>Ga0326511_10002581_pt1 | contig 14666 bp, 9 predicted proteins | sample 0_2496_0518_D_FD_203701 | JGI IMG/M metagenome (GOLD analysis project Ga0326511, IMG submission 203701) | Bovine rumen microbial communities from UC Davis, California, United States - 0_2496_0518 | ecosystem: Host-associated > Mammals > Digestive system > Stomach > Rumen | place: USA: California... | reverse complement strand
TTTTTATTCCTGCAAACTTTTTGGGATTTATTTTCAGAAAAAACTAAAAGTTTTCGCATTCTTTGACAATGCGAAAACCTTACACCTTATTATATATAGATAATACTATTCTATAATATCGAAAGGACTGGAGAAAAAGTCATTCAAACACCTCTTCGTCCAGCTCGTCATCCGCATCAATATCACTCAATCCCGACTCGTCGCCACGGCATGGGTTGTAGTCGGCAGGGAGATCAAAAACAGCCTCTTCGTTGTAGCCCAATTGTTTGTCCTTATACACGCGCTGCATATAAAGAGCAAATACAGGCAATGCCATTGTGGCACCCTGGCCCCAGGTCATGGAATCGAAATGGATATCACGGTCGTCACCTCCAACCCACACGCCACTGACCAGTGTAGGAGTAAGTCCCATGAACCATGCATCACTATTATTGTTGGTAGTACCTGTTTTACCACCGATATCACCTTTGAGCCCGTAACGGAATCTCAGCCTACCTGCTGTACCACCATCGACAACGGCTCTCAGCATGGTAATCATCTTATGAGCACTCTCTTCGCTTATCACCTCATTCATACGCGGTTGGAACTGCGTGATGACATTCCCTTCGTTATCCTCTATCTTTGTGACAAACATATGGGCTGCACGGATACCGTGATTGACAAAGGCAGTATAAGCACTCACCATTTCTCCCACCGTGATTTCACAAGGTCCCAAACAGAGCGACATGGACGGATGTATCTCGGGATTGCGAATGCCATACTCATGAAGCAAGGTGACAAAAGCCTGAGGATTGAGCTTACTCATCAAATAGGCCGATATCCAGTTGTTTGACTGCTGCAGTCCCCACTTGAGCGTCACCATATCCCCATACCTGGCCTTACTACCATTGCGGGGAGTCCATGGCCGTCCAGCCACCATATAAGTCTGTTGCACATTGGGCGCCACATCACAGGGAGAGAAGCCGTTTTCCATCGCCAGCGAATAGAGGAAGGGTTTGATGGTAGAACCCACCTGTCGGCGTCCATCCATTGCCATGTCATAAGCAAAGTGCGAGAAGTCCATGCCTCCGACATAAGCCTTGACATGCCCATTCTGCGGACACATACTCACGAAGCCGCAGCGCAGAAAAGTCTTATAATACTTAATGGAGTCGAGAGGCGTCATCGTAGTATCTTTCTCGCCATGATAGGTAAACACCGTCATTTCTGTCTTTGTGCGGAAGGCCCGCATAATTTCATCTTCAGAGGCCCCCGCAGCCTTCATAGCGCGATAGCGGTCGCACTGTCTGACAGAACGCATGAGGATGTTGTTCACCTGCTCTGACGATATCTGTCCAGAGAAAGGACCATTCTTTCTTCCCTTCTTTTCTTTGGTAAAGGCAGGCTGCAGATAATTGGCCACATGCTCGTAAACAGCCTGCTCAGCATAATCCTGCATACGCGAATCGATGGTAGTATAGACCTTCAATCCATCGGCATAGACATTATAGGAACTGCCATCCTTTTTCTTGTTCTTATTACACCAGCCATAGAGCGGGTCGTTCTCCCAGTTGATAGAATCGATATGATACTTCACCATGTTCCACGCCTGATAATCAGACCTGCGAGGTTCCTTGGCCATCATATAACGCCGCAAGAAATCGCGGAAATAGACAGCGATACCATCCTTATGATCAGCCACATGGAACTTCAAACCAAGCGGTTGGGCAGCATACTTGTCATAGTCGGCCTCGGAGAGATATCCCGCTTTTACCATCTGATGCATGACCACATTCCTGCGTTCCAGGGAGCGCTGCTCGTGCCGCACAGGATTGAAATAAGAGGGATTTTTACACAGTCCTATCAACACCGCAGCCTCGGGCACCGTCAGATCTTTAGGGTCTTTCCCGAAATAAGTATTCGATGCTGTTTTGATGCCCACAGCATTATGCAGGAAATCAAAGTAGTTGAGGTACATGGCGATAATTTCGTCCTTGGTGTAATTGCGTTCCAACTTGACTGCAATCACCCACTCAATAGGTTTCTGAAGCAGGCGTTCCATGACGCTATGAGCCGTTTCAGAATAGAGCTGCTTGGCCAACTGCTGTGTGATAGTGGATCCTCCTCCGGCACTTTTCTGTCCCAGCAGACCTCTCTTGACGACAGCACGTCCAAGGGCTATGAAATCTATTCCCGAATGATCGTAGAATCTTACATCCTCGGTGGCCACAAGAGCCTGCACCAACGACGGCGACAACTGGGTATAGTCAACCATGATACGGTTCTCTCGGTTGTAGTTCCAAGTACCCATGACTTTCCCGTCAGCCGAAATCACCTGCGTGGCAAACCGGTTGATGGGGTTTTGCAATTCCTCAATGGGTGGCATATAGCCTATCCATCCTTCGTTGATAGCCGTGAACGCCAATGCTGTAGCCAGTACAAGAACGAACAGCAAAGACCACAAAATACGTACTAATATCTTTCTCATGACACCCAAATCTTTTTAGTTTGTGTGCAAAATTACAAAAATCTTTGGAATAATCGCACGAAAATCAGAAATTATGTGTAATTTTGTGCCATCATTAAGAATATGACGAATGGAAAAGCATGATTTTGTAACGATTGCCGACCTCACCAAGGAGAAGATTCTCTACATGATTGAGCTGGCTCAAGAGTTTGAAAAGTATCCCAATCGCGAGTTGTTGAAAGGTAAAGTGGTAGCAACGCTGTTCTTTGAGCCCTCTACCCGTACTCGTCTCAGTTTTGAGACTGCTGCCAACCGCCTTGGAGCCCGGGTCATCGGTTTTGCCGATCCAAAAATCACCAGCGGCACCAAAGGAGAGACTCTGAAAGACACCATATCCATGGTTGCCAACTATGCCGACGTCATTGTGATGCGCCATTATATTGAGGGTGCTGCCCAATACGCCTCAGAAGTGACAGACGTCCCCATTGTCAATGCCGGCGACGGTGCCCATCAGCATCCCTCGCAGTGCATGCTCGACCTCTACTCTATCTATAAGACTCAGGGCACTTTGGACAATCTGAACATCTATCTGGTGGGTGATTTGAAGTATGGGCGTACCGTCCATTCGTTGATTATGGCCATGCGCCACTTCAACCCCACATTCCATTTTGTGGCTCCCAAAGAGCTGTCAATGCCCCAGGAGTACAAGGTTTATTGCAAGGAGCACGGCATCCAGTATCAGGAGCACACTGCTTTTAACGAAAAGGTGATTGCCGATGCTGACATTCTCTACATGACACGCGTACAGAAGGAGCGTTTCAGCGATTTGATGGAATATGAAAGAGTGAAGAATGTGTATATTCTGAACAACTCCATGCTGCGTCTGGCCAAGCCCAACTTGAAGATTCTGCATCCCCTACCCCGCGTCAACGAGATTGCCTATGATGTGGATGACAACCCCCACGCCTACTATATTCAGCAGGCTGGCAATGGACTTTATGCCCGCGAAGCCATTTTCTGCGATGTTTTGGGCATCAGTTTGGACGATGTAAAGAACGACAAGACCATCATCCGCTAATTGTTTTCCCAGCACAACGACATAACGTTATATCACCATAACGAAAAAAGCACAGATTATGAACAAGAAAGAACGTTTAGTAGCAGCCATTGAGCAAGGCACCGTCATCGACCACATACCCGCCGCCAAGACCTATCAGGTGGCCAACCTATTGGGACTGTTCAACCTGAGCACCCCAGTCACCATCGGTAACAATTATCCCTCGCAGAAGGTAGGCACGAAAGGCATCATCAAGGTGAGTGACAAATTCTTCACCGACGATGAGATTTCCCGTCTGTCGGTTGTTGCCCCGAAGGTGATTCTCAGCATCATCCGCGACTACGAGGTGGTAGAGAAGAAAACCGTTGAAACCCCCGATGAAATCAAGGGCATCGTGAAGTGCAACAACCCCAAGTGCATCACCAATAACGAGCCCATGGCCACCCACTTCCACGTCAGCGATGGTATCCTGACCTGTCATTACTGCGAAAAGGAACAAGACATTAATAAGGTGGAATTGGTATAAAAAGAAAGAAAAAATTTTGGTGTTTTGCCATCTTCTTCGTACCTTTGCACCACTTTCACACTTCTAATAAAAAAGAAACAACAACACAAATGGAAAGAGACTATCAGATTTTCGAGTTGATCGAGCAGGAGCATCAGCGTCAGTTGAAGGGTATTGAGCTCATTGCCAGTGAGAATTTTGTAAGCGACGAGGTCATGGAAGCCATGGGCTCCTACTTGACCAACAAATATGCCGAGGGTTATCCTGGTCATCGTTACTATGGTGGATGCCAGGTGGTTGACAAGGTGGAGCAGCTGGCCATCGACCGCGTTTGCAAACTGTTTGGCGCTGAGTATGCCAACGTGCAGCCCCACTCCGGTGCCCAGGCCAACGCCGCCGTGCTGCTGGCCGTGCTGAAGCCCGGCGACACGTTCATGGGTCTGAATCTGGACCATGGTGGTCACCTGTCGCATGGTTCACTCGTCAACACATCAGGTATTCTCTACAAGCCCGTGGGCTACAACCTGAACAAGGAAACAGGACGTGTCGACTACGATGAGATGGAGCGCCTGGCACTGGAGCATAAGCCCAAGCTGATTATCGGTGGTGGCTCGGCCTACAGTCGTGAGTGGGACTACAAGCGTATGCGTGAGATTGCCGACAAAGTAGGCGCTTTGCTGATGATTGATATGGCCCACCCCGCAGGTCTGATTGCCGCCGGTCTGTTGGACAACCCCGTGAAATATGCCCACATCGTGACCTCTACGACGCACAAGACCCTCCGCGGTCCTCGTGGCGGTATCATTCTGCTGGGCAAAGACTTCGACAATCCTTGGGGTTACACCACTCCAAAGGGTGTTGTCAAGAAGATGTCGCAGTTGCTCAACTCGGCAGTATTCCCCGGACAGCAAGGTGGTCCGCTGGAGCATGTCATCGCCGCCAAGGCTGTGGCATTCGGCGAAGCCTTGAAGCCAGAATTCAAAGAGTGGGCCAAGCAGGTGCAGAAGAATGCCAAGGTGCTGGCCGATGAGCTCATCAAGCGTGGCTTTGGCATCGTCAGCGGTGGCACCGACAACCACTCGATGCTGGTTGACCTGCGCTCCAAGTACCCCGACCTGACTGGTAAGGTAGCTGAAAATGCATTAGTTGCAGCCGATATCACCGTGAACAAGAACATGGTGCCCTTCGACACCCGCAGTGCTTTCCAGACGTCAGGAATCCGTCTGGGCACTCCCGCCATTACCACTCGTGGCGCGAAAGAAGACCTGATGATCAAGATTGCGGCATGGATAGAAGAAGTGCTCAATGATCCTGAAAACGAGCAGGTCATCGCCAAGGTTCGTGGCGAGGTCAACGAAACGATGAAGAGCTATCCGCTTTTTGCCTATTAACGGCAGGGAGCGGCGGCTTACCGCTCTTCCCACAAAAACATACTGATGACGACAAACTACTACATAAAGACAAAACTACTAATACTGCTTGTATTGCTGATGCCTATGACATCCCTTATGTCACAGGCTCAGCAACTGCAAGCATCATTGTCACACTATACCAGCGATAATGGTTTGCCGAGCAATGCCATTGCAGCCCTTCACTGCGATGACTACGGCTATGTATGGATTGCGACGTGGAATGGTGTGTCACGTTTCGACGGCTACCACTTCTACAACTATCAGACAGGCATCACCAGCGGCATCCGCGGGCTGCACAATCGTGTTGACAATCTGGTTATCGACCTTTCTCAGAATGTGTGGTTGAAGATGTACGACGGTCGGATTTTTGTGATCAACCGTCAGACCGACTGCATAGAAGACCCTTTGGACGGCGTGAGCGGCCACGACGAAATGCATGTTGACTATTTCTTCACGCCCTACGTCACCTCCAATGGCGATGTATTGGTATTCTTCAAGAATGCGGGTCTCTACAAGCTTCGTCTCGACCGCACCGGCAGGAAGCAAGACCTGATTATGACCGGCACCAGTACCGTGAAGTGTATTGTGGAGGGTTATCACGATGACCTATGGGCAGGCACCGACAGAGGTGTGCGCCGCATAGACATGTCGAACTTCTCGCTGGAGAAAGACGGCTATTTCCTTGACGAAGACATCACGCAACTGGCCTCCAATGGCTACAATATCTTTGCGGGCACCAAGTCGGGCAAAATCCTGCAGTTTGCCTATGGTGCCGAGCCGACAATGGTCAAGGATATAGGCCGCGAAATCACCAGTCTCTATGTCGACAGTCATGGCATCCTGTGGTTTTCCGACCTGGGCGATGGAGCCTATCGTCTGAATCCGCAGACGGGTGATGTGAAATATTTCACCCAGCGCGTGCTCATGCCAGAGTTTACCAGTCGCGGTGCAGAGTTTAGTGAGGCAATGGGTGTTGTATGGATTAGAATGAACCATGGTGGCTACGGCTATTATAACCGTGACACCGACGAGGTGGAATACTTTCACAACGACCCCAGCAATCCCTGGAACCTCTCCAACACGGTCAACGCCCGATTGGAGATGAACGATGGTGTGGTATGGGAGTCTACCGTACGTCGTGGTTTGGAGAAACTCGAAGTGCTGAAGAACACCATTACTCGCACGCTATTGATGCCAGAGTCCTCTTCGCCTCTTGACAATGAGGTGCGTGCCATGTGCTACGACGCCAAGCGCCATCTGTCATTCCTGTGTAACAAACACGGCTCCATTTTTGTTTTGGATGCTCAAGGACACCACATCCACACCATCACCCATGACAGTCAGGGCAACCCCATCAGTCGACCTTACGGCATGAGCATCGACTCGAAAGGCAACTACTGGGTGTGCGACAAAGACAACGGAGTCTACAAGATTACCCCTTCTTCCAACGGCTATCATGTAGAGAACTTCCGTCATGAAGAGGGTGACATGTGGTCATTAAACCACAATGCAGCCTATCAGTGTGTGGAAGACCATAGCGGCAACATCTGGGTAGCCACCTATGGAGGCGGCGTGAATATCCTGCGTCCCAAGAAAGGTGGCGGCTATCTGGTGCTCAACGCCCAGAATGCCATGAAGCGCTATCCCACCAGGACCCATCAGAAGATGCGTACACTGACCGTGGCCAAGGATGGCAAGATATGGGCAGGCAGCACCGACGGCATTCTGATTATGAGTTTGAAAGGCGACGAGGTGTCGATAGAGCCGCTGAAGTCGCCCGAGCGCCTGCAAGACGGTCTGATGAGCAACGACATTGTGTGCCTGGCCTGCGACAAGAAGGGAACCATCTGGGTGGGTAGCAACAGTGGCGGTCTGAGTCATACGGAAACCTTGGACGAGAGTGGTGCCTGGACATTCCACAACTACGGCATTTCCGACGGCCTACCCTCAGAAGAGATCCGCAGCATCACCTTCGACGAGAAAGACAATGTGTGGTTTGCCACCGACCATATCCTTTGCTCGCTATCCCCTTCCAAGAAGATTTTCACCACATTCTCTCAACTCGACGGTGTCGATGAAACGATGTGCTCAGAGTCTTCAGCGATGATGGGCGAGCATGGCGACATTATTTTCGGAACCATGAACGGCTACTATACGATAGAGCGCAAGAAGCTGAAAAACTCCAACGGTTCACTGCTCAAATTGCGCATCACCGATTTTATGCTGGACGAAGAGCTGCAGAGCCCACGCCTCAACAGCACCTTCAGTTCCTACATTCCCGAAAGCCGTCAGGTCACCCTGCCCAGCAACAGCAGTCATTTCATGTTCCGCTTTGCCGCGCTCAACTACCAGTTGCAGCACCGCATTGTCTATCAGTATAAGCTCGACGGCTACGACCGTGACTGGCGCAATGCCGACAAGAGCCGTACCGCCATCTACACCGATGTTCCTGCCGGCACCTATCGTTTCCACGTGAAGGCCTTCCTGCTGGAGTCGCCCGAGAACTATGACATCCGCACCATCGAGGTCACCATTCCCCCACTGGCCTTCTTCTCTGCCACAGCCATCTGGATATATATGCTGCTGTTCTCCGTGGGTGGTATCTGGCTGCTATGGTGGTATCAGGAGCGACTGCGCAAGAAGTACCACAAACAAGCGTCTGGCCAGTCTGCTGACGACGAGACGATAGAGACGGGAACGAGGGATGCCGATGCCCAAGACAGCTATGACACTGATGATGACACCGATGACGACACTGGCGACGACACTGATGATGACACCGACGATGACACCGACGAGTACGAATTATTGAAATAAAGTAAGCGAAAAATTTGGATAATCCAATTCTTCTTCGTATCTTTGCCCTCAGAAAGAGATTCAGGGTCGTGACAGTTCGATAGGGATACTCATCAAATTAAATCGAAAACTGGGTCAGCATCTCCTGCCAATGGCGGGCCACAGCCTCCCTCGTGGAGCAGTTTTCTCTGAAAACCGGTGGATTACAAAGACGGAGAGCTCCCATATCTTGTAAAAAAGGAGTTTTCATCACATCACTGCACGACCCTGCTTTTTAATGGAGAATGGAGAATCGAGTATTGAAAATTAATCATCACACAGCTATGTTTTCGGGCATCATCGAAGAGTTTGCTACTGTTGTAGCCATCCAGAAAGACAGAGACAACATTGATTTCACACTGCGCTGTTCGTTTGTCGACGAGTTGGGCATTGACCAAAGCGTGGCCCACAATGGCGTATGCCTCACCGTGGTACGCATAGAGAACGGCACCTACACCGTCACCGCCATGAAGGAGACCCTGCAGCGCACCAATCTGGGACTGCTGCAGGTGGGCGACAAGGTGAACATTGAGCGTTCGATGCTGATGAACGGACGACTCGACGGACACATCGTGCAGGGCCATGTGGATGAGACCGCTCGCTGCACAGCCATGGAAGATGCCAATGGCTCGACCTACTTCACCTTCGAATACACCGCCGATGCCGAAATGGCTCGCAAGGGCTACTTCACCGTCGACAAGGGGTCTGTGACCGTCAATGGCGTATCCCTCACCGTGTGCAATCCCACGAGCCACACGTTCCAGGTGGCCATCATCCCCTACACCATGGAGCACACCAATTTCCAGGATATCCGCGTAGGTACGGTGGTCAATCTCGAGTTCGATATCCTGGGCAAATACATCGCCCGCCTGCAACAGTTGCAGAACGGCTGAAGCGTTTTCAATCATACGGCCATACAAACAGAAGATGATGGAACAAAAGAAAATCACATTCGACAGCTTTATTCGCAGTCTGACAGTTGTTCTGCTGGTAGTAGGCATTGTGATGCTGCTCAAGCGGCTCAGTTCCGTCTTGCTGCCCTTCTTCCTGGCCTGGCTCATTGCCTATCTGCTGTTCCCGCTGGTCAAGTTCTTCCAATATCGCTGCCGTCTGCGATTCCGCATCGTGGGCATCCTCTGTGCCTTCACTGTAGTGGGCGCGGTGCTGACAGCACTCTTCTGGCTGATGATTCCGCCCATGGTCGAGGAGACACTGCGGGTGAAAGACCTGCTGGTGGCCTACGTCACCACCGATGCCACCATGAGCAACATCCCCAACCTGATAGAGAAATTCATCCATGAGCATGTGACGGAACAGGAAATCAAGACCCTCATCACGCAAGACGGTTTCATGGACAGCATCAAGGAAGCCGTACCCAGAATATGGAAGGTCATCACCCAGAGCATCGACATCCTGTCGAGTGTCCTGTCGCTCACGATGGTGGTGCTCTACACCTTATTTATATTATTAGACTACGAAGAGATATCCAAGGGTTGGGTGCAACTGCTGCCAAGAAGGATGCGCCCATTCACGGTGAAGTTGGTGAACGACGTGGAGCAGGGCATGAACCTCTATTTCCGCGGACAAGGTCTGGTGGCGCTGTGTGTGGGTGTGCTCTTCAGCATCGGATTCCTCATCATCGACTTCCCCATGGCCATCGGTCTGGGCATGTTCATCGGACTGCTCAACATGGTGCCCTATCTCCAGCTGGTAGGCTTCATTCCCACCATCCTCTTGGCAGTGGTCAAGGCCGCCGACACCGGCCAGAGCTTCTGGCTCATCCTGCTGTCGGCACTCATTGTCTTTGCCGTGGTGCAAATCATCCAGGACACCATACTCACACCCAAAATCATGGGCCATGTCACAGGACTCAACTCAGCCATCATCCTGCTGTCGCTCTCCATCTGGGGCTCGCTGCTGGGCATCTTGGGCATGATTATCGCCTTGCCCATGACCACACTGCTCATCACGTATTATCAGAAGTATGTCGTCAAGCGACGATAGCAGCCACCCTTCCATACACTCCGAATCCATTTCAATCTTATAAAACTAAATTAGACAACAATGAGACATCTTTTCCGCAAACCTGCAGCACTCGCTGTAATCATGATGACGCTTTGTGCATCCACAGCCGGAGCAGAGAATGCCGAACTCCCCGTTATCAGCAACGACACCGAAGAGCAGCAACAGCAAGACAAACTGCCCGAATGGGTGAAAGACGTGGCCGACCGTGTGGAGCTGCACGGCTATGCACAGGGAGGCTTCAACTACACCCACAAGGGGGGCGAGGATGTAAGCAACTTCGAGCTGAAGCGTGTGCTCTTCTGGATCAACGCCCAGATTACCGACCGCTGGTCGTTCCTCTTCATGCACGACTTCTCCAGCGTCGTTCAGGAGTTCTACACCGACTTCCGCATCACCAACAACAAGGCCCTCACGGTGCGTCTGGGTCAGTTCAAGCACGGTCTGTCTTTCGAGAATCCGCTGTCGCCCACCTCCATGGAGGCCATCGATGTCTACAGCGAGGGTGTCACCTATCTCACCGGCTGCGGCAGCGACCCCCTGTTGGGTGTACAGTATGGCCGCGACCTGGGACTCTCACTGTTTGGCGAGACCAACAACGGCAAGCTGCGCTACGAGCTTGACATCATGAACGGACAGGGCATCAACAAGAAAGACGGCAACAAGGAGAAAGACTTCATTGGCCGTCTGGAATACCGCCCCGTGAAAGGCCTCAACCTGGTGGCTACAGGGCAGATAGGCCGTGGACATGCTGTGGCCAACTCTATCTACAATCCCGGCATCCACTATGATGCCGCCACCGGCATAGGCGATGACTACCGTCGCAACCGCTGGACGGTGGGTTTCGACTACAAGTCGAAGGCCTGCAATGTGCACGGTGAGTATCTGGAGGGCAAGGACGGCGATGTCACCAGCCGTGGTGCCTACATCACCGGCAATGTGCCTGTGGCCAAAGGTCTCGACATCGTGGGCTCTTACGATTTCTTCAACTTCAACACCGACCTGGGCATGGACCAGCACAAGGTGATAGCCGGTCTGCAATACTGGTTCTACAAGAAGTGCCGCGTGCAGCTGCAGTATGTCTACAAGAGCGCCTACATCCAGGGCTCTCCCTCCAAAGGCATCTTTGTGCATGGCGCCAACCACGCTGTGATGGCCCAGATGCAGATTCGCCTCGACTATTCAAAAAAGAAGAAATAGACATGGAGACAGCACGACAAACGTCTGCAACTCCTGTAACTCCTGAACTACAGTAACTCCCAAAAAGAAAAATATGATTATCAAAGTATTACTGACCATCATCTTTCTGGCCGTGATGATTGGTGTGGGACTCTACTCCCGCAAGCAGGCCAGCAGTGTCGACGGTTTTGTGCTCGGCGGTCGCGCCGTAGGCCCCTGGCTCACGGCCTTTGCCTATGGCACCAGTTATTTCTCGGCAGTGGTCTTCGTGGGCTATGCCGGACAGTTCGGTTGGCGCTACGGACTCTCCAGCGCCTGGATTGGCATCGGCAATGCCGTCATCGGATCGCTGCTGGCATGGCTCATCCTGGGTCGCCGCACCAAGCTGATGACACAGCACATCGAGAGCCGCACCATGCCCGACTTCTTCGGCACCCGTTTCCAGGACCAGGGTCTGCGCGTGGCAGCCTCCATCATCGCTTTCGTGTTCCTCATCCCCTATACGGCAGGCGTCTATAGCGGCATCTCCCGTCTCTTCGAGATGGGATTCTCCATACCCTACGAATACTGTGTGGTCATCATGTCCGTCCTCACCGCCGTCTATGTCATCTTGGGCGGCTATAAGGCTACGGCCATGAACGACTTCATCCAGGGCATCATCATGCTCTTCGGCATCGTGGCCGTCATCCTGGCTGTGCTCAATGCGCAGGGCGGACTGACAGCAGCCGTAGACAAGCTGGCCCAGTTGCCTGCCGATGGTGCCACCGAGGCTGGCAGCGGCATGTTTGCCACCTGGTTCGGCCCCGACCCCTGGGGACTGCTGGGTGTCGTCATCCTCACCTCGCTGGGCACCATGGGACTGCCGCAGATGGTGGGCAAGTTCTACTCGATTACCGACGAGAGCGCCATCCGTCGCGGCACCGTCATTTCTACCATCTTCGCCTTCATCGTGGCTGGCGGCTGCTATTTCCTGGGCGGCTTTGGCCGTCTCTATGAGCCCGTCATCGGTGCCAACGGCAAGATAGCCTTCGACTCCATCGTGCCCGCCATGCTGGTCACCCTGCCCAATGTGCTCATCGCCCTCGTGGTGCTGCTGGTGCTCAGCGCCTCCATGTCCACGCTGGCCTCGCTGGTGCTCACCTCCAGCAGCACGATGACCCTCGACCTCATCTATCGCGACAAGAAGTCGCTGCCCGGTGAGGTGGAAGAAGGCAGCATCGACGATGTGGTGGCCGAGAAGGTGGAGCGCCGCAAGGTGGTGGTGATGCGTGTGCTCATCATGTTCTTCATCGCCATCTCGCTGCTCATCGCCCTCAATCCTCCCACTTTCATCGCCCAGCTCATGGGCATCTCGTGGGGAGCACTGGCCGGAGCCTTCCTGGCACCGTTCATGCTGGGCCTCTACTGGCGTGGCGTCACCACGGCCAGCGTCTGGGCCTGCTTCATCTGGGGCGTGGGACTCACGGTCATCAACATGCTGCTGGGCAATCCCATCAACCCCATCAACTGCGGTGCCATCGCCATGGTGGGCGGCTTCCCCGTGGTGTGGATTGTCAGCCTGCTGTCGCCCAAGCTCGACCGCCAGGTGGTCAACAAGATTTTCGAGTGCTATCAGTAAGCCTTCTCTTGTAAAAAAAAGCATTTGCAAAAACCCTTCACCAACGCTGCAAGTCACTCATTAGCAAGCAGTTGTGGTGAAGGGTTTCTGCTGGCCCGTCTCGTTCGCCCCAAGGGCACTGCTCATCAGTAGTTTGAGCCGTGCAATTAATCATTCTGAGCCAGAAGGCCACCTACCATCATAGGGAGGCCACTTACGATCACAGGAAGGCCACTTACGATCGCAGGAAGGCCACTTACGAAAAAAAGCAACCCTTCACCTTAGCGTGTTGCTATTCAGCACTTTACACACTTGGTGAAGGGTTGTTTGATATGTGTTTATTCAACAGTCATGATGCCAATACTGCTAATACCTCCATAGGCTGCATATCCCCAAGAGAGATACTGCCAGCCCCAGTAAGCAGGATCGAGCGTTATATCGAACTTCATGTAGCGTGCAGCAACACCTGCATACAGTGCATACCAGTTGTTCCAATTAGAATCGCTGATGGTCTCGATGCCTTCAGTGGGCAGTTCAATCCAATTGACATTGTCAGTGCTGATGGCAGCAGTGAATGAGGTCATAGGATAGCTGTTGAGACTGAATGCGCTGAGGTTGATAGCCGTACCGAAGTCGAGCGTGAAGGATGCTGCAGAAGAGTAGGCCTCATTGTAAACCCATGCTGAACTCCATCCACCGGCATACATGTCAACATACTTGGCAGGATCAAGATTCTCGGCAGCAATAACCGTCCAGTTTTGCTTGACATCATTGCCAACAGCTGTACCGAGCAAGTCGTCCTGCGAGCCACCGTTGCGAACAATACCCTCAGTGGTCTGCTTGACCACCTTCAGATAGAACTCGCCGGCATTGGCCACACTGCTGCCGTCGCCCTTGGTCACTGCGATGGTGAACGGCACCAGATACTCTCCGTCAGCCAATTCAGCGTATTTGCTCTCAGGGATAGACATCTTGATGTGTTCTTCAGATGCTGTGGCACCCTCCTTGACTGTTACAGTGGTGTTCTCAATGTTGAGGAAACCGCTGGGAAGAGCGACAACCGACTGTCCTCGCTCACTGTTGAAGGTGCTGATGAGCGCATCGTTTTGTGTCAGCGTGATGGTGGCATCGTTGTTCAGGGCTCCACTGAATGAGAAGGGCTGGTCGAAGCTGACACCGCCGATAATCATGTCAAGAGGCGACACATAGAGGATAGTGCCTGAAGCCACATCGCCACTCACCACGTGCAGCTTGTCCTGTACGGTGGTGTTGACAATGGCATAGTAGGTGTTGCGGCTGACGCTCGACTTGCCAGCGCCCTGCACGTCGGAGATGTTGAAGGCGGCGATATAGCCGGCCTCATCGGTCATCTGCGGCAGCTTGTCGCTGAGCACCTTGACCATCAGGCCGTCGGCAGACTCGGTCTGTCCCTGCTCCACGGTGACGGTGGCCAGTGAGTAGTCGAAATAATCGGCAGGAATCACGGCATAGTTGGTGCCATGCTCGGTGTTGTAAGCCTCAGCCAGAGCGGTGTTGGCCTGTACGCTGACACGGGTGGCAGCGGATACGGGACGCTGGAAGAGCACATTGATTTTATCGCCAACAGCGCCAAT
>Ga0326511_10002580_pt1 | contig 14667 bp, 13 predicted proteins | sample 0_2496_0518_D_FD_203701 | JGI IMG/M metagenome (GOLD analysis project Ga0326511, IMG submission 203701) | Bovine rumen microbial communities from UC Davis, California, United States - 0_2496_0518 | ecosystem: Host-associated > Mammals > Digestive system > Stomach > Rumen | place: USA... | reverse complement strand
AATGGTCAGGGGCGATGAACGACGGTATAATGGGTATGAGCGAGCTGATTATCGTTACGCTGCTGGCCGGAGGAATGATTGAGGTAATTAAGGAGACGGGCGGCATTGAGTACCTGAAGAACAAGCTGACGTCAAAGATATCAAACAAGACAGGAGCCGAGCTCAGCATAGCCGGTCTGGTAGTGGTTACGGACTTCTGCACAGCCAACAACACTATTGCCATCCTGACAACCGGTTCACTGGCAAAGGAAATATCTGCCATGTACAGAATTGATGCCAGGCGTACGGCAAGCATATTGGACACCTTCAGCTGTTTTGCGCAGAGCATTATCCCCTATGGCGCGCAGATGCTGATAGCATCCGGACTGGCACAAATCAATCCGCTGGAGATTATGCCCTATCTGTATTATCCCTTCGTACTGGGAATTGTCGCATTCTTATATATCATTTTCAAACATGAGAAATAGACTGTCTTTATTCATCGCTGCCCTGCTGCTGGCTTCATGCTGGGGCAGGAATGGAAACAACAACCGGGAACAAACGGTTGAAAACGGGGATTCTGCCAATCAGACAAAGGAACTGACTTTCAAGAAGAGCCGTATCTGCAAGAAAGTAAAAGTCATGGATGGCGAACTGCCCAATTACAGCATTAACATAGAAGTGAGATATGCTGACGGGGAAAGTGAGGCTGCAAACAACATTAACAGACAGTTGGGCACATTCCTGTTCGGTAACACAACAATGCCCTTCGAGAAAGCCAAGGAGCAGTTTGCCGACTCCCTGTCAAAGGAATACGAGAAAGAGCTCAGGGAACTGTATGATCCAGACTATGAGTACATGGATACCTATGCCTATGAGTACAATCAGACAGGCCGGCTGGCAGACAATGCGCCGGAAGGGGTGGTTGCCTATATCAGCAGAATAGAGATGTACACCGGCGGTGCTCATGGCGGTGCAATGGAAAGCTATATCAACTTCCGGAAGAAAACGGGCAAGGTGATAACATGCGAGGAGTTCTTCGGAAAGAACCGGGAAGCGGTCATGAAGATGATCAAGGAGAGAATCATCCGTGAGAACGAATGCAAAACGGAAAACGAACTGATAGAGAAGAGGGGCATCTTCTCGCTGGGTGACGTGTATATCTCGGACAGCAATTTCCTGCTGGAGAAAGACAGCATCCTGTTCTGCTACAATCCCTATGATATAGCTCCTTGGTCTGAAGGATTCACATTCGCCAGACTTTCCTATGGGGAACTGAAGGGACTCATCCCCGCCGACTTCAACAAATAACAACCGTACACAGATGGATAAGATTCTGAAATACTTTCCGCATCTGACAGAGGATCAGATCAGCAAGTTCCGGCAGCTGGACGAGCTCTACCATGACTGGAACGCTAAGATAAACGTCATATCGCGCAAGGACATTGACAACCTGTATGAGCACCATGTGCTGCATTCCCTGGCTATCGCTGAGCTGATACGCTTCAAACCCGGGACGCAGGTAATGGATTTAGGGACGGGAGGCGGATTCCCCGGCATTCCACTGGCCATTATGTTCCCCGAGACGCATTTCCACCTGGTGGATTCCATCGGTAAGAAAATCAGGGTATGCCAGGAGGTTGCGGGTGCGCTGTCCCTTCAGAATGTGACTACGCAATGGTGCCGGGCGGAGGAAATCAAGGAGAAATTCCACTTTGTGGTGTCACGTGCAGTAATGCCGCTGGCTGATCTGGTTAAGATTATCCGTAAGAACATCAGCAAGGAACAGATAAACGCAATGCCGAACGGGATTATCTGTCTGAAGGGTGGCGAGCTGGCAAATGAGACACTGCCCCTGAAGAACCAGACAGAGATCTATCCGCTGACTGATTATTTTGAGGAACCGTTTTTTGAAACCAAGAAAATTGTATATACGCAACTATGTTAACTAAAGCATTCACATTTAACCCTGTAGGAGAGAATACCTACATTATCTGGGACGAGGAGACCTTGGAGGCTGCCATCATTGATGCCGGCATGAGCAACAACCGGGAAAATGACGCGGTAAGTGAGTTCATCGACCGGGAAAACCTTCATCTGAAGTACGCCCTTCAGACCCACATGCATTTTGACCATATCTGGGGATTGTCTTTCATTCAGGAAAAATACGGTCTGAAGCCGTTGTGTCATAAGGCCGAGGAGCCCATCTACCATGATGTGCCTGAGATGACAAGCATGTTCCGCCTTTCCATGAACTGGAACCTTCCGGCCATTGACCGGTATATTGATGAGGGTGAGGAATTCATGTTAGGCAAGACGACTGTCAAGGTGCTGCACACACCCGGACATACACCCGGTGGACTGAGCTATTACATTAAGGAGGCAAAGACCATCTTCACCGGGGATACATTGTTCCAGGGCAGCATAGGACGTACGGACCTTCCGGGCGGAAACATGGATGAGGAGATGAACAGTATCCGTAAGAAGATTATAACCTTACCGGCTGATACGGTCATCTATTCAGGACACGGCCCGAAGAGTACTGTAGCCTGGGAGCTGAAGAATAATCCGTATTTGTAGGGGTTAGAGGTTAGAGGTTATTAACCGTAAACTGTAAACTATAAACCGTAACTAATCAACGGGGAAGCATTATGTCATGCAGACTGTAGTTATCCAACAGACAACTACGGTCCACATGGCCTCTGATTCCATTGACATTACCCTGTGAGGTAAACTGCCACAGGACAATGGGCACATCATCACATAGTTCGGGCTGCTCGTCAGAATTGTAGCGGGCAATAAAGAATTTGTACTTCCTGTATTTTCCGGAGAGGTATTTGTTGTAGAAATTGACGCCCGTATAGATGATGGGCCTGACACCGTAGGCCCGCTCTATCTCCTCGAGCAGGGTCTTGAGTTGTGTATGGAAATATGCCAGAGACACCTTGCCCCTGTGCTCAACATCCACGACAGGAATCAGATCCTGCATCTTTATATCGAAATTGGATGAGAAGTTCTGGAACTGGATCAAGCCGCTGGCCTTGGGGCTGAAGAAATGGTACGTACCCACAGGAATTCCCATCCGACGGGCCTCGCTGATATTACGCTGATACTCATCGTCAATATGCGAGGTGGATTCCGTTCCCTTGATATATACGAAACTGGCATTAGTATCTGTGGCAACCATATTCCAGTTGATGGAACCCTGATGATGAGACACATCGATTCCGTATGTCGAGGGTTCCCTATGCGGCCTGATATTATGCAGCCTGATTTCAGGAACAGGCTTCAGGGGACTATCCGGCATATCCGGCTGGTATTGGGGGTCAGGAATAGGTATCATATATTCCTGGGCATAATGCTTCTCTATTTCTGTCTTAGGCCTCTTGTCGGCATAGGCAAAAACACAACAACCCCAAAACAGGGGAACTAACAGCAGGTTCGGCTTCACAAAAGAAAGGAAATGGCGGGTTTAATCAATTTCCATTCCGTGGTACACGCACTCAAAGTTACGTCCTTTAATGCTGGGAAACTGACTTCTTGTGTCTATATCGTTGCGGGAACGCAGATGGTCTATTATCTTATTATAGCAGTCCTGCTTGCTGACAGCCTTTACACGGGCCACAAAGAAGGTATCCACATACTGGAACTTCTGGGTCTGTGGTATAGGTATCACCCTTTTGAACATAACGGAACCGTCATACCATCCGGGATTGTAATCCGAGAAGGGATCCGACTTCGTCTTAGGCAGATCCGACTGTCCACCATGGGCGGCAGCTCCATTGCTTTTGAACTCCTCCATGCTGGCTGCAGTTGTCTTGATAATAATGAAATAGGCCTTTCCGTGTACCTTATATCTCTTAGGGTACATGTTGGGACTCTCCACATACTGGACAATATCATTCATCAGGAAATCATCAAGTACAATCTCGGGGATGGAATCAAGAAAATCAAAAGCCTCGTCAATGGAATATGCGAAAACTTCGTTATCGAAGTACCTTAAATATAAATTCATTCAAATGTATTTTTAATCAAAACGTGTGCAAAAGTACGCAAAATATATTAATAATGGAAATGTTGGGGAAACAAAAATGCCATTAAACATAATTTTAATATACATACAAACAGAATAGTGAATTATTTTATGTATCTTTGCACACTTTAAAAAATATCGCATCTCACAAAATGACTTGTAAACATATATGTTAGAATTCAAGAAACCGCAACATCTTTCATTCGTTGCCGAATTCAATCCTGACTCGGAAAAACTGATTCATCAGCACAATGAAGGTAAAATGCCTATACTTCCACTAAGGGACAATGCGTTGTTCCCCGGCACCATCATTCCCATTAGCGTAGGACGGTCTAACAGTATCAAGGCCGTAAAGATGGCAGAGAAGACAGATGGTATAATAGCCACATTCACACAGAAGCAGGAGGATGTAAACTCGCCCTATCTGGATGACATGTACCCATTAGGATGCGTGTGCAGGCTGATTCACCTGATGAAGCTGCCTGACAATACTTATACAGCGTTGCTGCAGGCAATGAACAGGGTGGAACTTATAGAATTCAATCATACCAGAAACGGATATGAAGGTGTGGTCAAGGATAGGACAGACATCATGCCCGCCGCCTCGGAGAAAGAGGAGTACTTTGCCATGCTGAACATTCTGAAGGAGAAATTCAACAATCTCACACATCTGTTGGACAGCTATCCGTCAGAAGTCACCAATTTCCTGAACGGACTTTCCACATCCACCTTTATGCTGAACGTCTTCTGCAGCTACCTGCCCATTGACGTGAAGCAGAAATACAAACTGCTTTCCTGCCAGACTGAGCATGACAGACTGGCCAACTGTATCCGCATTATAAACAACCTGCTGGATCTGGCCAACATCAAGCGCAACATCGAACGCAAGACACAGTCCGACCTGGACCAGCAGCAGCGTGAATACTTCCTGATGCAGGAGGTGAAGAACATCCAGGCCGAGCTAGGCAACAAGGATGAATTCTCGGCCAAGCAGGAGGATATATCCAAGCTGCGCGATGAGGCTGAGAAGAAGAAATGGAGCCAGGACACACGTGATTACTTCCTCAAGGAGGTGGCCAAACTGGGACGCATAAACATCCAGTCGCCTGACTACAACGTGCAACTGACCTATCTGCAGACGATTATCCAGCTGCCCTGGAACGAATATACACGTGACAACATGAACATCGCCAATGCGGAGAAGATTCTGAATCATGACCATTACGGTATGGAAAAGGTGAAGGAACGTATCCTGGAACATCTGGCTGTTCTGAAGATGCGGAAGGACAGGAAGAGTCCCATCATCTGTCTGTACGGCCCTCCAGGAGTCGGTAAGACCAGTCTTGGCAGGAGTATTGCCAATGCCCTGAACAGGAAGTATGTAAGAATAAGTCTGGGTGGTGTGCATGACGAAAGTGAGATTCGCGGTCACCGCAGAACCTATGTCGGTGCTATGCCGGGCCGTATTATCAAGGGTATGCAGAAGGCAGGAAGCGGCAACCCCGTGTTTATCCTTGACGAGATTGACAAGATTTCGACAAACAACGTGCATGGCGATCCCTCCTCGGCATTGCTGGAGGTGCTGGATCCCGAACAGAACAGTACCTTCCATGATAACTATCTGGACATGGACTATGACCTCAGCCAGGTAATGTTCATAGCCACGGCAAATGACACCAATACCATTCCCCGCCCGCTGCTGGACAGAATGGAACTTATAGAACTGAGCGGATACATCACCGAGGAGAAGGTGGAAATCGGCAAACGACACCTGGTTCCCAAAAAGAAAACGGAGAACGGACTTGAGGATATCGATAATCTGAGGCTTCCTAAGAAATCACTGGAATTCATCATAGAGAAATACACCCGTGAGAGTGGCGTGCGCGGATTGGAGAAACAGATTGACAAGCTGTTCCGCAAGACAGCCCTGAAGGTTGCAAGAGGTGAGATTAAGGACAAGCTTTTGCTCAACGAGAGCTATATTGAGGAACTTTTGGGCAAGCCCCTCTTCAACAGGGATATCTATCAGGGTAACGAGTTTGCCGGGGTAGTCACAGGTCTGGCTTGGACCAGCGTAGGGGGTGAGATCCTCTTCATAGAAACCAGTCTCAGCAAAGGTAAGGGAGCCAAGCTGACCCTTACAGGTAATCTGGGCGACGTGATGAAGGAGAGCGCCATGCTGGCACTTGAGTATATCAAGGCACATGCCGAGAAACTGAATATCGACAACCGCATCTTTGACAATTACAATATCCATATTCATGTACCCGAGGGTGCCGTTCCAAAAGACGGACCCAGCGCCGGCGTCACTATTGCCACAAGTATTGCCAGCATTCTGACACAGCGGAAGGTACGCAAGAATCTGGCCATGACGGGCGAGATTACGCTACGCGGAAAGGTACTGCCCGTAGGCGGAATAAAGGAGAAAATCCTGGCCGCCAAACGAGCCGGTATAACGGACATCGTTATCTGTCAGGACAACAGGAAGGATATTGATGAGATACCGCAGATGTACCTGACCGGACTGACTTTCCACTACGTAGAGACAATAGCGGATGTATTGGACTTCGCCCTGCTGAACGAGAAAGTCAGGAATGCCATAGAATTCAAGTTTGAGGAAGAAAAGAAGGACGCCCGGTAACATGACATTCCAGCTATTACATACAGACGACAAGACATCGGCACGTGCCGGCCTGATCACCACGGATCACGGACAGATAGAGACACCTATCTTCATGCCAGTGGGAACCGTAGGAAGCGTAAAGGGACTTACCGTCAATGACCTTAAGACACAGGTACAGGCACAGATTATCCTGGGCAACACCTATCACCTGTACCTCCGCCCCGGAACTTCTATTCTGGAGAAGGCCGGAGGACTGCATAAGTTCAACGGGTGGGACAGGCCTATCCTGACGGACAGTGGCGGCTTTCAGGTATTCTCACTGACAGGAATACGAAAGCTTACAGAGGAAGGGTGCACCTTCCGCAGCCACATAGACGGCAGCAAGCATATATTCACCCCCGAAAAGGTAATGGATATCGAACGCAGCATCGGTGCCGACATCATCATGGCCCTGGACGAATGTCCTCCAGGAACCAGCGACTACAACTATGCCAAGAAGAGCATGGGACTGACACATCGCTGGCTGGACAGATGTTTCAAGCGTTTCAACGATACGGAACCGCTGTACGGATACAGTCAGAGCCTCTTCCCCATCGTACAGGGATGCACCTTCAAGGACCTGCGCAGGCAGAGTGCCGAATACATAGCTTCCAAGGGAGCTGACGGAAATGCCATAGGAGGTCTGGCCGTAGGCGAGCCTACCGATGTGATGTATGAGATGATTGAGGAAGTCAACGGAATACTGCCCAAGGACAAGCCGCGCTATCTGATGGGTGTGGGAACACCGGCCAACCTGCTGGAAGCCATAGAACGCGGCGTGGATATGTTTGACTGCGTAATGCCCACCCGTAACGGACGCAATGCCATGCTCTTCACCAGCGAAGGTATCATGAATATGCGTAACAAGAAATGGGAGGATGACTTCTCGCCCATCGACCCCAACGGAACAGCAGACGTGGATGTATTCTACTCACGTGCCTATCTGCACCACCTGTTCAAGGCACAGGAACTGCTGGCACTGGAGATTGCCTCCATACATAACCTGGCCTTCTACCTGTGGCTGGTTAAGGAAGCCAGAAAACATATTATGGCAGGTGACTACTCAACTTGGAAAAGCGGTATGATACGCAGGGTAACAAACAGACTATAACAGCCAGGTCATGAAGATTCCATTCTTAAAACGGATAGACAAATACCTGATAAGCAAGTTCCTGGGGACCTACATTTTCTCCATTTTGCTGATTATCAGTATTGCCGTCGTATTCGATTTTAATGAGCATGTGGATGATTTCACAACCAATCACGCTCCCTGGAAGGGAATCCTCTTTACCTACTATCTGAACTTTATCCCCTATTATGTGAATCTGTTCAGTTCGCTGTTTGTCTTCCTCAGCGTAATCTTCTTTACCTCGAAAATGGCAGATAACAGCGAGATTATCGCCATGATAAGTACAGGTATGAGTTTCAGGAGGCTCATGGTCCCCTACCTCATCAGCTCGCTTATCATTGCCTGCGTTACCTTCTATTTGGGTTCTGAGGTCATACCGCGCGGCAGCATCAAGCGTCTGGCCTTCGAGAGCCAGTATAAGAAGAATAAGAAAAATCCCACCTATGCCGACCGCGTACAGTTACAGCTGGAAAACGGTGTCATCGCATATATGGAACACTTTGACGGCATCAGCAAGACAGGCATCCACTTTAATCTGGACAAGTTTGAAGGTAAGAAACTGGTTTCACACCTTACCGCAAGCACTGTCAAGTATGACACCCTGAGCGATGTACGCAACCAGTGGAGGCTGAACAATGTGACCATACGTGAACTGCACGGATACCGCGAGAAGATCACACATTACAACAGCATTGACTCAGTCATTGCTATTGAGCCCAATGACTTTCTGTTTACCCGTAACATGCAGGAGACAATGACCAATAAAGAACTTCTCGCCTACATAGGGAAACAGAAGAACAGAGGCAGCAAGAACCTGAAAGTATTTGAGGTTGAATACCACAAGCGCTTTGCTGCCCCGTTTGCGGCATTCATCCTATCCACAATAGGCATGTCCCTGTCATCACGCAAACGCAAGGGAGGAATGGGACTGGCCTTGGGTATAGGAATAGGATTAAGTGCCACATACATCCTGTTGCAGACGGTTTCAGCCTCATTCTGCATCAATGCCGGATTATATCCCATGCTTGCCGCATGGATACCTAACATATTATTCACCTTTATTGCCTGGTATCTTTACAAAAAGGCGCCCAGATAACAAGAACACAATGGATTTCTACGATTTAGACTTAAACGACTTGGTACTTGACGCACTCGATGATATGAACTTCACCGAGACAACTCCTATTCAGGAACACTCCATTCCGCCGATATTGGAAGGCAGGGATATTATGGGTATTGCACAGACCGGAACAGGAAAGACCGCAGCCTACCTGCTTCCCGTACTCAGCCTGTTACAGGACGGAGGTTATCCCAAGGATGCCATCAACTGCGTCATCATGTCCCCTACCCGCGAACTGGCACAGCAGATTGACCAGGCCATGCAGGGCTTCTCATACTACCTGAGCAATGTCAGCAGCATTGCCGTTTATGGCGGTAATGACGGCATACGCTACGAACAGGAGAAACGCGGCATGCAAAGCGGAGCCGATGTCATCATTGCTACCCCGGGAAGATTAATCAGTCATATCACATTAGGCAATATAGATCTGAGCCGTGTCTCCTTCTTCATTCTGGATGAGGCAGACCGCATGCTGGATATGGGATTCTGCGATGACATCCTGCAGATTGCCAAGCAGCTGCCCCCTCAGCATCAGACCATCATGTTCAGCGCCACCATGCCCAAGGATATTCTGCAACTGGCTCATCAGCTGCTAAAGGATCCGGTGGAAGTAAAACTCTCCCTCAGCAAACCGGCTGAGGGTATTCAGCAGAATGCCTACATCTGCTATGAGACACAGAAACTGGGTATTGTAAAGGAAATCTTCAGGGAGCACAAGCCTGAAAGGGTCATCATATTCACCAGCAGCAAGGTCAAGACAAAGGACCTGGCCATCAGTATTATCAGGGCAGGCTATAAAGCCAAGGCCATGCACAGTGACCTGGACCAGTCTGAACGTGACGAGGTAATGTATCAGTTCCGTAGCGGCAAAATTGACATCCTGGTTGCCACGGATATTGTAGCCCGTGGTATTGACATAGATGATATACAGCTGGTTATCAACTATGATGTGCCTCATGACAAGGAAGACTACGTACACCGTATCGGCCGTACAGCCAGAGCCGGGAAAAACGGGCGATCCATCACCCTGGTATCAGACAAGGACCAGCAGTATTTCGCACGTATCGAGCGATTCCTGGAAAAGGACGTGGAGAAACTTCCCATCCCTGAATCATTGGGTGAAGGCCCTGCTTACAACAAGGATACAAAGAAAAAGAAAAATTGCCATTCCAAAAGGAACGGCAACAATAGAGGGAAGCATAACAATAATAATCAGAGATCAAGTCAGAAGCCGGGACAAAAACAGGGACAGAAACAGGGGCGTAATCAGAAGAGAAAGAAGCCCGAAAGTCCTAAAGACTGATTAGGTTTCTCCTGTAATCCACCATCTTGATGGCGGTAACGGCGCACTCGTCACCCTTATTGCCGAGCATTCCGCCACATCGCTCCTCGGCCTGCTCCATTGTATTGCAGGTCAGCAAACCGTATATTACGGGCACCTTTCCGGTGGCATTCAGTTCAGACAAGCCCTGCGTAGTACCCTGACAGATGTAGTCAAAGTGAGGAGTATCGCCCTTGATGACACACCCGATTGCAATAACAGCATCCACTTTGCCTGAGTTGACAAAGGCGGCCGAGCCGAAAATCAGCTCGAAACTGCCGGGGACAGTCTTGACAATAATATTCTCCTCCTTGGCCCCATGAAGTGTAAGTGTATCAAAAGCGCCCTGTAAGAGGGCGCCTGTGATTTTACTGTTCCATTCACTTACCACAATGCCGAACCTCATATCGGCAGCATTGGGTACGGAAGCGAAGTCGTAATCTGAGAGATTGTGTAGTGCGGAAGCCATAATTTACTTCGTTACACGCTCAATATACTTGTCAATCTCGCTGTACTGCATGCTCTGCTGGTACTTATTCTTAATCTGCTTGTAGCAGTCAAGTGCTTTCTCAGCCTGACCGAGAGTCTCGTAAATCTGACCGGCCTGAATCAGGTACAGAGGGCTCAACGTATTGTTGTCAGCCTTCTTGGCAGCCTTTACAAGCAGTTCAACGGCCTTCTCATTCTGACCCAGCTCAGCATAGCAGTTACCGATAGTACCGATAACGGAAGGGCTTACCATGTCATCGCCACAACTGCTATAGTCCTCGAGCTGATCGATAGCCTCCTGGTACTTCTCGGTCTGATAGAGACAAAGACCTGCATACAGGTGAGCCAGGTTACCAGCCTTGGTGCAGCCGAACTCATCCGCTACAGCCAGGAAACCCATGTTCTGACCGTCACCGTTCAGCGCCTTGTCAAACTCGCCGTTCATAAACAGTTCCTGGGCAGCGAACAGGCTCTCATCTGCCTTGTTACTACGGGGAACAATGTAGAACTGGTGAATCAGCAGGGCCGCAATGATAATAACAAGCACGGAACCACAGCCATAGACAATCGCATTCTTGTTCTTCTCGAAGAATGACTTGGAGGCAACCAGTGCTTCATCAAACTCGTTTACCTCGTAGTTTTTTTTGTTGTTTTTTGCCATTTTATTTAATAATTTATCTTTTGTTCAACCGAAATTACGCGCAAAAATAGCTAAAATATCGCAGATGATGAAATTTCAACAAAGATATTTTCCTTTTCATGTGCTTAAATAGAAATAAATGATGTAATTTTGCGTTCGAAATGATACTCAAGCACCTTTCAATAATCAATTACAGGAATATTCCCTCATGCGAGATAGACCTTTCTCCCAAGATTAACTGTTTTCTGGGGATGAACGGCGAAGGGAAGACCAACCTGCTGGATGCCATCCACTTTCTCAGTCTGTGCAGGAGCTATGCCACAAGTCAGGACTCCCTGTGCATCCTGCATAATCAGGACCTGATGTCTCTGGGCGGAATCTATGAGGATGAGGATGGTACTCAGGAGGATATACATATAGGAATCCGTCGCGGACAGAAGAAGGTGGTACGCAGGGGTAAGAAGGCGTACAAGCGTCTGGTTGAGCATATCGGGCTGATTCCCCTGGTGATGGTATCGCCTGCTGACCATTTCCTGATTGCAGGTGGCAGTGAGGAGAGGCGCCGTTTTATGGATATCATTATCTCACAGTATAATCCGGTGTATATGGAGGCCCTGCTCCGCTACAACAAAGCCCTGTTACAGCGCAATGCCCTTCTGAAAGAAGAGACAGCCCCCGACCCGGAGATGTTCCTACTTTGGGAAGAGCAGATGGACCGCGAGGCAGCATACATCTACCAGTGCAGGCAGGAATACATACGGGACTTCACACCCATCTTCCAGCAATTCTATAACCACATATCCAAGGAAAAGGAGGCGGTGGAACTGCGCTATGTCTCCCACTGCCAGCGCGGTCCCTTGCTCGAACAGCTTACCCGGGACCGTTTCCGTGACCAAGCTGTAGGCTATTCCCTGCATGGAATACACAAGGACGACCTGGAGATGCTTCTGGGCGGCTATGCCATCAAGCGGGAAGGCTCTCAGGGACAGAACAAAACCTTCCTGATCGCGCTCAAACTGGCTCAGTTCGACTTCCTGCGCAGAACAGGCAGCAGGACAACTCCCCTACTCCTGCTGGATGATATTTTCGACAAACTGGATGCTGAGCGAGTTGAGCAGATTGTCTCGCTGGTAAGCGACAACCTGTTCGGGCAGATATTCATTACGGATACCAACAGGGATCACCTGGACAGTATTCTTCAGAAGACCAGCGGAGATTACCGCATCTTTCATGTCAAGAACGGAAACGTAACATTATGATAAGGAACAAACCCAAACAACTAGGTGATCTGCTCATGCAGTTTCTCAGAAGCGAAGGTCTGGAGACACCTCTTCTGGAGTACAGAATCACCAACGCATGGTCAGCAGTCATGGGCGAAAGCATCAGCCGCTACACCACCGAAATATACGTACGGAATTCCATTCTATGGGTCAAGTTGAAAAGTCCTGCCCTGAAACAGAACCTGCTGATGATGCACGGCGACATCACCCGTAAGCTGAACGCCTACGTCAAGTCGCAAGTCATTACTGACGTGCATTTCCTTTAAAAGAGTTTCAGTTTCCTTTTCTTAGCCTCCTCGAAACTCAGCACATCAGCCGGCACATTCTGTTCGCACAAGTGCTGCTGTTCCCTTTGCAGCGAATCCTTGGCCTCATCCCTGGTAACCGGATTGATAAACCTGGCCGCAAGCGGAGCGTTCTGACTGGCATCCTTCACCCAGATAACCGAACCATCATATTGCGGAGCAATTTTAAGCGCCGTATGCAAAGGGCTGGTAGTGGCACCGCCAATCATAATGGGTACTGAGATATCAGCCTCCTTCAGCAGCCTGACCACTTTAATCATCTCGTCCAGGCTGGGTGTGATCAGACCGCTCAGTCCGATAATGTCAGGCTTCAGCTCCAGTGTCTTGCTGACAATTTCCTCAGCAGGTACCATCACCCCCAAGTCAATAATCTCATAGCCGTTACATGCCATCACCACAGAAACGATATTCTTACCGATGTCATGCACATCACCTTTTACCGTAGCCAGCAGGACTTTTCCCGCCGATGCCGCCTTATTAACCTTCTGTTGTTCAATATATGGCTGCAGGATGGTTACAGCCTGCTTCATACAGCGAGCAGCCTTCACCACCTGAGGCAGGAACATCTTGCCTTCACCGAAAAGCCGGCCTACATTATTCATACCATCCATCAGCGGACCTTCAATCACCTTGACCGCAAATTCATATTTAGCCATCGCTTCCTGAAGATCAGCCTCAAGGTTGGCGGCATTACCCTTAGTCAGCGCCTCAGCCAGACGCTCCTCAACAGTCTTCCTGACTACTTCCTCAGCAGGCTGTTCCTTAACATCAACAGCCTCATCAGCAATCTCCTGAGCCAAGGAAATCAGCCTGTCCACATTCTCCTGCTCAGGCCTGAGCAACGCATCCTCTATAACTTTCAGTCTTTCTTCAGGAATATCACTGTACATCACTTTGGCAGAGGGATTTACAATACCAAAATCCATACCCTTCCGCTGTGCGTGGAACAGAAATACTGCGTGCATAGCCTCCCTCAGCCAGTTATTACCGCGGAAGGAAAAACTAAGGTTGCTGACTCCGCCGCTGACATGAGCACCCGGCAGATGCTTACGGATCCACTCCGTAGCACGGATAAAGTCCAGCGCATAGTAGTTATGTTCAGGAATACCGGTAGCCACTGACAGCACGTTGGGGTCGAAGATGATATCCTGAGGCGAGATTCCCACTTTATCTACCAGCAGGCGGTAAGAGCGTTCACAAACCGCGATCTTACGTTCATAGGTATCTGCCTGTCCCGTCTCATCAAAGGCCATTACCACAACGGCGGCACCCATCATTTTAATATCCCGGGCATGACGCAGGAAAACATCCTCACCCTCCTTAAGCGAGATACTGTTGACAATACATTTTCCCTGCAGGCATTTCAATCCTCGGCAGACTACATCCCAGTTACTGCTGTCTATCATAACCGGGACACGGTATATATCAGGATCGCAGGCCAGCATATTCAGGAAATGCCCCATTTCCTTCTCAGCATCCAGCAATCCGTCATCCATATTCACATCAAGTACCAGGGCACCGTCATCCACCTGCTTGCGGGCAATGGCCAAGGCCTCCTCGTATGCGCCTTCCTTAATCAGGCGCAGGAACTTCCGGGAACCGGCAACATTACATCTTTCACCCACATTCACAAAGGACGCCTCAACGTCCTGACGGACCTCCGTCAGCTCCAGGCCGGATAACCACATATAGTCCGGTACGGGAACAGG
>Ga0326511_10002579_pt1 | contig 14668 bp, 7 predicted proteins | sample 0_2496_0518_D_FD_203701 | JGI IMG/M metagenome (GOLD analysis project Ga0326511, IMG submission 203701) | Bovine rumen microbial communities from UC Davis, California, United States - 0_2496_0518 | ecosystem: Host-associated > Mammals > Digestive system > Stomach > Rumen | place: USA: California... | reverse complement strand
GCAGGTGGCAGCAACATCGTCAACCCGGTATTCCGTGGCGTCACCATCTTGGCTGAGGCTCCCGCCGACCAGCAGACGGTGAGCAGAGACGGCAAGGTGGCCTTCGTCGGCACCTACGACACCGCCAACTACGACAAGGACACACACAGCATTCTGTTCATGGGCGGCGGCAACACGCTCTACTATCCCACCGCCGGTGCCGCCATCGGCGCCCAGCGCGCCTACTTCAAAATCGGCGACGACAGGAGCGCGGGCGCCCTCGCCCGCATCACCGCGTTCAACATCAGCTTCGGCGGCGACGACAGCTCAACGCTTGGGGTAACCACTCCCCTCTCCTCAGCGAGAGGGGCCGGGGGTGAGGCCTCCTCCTTGTACACGCTCGACGGCCGCCGTCTCGACGGCAAGCCTTCCCGCGCCGGCGTATATATATATAATGGTAAGAAGGCCGTGATCAAGTGATGCTACAGTGGCCGCCGCATCCGAAAACATTCGGGCGTGGCGGCCCTTTAGGTCACCTATAACATAGTTTTTGCAAAGGACGTAGTTTTTCTGCCTTTAATTTTGCCGTTTGCGGAAAAATGTGTATTTTTGCAGCAAAGTAAAAAGAAACAACATAACAGTGCAAAGTCATGCTCATAGCCAATCCTATTTACGACATCGTGTTCAAGTACCTCATGGAGGACGAGCGCATAGCACGCACCATCCTCTCAGCACTGCTCAAGAAGGACGTCATAGAGGTACACATGCGCCGCAACGAATACTCTGACCGCAGCCGCGAGAGCCTCTCCATCTACCGCATCGACTTCGGTGCCACCATCCGTACGGAGGAAGGGAAGCGGCAGACACTGCTCATAGAAGTGCAGAAGACGTGGGTAGACTCCGAGCTGCTGCGCTTCCGCCAATACTTAGGCACCCAGTACGGCAACAAGGAGAACATGGAGGGCACTGGGCGCGAGGCCCACGCCCTGCCCATGGTGGCCGTCTACCTGCTGGGCCACCCCGTGAAAGGCATCGACGAACCGGTAGTGTACGTCAGCCACCAGGTGCGCGACTACAACGACAAGGTGGTGGCGGGCAGCATTGACAACCCCTTCGTGGAGAGCCTCACCCACGATAGCATCATTGTGCAGATACCCCGTCTGCACGGCAGAATCAATAACAGGCTGGACAAGGTTCTGAGTATCTTCGACCAAACAAACGCAACTGGCAAGGACGCACAGACGATAGACATCGACCCCGCCATCTATGGTGACGATGCCGACATGACACCCATACTACGCAAGCTCTTGGAGGCAGTTAGCGATGCCGACGTTCGCCAGGCCATGGACGTGGAAGACGAGTTCTTCTCGGTGCTGAAAAACAAAGAGGAGGAAATCATGACCAAGGACAAGCAGATAGCGGAAAAGGTCGTCGCCCTAAAAAAAGTGACAGCACAGTTGGGAATAGCTGAGGAACAGAGAGCACAGGCTGAGGAACAGAGGGCACAGGCTGAGGAACAGAGGGCACAGGCTGAGGAACAGAGAGCACAGGCTGAGGAATTTGCAGAACACATAGCTCGTAAGTCAATAAAAGCACTACTCAACAAGGGCATGAGTCCAGAAGACATTGCCGACATGATAGGCATCGACATAGAGGAAGTCAGGCAGATAGGCTACGCGCCACTATAAAATACAAGTCGTTTGTATGGCCGAAACGTAAGTTTTTGGGGGGCTTGAAACAAATACAAAACAAAGAGACACGTTTCGATGTGCCGATTGTAGCCTTTTTGTCGTACCTTTGCCGACAAATGACTAACCCCTATTCATCATGAAACAAATAACAAGATTAGCCTTGGCCACCGCACTCGTTGTGAGCAGCGTGGCCAACACCTGGGCACAGGGACTGAAGGACGCCTACAAGAAAGAGTTTATGATTGGCGTCGCCGTGAACCAACGCAATGTGACTAATACCGAGCAGATGGCACTCATCAGGCAGGAGTTCAACTCGATGACTGCCGAGAACGACATGAAGCCCGAACCCACCGAGCCTCAGGAAGGACAGTTCAACTGGGCCGGGGCCGACCGCATTGCCAATTTTGCCCGCCAGAACGGCATCAAGCTGCGCGGCCACTGCCTGATGTGGCACTCGCAGATAGGCCGCTGGATGCTGGGCGACAACCCTACCAAGGAAGTGTTCTACCAGCGCATGAGAAACCATATACAGGCCGTGGTATCGCGCTATAAGGACGTGGTGTACTGCTGGGACGTGGTCAACGAGGCCATGACCGACGACCGGAACGCCCAGGACCCCTACCGCCAGTCGGCCATGTACAAGCTCTGCGGCGATGAATTCATAGCCAAGGCATTCCAGTTTGCCCGCGAGGCCGACCCGAAGGCACTGCTGTTCTACAACGACTACAATGAGTGCGACCCCGTGAAGAGCCAGCGCATCTTCAACATGGTGAAGAAGATGAAGAATGCCGGCGTGCCCATCGACGGCATAGGCATGCAGGGCCACTACAACATCTACGGCCCCACCGAGGACGAGGTAGACAAGGCCATACAGCTCTACAAGCAGGTTGTGAAGCACATCCACGTCACCGAGCTCGACATCCGCGTCAACGAGGAGATGGGCGGACAACTGCAGTTCAGCCGTGAGGGCGTCAACGTCACCGACTCTGTGAAGCAGCACCTGGCCGACCAGTATGCCCGCGTGTTCCGCGCCTTCCGCAAGCACAGCGACGTCATCGACTGCGTGACGTTCTGGAACCTCGGCGACCGTGACTCCTGGCTGGGACAGAACAACTACCCCCTGCCTTTCGACACGGAATATAAGCCCAAGCTGGCCTACACCTATATTAAAGAGAAGAAAGCCCCGAAGTGGGATATGCCCAAGCGCCCGGCTCCCCGGCCCCGTCCGCAGGGACAGCAGGGCCGTCGCGGCGGCCCTCAGGCCCAGCAGCGTGCCCCCTTCAAGCCCGAGCTGGCCTTCCCCGAGATGGAAGGCGTGAAGGAGGACTTTGCACCTTCAACCAAGAACCAGCCCGGCCAGGACTACCCGATGGTCAACTCGCAGGGCTACGTACGCTTCCGTGTCGACATTCCTGACGCTCGCGAGGTGACTGTCAGCCTCGGTCTCGGCGGCCGCGGCGGCACCAAGCTGGCAAAAACCTATGACGGTTCATTCGTAGGCCAGACCGAAGGCCCGATGGACGAGGGCTTCCACTACTATCACCTGACTGTTGACGGCGGCACCGTCAACGATCCCGGTGCTCAGAACTACTACGGCTCCACCCGCTGGGAGAGCGGCATCGAGATACCCGCCCACGACAGGGATTTCTACGCCATGAAGAATGTACCTCACGGTCTGGTGAGCCAGGTGCTGTTCTGGAGCGAGAGCACCAAGCAGTGTCGCCGCGCCTTCGTCTACACGCCGCCCACCTATGGCCAGAACAAGAAGGAGAAGTTCCCCGTGCTTTACCTGCAGCACGGATGGGGAGAGGACGAGACAGCCTGGATGACTCAGGGCCATGCCAACCTCATCATGGACAACCTGATAGCCGAGGGCAAGATCAAGCCGTTTATCGTGGTATGTACCTACGGCATGACCAACGAGATACGTTTCGGCGGTCTCGGCGGTTTCACGGCCAAGGAATTTGAGACAGTGCTGGTAGACGAGCTGGTGCCTTATATCGACAGTCATTTCCAGACCATCGCCAAGAAGGAAGGCCGCGCCATGGCCGGTCTGTCAATGGGTGGCATGGAGACGAAGACCATCACCTTGCGCCGGCCTGAGGTGTTCGCCTACTACGGTCTGCTGAGCGGTGGTCAGTATGCCCCTGAGGACATCAAGTCAAAGGACCAGGTGAAGATGATCTTCCAGAGCTGCGGCTCAAAGGAGCGTCCCGACGGCATCCGCCAGTCGACCGAGGCGCTGAAGGCGGCCGGTTTCAATGCCCACGGTTACGTGTCGGAGGGAACTGCGCACGAGTTCCTTACCTGGCGTCGCAGCCTGAAGGAGATGGCGCCGCTGCTGTTCAAGTAACAAATTAAATATAAAAAGAAACAAAAGACGGCACTTGTTGCCGTCTTTTGTTGTAACTTTGCAGCCATGATTATGAAACGTTTATTTACCATTGTCCTTTCACTGCTCGCCGTGGCCCATCTGCAGGCCCAGCGGGCCACACTGCGCCTCGATGCCCAGAATCAGCACCAGCGCATCACGGGCTTCGGCGGATTTGTCTGCTCACCCCAGTTCCAGTACAACCACATGTCGACCACCGACATCAAGAAGGTGTGGGGGCCGACGAGCACCGTGGGGTGCAACATCATGCGCCTCTACATACCCATAGGCCGCAACAGCTGGAGCCAGTCGATGCAGACGGCCAAGACGGCCAAGCAGATGGGGCTCATCGTCTTTGCCTCGCCCTGGGGACAGCCTGCCGAATGGAAAACCAACGGCACCATCAACGCCAAGAACAGCGACGGCACCACCGGCAAGCTGAAGCGCGAGAACTGGGCCGATTATGCCCAGTATTTGGAGGACTACGTGAAATACTTGCGGCAGAACGGCGTAGAGCTGGATGCCATCTCCATCCAGAACGAGCCTGACTGGCCCGCCGAGTATGCCGGCTGCCTGTGGAGTGCCGGCGAGATAGCCGAGTTTGTCAAGACCTATGGCCGCCAGATCAGCTGTAAGATCATGGCCCCCGAGACTCTGGCCATCAGCGACAGCTACGCCAACGCCTTGAACAAAAATGACGTGATAGACTGTTTCGACATCTACGGCGGCCACCAGTACGGTGGTGTACAGTCGGCCTACAAGCAGTTGGGCAAGAAGGGCAAGGAGTTGTGGATGACGGAGTACCTCATCAACTGGAACGAGGCCGAGAACAATACCCGCAACTTTGACTTCAACAAAGACTTCTTCAATTTCTTCCAGGCTATAAACACCTGTATGGTAGGCGATTTCAACGCCTGGATACACTATGCCGCCAAGCGCTACTATGGCATGCTGGGCGACGGCCAGCGCGGCACCTCGTCGGGCGTGGTCACCAAGCGCGGCTACCTCATGGCCCACTTTGCACGCTTTGTGACTGGCATGACGCGCATCGACGCCACCTTCAGCGGCGCGGCGTTGGAGGGGTCGGCCTACCTGTCAGCAACAGGCGACACCGTGGTGGCTGTCATTGCCAACCAGGGCACAGAAGCCGTCGAGGTGGTGGCCGACCTGCCGTTCTACACCAACAAGGGTGAGATGTACACTACCGGACGGTCGTCGAACCTGAAGAAGACGGCCATCGACATGCAAGCAGAGACCTGCCGTCCCTCGGCCTCCGTGGGCGCCCAAAGCGTGGCCACGCTGCTCTTTGTGCGCAGCCGCGACCGTCAGGTATCGGACATGAAAGGCACGGCCAAACGGTTTGACCGCATTGACGACATGAAGGCCTCGCGAACCAGCTTTGGTACAACTTATAAGTTGAGCGGTAAGACCAAGAAATTCGACCACTCAAACCCGCTCATTTCGACGCGCACCTCCGCCACCTATGGCTATGTAGCGCTCTCAGAGCCGTTTTCCAAGCTGGTGATGCACGTCAACCGCGTGACCAGCACCATGAACTACACATCGTCCAAGACCACTCTGGTCTATGTCAACGCCAAGGGGCAGGTGGCCAGCCACGACTACGGCACTATAGACCTGGGCCGCCGTGAGAACTTCGACCTGGTGTTCGACCTCTCTCCGGCTACCTTGAGCGACGGTTGCCAGGGACTCATCAGCATGACCAACGACAACTGGTCATCAACGCTGACCATCACCTTTGGTGACGTCTATCTCGGTACGGGCTATGCCGCCACCCTCACCGGCACTTACGTTGAGGACGACAGCTATGTGCAGGAGTACGCTACCGACCCCGCCTGTTCAAGCATCGATATGACGGCCGTCAGCCAGCTGCCTGCCACGCTGCCCTGGATGAGTGGCACCAACAAGGTGATCTTTGCCGGTGCTGACAGTGAGCTGAGCGGTGTCAACGTGGTGAAGGACGGCGTGTGCGCCTCTCTTGTCATCAACGAGGCGGCAGGGCTGTTCCGTCCCGCAAAGTCGTTCACGGCCACCATGGCTGCCTATAGCTGCAGCGTCAGCGGTCAGCATATCGTGACGCTGCCCTTCCAGGCCGCTGTGCCCGAGGGCGTCAGCGTCTATACCCTCACTGACGACCTGCAGCCAGAGGCTGTCACCGTGGCTCCCGCCGGTCAGCCGTTGCTGGTGGTGGCTCAAGGCGAGGTGGTCTTCAACGGCTCGGGCGAGGTGGCCTATTATCCTCAGCGCTTTGGTGACGAGGTGTTGCCCATCCAGGTTGCCGTCGGCATCAGCACCCCACTGACCGACGCCACACCTGCCGACATCTATAACCTACAGGGGCAGCGGGTGACAGCCACCTATCGCGGTCTCGTTATCGGCAATGGCCGGAAGTATTATAACAGATGATGGTGGATGTGAAATGGAATGAAACGGCGTTGCTCATACCTTCTTAGTCTGTTGGCCGTGCTGTCGGCATGGGGCCAGCCGCAGTTCTCGCAGCCTCACGGTCTTTACGACGGTGGCAGCCTGACCGTGGCCATTACCGGCGGCGGGGGCGACATACGCTACACCACCGACGGCAGCGAACCCACGACGACGAGCAAGCTTTACACAACGCCGCTCACCATTTCGACAACCACCATACTGCGGGCCGTGGAAATCGCCGGCGGTACACCGTCGCCCATAGCCACGGCCAGCTACATCTTTATCAACTCGGTACTCAACCAGCCCGACAAGCCCTCCGGCTATCCGGTGGAATGGGGAAGCTACTGCCAGATTTGGGGCACGGCTAAGGCCGATTACGGCATGGACCCGGAGATGACCAATGATGCCACGCTGCGCCCGAAGATAGTAGAGGGGCTCAAAAGTCTGCCTATTGTGAGCATCGTGACCGACAGGGATAACCTCTTCAGCCACGACAACAACGCCGACCATGGCGGTATCTACATCTTCACCGGTCCGCCGGTGGGCGACAACACGGGGCACGGATGGACGCGGCCGGCAAGCATTGAGCTGTTCTCGTTTGGCGAGGAACGAGGAACGAGGAGCGAGGAGGGATTTAGCGCTACGTGCGGGTTGAGGTTGCACGGCGGTCATGGACGTTTGGCAGAGAAAAATCCCAAGCACTCTTTCCGCGTCATCTTCAAGGCCGAGTATGGACAGAAGTCATTGAAATACCCGCTGTTTGGCCCCGACGGGCCAAAGAAGATAGACCGTTTCGTGCTGCGCTGTCATTTCGGCAACAGCTGGCAGCACTGGGACGAGGGTAACCGCACCAAGGCACAGTATTGCCGCGACGTGTGGGCACGCCGCATGCAGCAGCGCATCAGTGGATGGGGTGTCAATGCCCTTTACGTGCATCTCTTCCTCAACGGCATGTATTGGGGCTTGTACAACATTGCCGAGCGGGTGGACGAGAAGTTTGGCACCACTTATTTAGGCGGCAGCGAGGAGGATATCGACGTAGTGAAAATAGAGGAGGACGGCGGCAACCACCTGGAGGCCACCGAGGGTAACCTCAATGCCTGGCGAGAGATGACGCAGACCGTCAAACGGGCGGCCGCCAGCGATGCGGCTTACCGGCAGTTGGACACGTTGCTTAACATAGGTAGTTTCATCGACTATATGCTCATCAACCAGTATGGCGGCAATACCGACTGGGCCCACCACAACTGGTATGCTATTCGCCGCCGCGGCAGCACCGAGGAGCCCAGCCGTGGGTTCGCCTTCCTCTGCTGGGACACGGAAATCATCTTTGAGAATGTCAACGAGAACAACCTCACCCGCAACGACGGCACCGACTCGCCCACGGGCATCTTCATGACCCTGCTGAAAAACCGGGAGTTCGCCCGCCGATACTTGGCACGGGCCCTGGAGCTTTTAGACGATGACGGGCTGCTGGGGCAGCGGTCGGTGGTCGGGCTTTGGGACAGTCTCTACACCACTATCTCGACAGCTGTCTATGCTGAGGCAGCCCGCTGGGGCGACTATCGGCGTGACGTACACCCCTACCAGCGACGAGGACAGCTATACACCGTCGACGGCCACTACATGACCGAGCGCCGGCGGTTGCTCAACAGCTATTTTCCCTATCGCTCCAGAAATGCGCTTAGCCTCATCATCGCCTCGTTGCCCTCATCCGTGGTGACCGCCCTACGTTCTACAGATGCCTCCCTTCACCCCTCACCCTTCACCAGCCACCAGAGGTACTACAACCTCAACGGCCAGCCTGTGAACCGTCCTGAACGTGGCATCTACATCTACAACGGGAGAAAAGTAGCCATATCACCACGGCGCTGAGCAGCAGCACCACCATGCCGCCATACAGCAGGAGCCTCTGATAGCGGGCCTGACCGTCTTTGCAGACGGCCTCCATGACATTGGAGACATAGCGCACCTGATATTTATGCAACTGAGGCAGGAAGGTGGTATTGCACTGCTCACAGAAGCGGACGTAGCGGTAAGCCCGCTCGTAGTCGCCGTCGTCGCACAACCGCTCCGCCAGCATGAAGAGCGAAGCCTGGTCGTTGACGGCACACTTGATGTCATTGAGGGCCGACTTGCCTAACCAGTAGCGCACCAGCCGACCGTTCTCAAGCTTTTCGTAGACAATAGAGCGATAGAAAGCGGCATACGCACCCTCGTGTGTGCCTTCAGCCACTTTGCTGAGCCAGTTGTCGCTGACGTCGAGCGCGTCCTGATAGAGCTTCCGTGCGGTGAGCACGTCCATTCTCAGGTGCAGCGACGCCTCGCTGTCGTCAGCAGCCACGGCGAGCAGCGAGTCGCGGTAGGTGTCCTGTAGGGCAAAATAGTCATTGCGCTCGTCGGGCAGCTGTGAATAGGATGCTATCTCGCCGCAGACGTGCATCCATGCCCAGTAGTACATGGTCTGTCCCTCACGGCTCAGTACCCGCTTGTCCACCTGGTTGAGCAGTTTGAGGGCTTCAAGATACATGTCGGCGCGTGAACACAGTAGTGCCTTCTGGGCGAGATGGAGCCCTGCCGCGTCTTTACGGTCCAGTGAATCGGCCAGCGCCACACACAGGCTGATGTAGTAGAGTGCCGAGTCGTTCCTGAAGGGCTTATACAGTTCGAAGAGCTGTTCTGCCAGTGGAAGTTGCCTGTCCGGACGGCTTTCAGTGACCAGCTTCTTGCGAGTGTCGTCTATCTGGCTGAGCCGCTTGGCTGCATACTGCGGTGCCTGGCTCATGGCGTCGTCAATCTGCCGATACAGTGCCTGCAGGTCTACCTCCTCGTCTGTCCGTTGTGCCGACCAGGTGTAGCCTGTTCCGAAGATTAATAATAGTAGTAAGCAAATAGTTTTTTTGAACATCTGGTGTATGGTTTGATTTTTGTTGCAAAAATAACTATTTTTTTTGTAAGTCACAAGCGGTTTGCCCAAAAAAACGTCCGCAAAAGGATTTGAAGGTGTCAGGCAACAATTTCAAAAGAAAGCGAGACGATGTGACAATACATTCTTCAACGGAATTGTTAACTTTGCAACCCGTAAGAAGCAAAAACCTGATAACATCATTACAAAGCGAATGAAAAAACTGTTTTTCCAGTTGGCGCTGCTGCTGAGTGCAACCGCCGCCAACGCCCAGAACCCCTATCTGCCCCTGTGGGAGCATGTGCCCGACGGCGAGCCCCGCGTGTTTGAAGACCCTGACCAGCCCGGCCACTATCGCGCCTACATCATCGGCTCTCACGACGTGAACTATTCGGCCTATTGCGGCCCCGATATCCGCATGTGGTCAGCACCCGTCGAAGACCTGTCGCAGTGGCGCGACGAAGGCCCCATCTTCACCTGGTTTGTGAGCGGCCAGTGGGACACCATGTTCGCCCCTGACCTCGTGGAGACCGTCGACCGCCAGACAGGCAAGAAGACCTACTGGCTCTACCCCCATAGCCGTGGCTGGCGCCGTGTGGGCATGGTGTGCAAGGGCGACCGGCCCAACGGTCCCTTCACGCCCGTCAACCTGACCCCCGACGGCACCCAGTGCGTTGAGGGGTCGCTCATCGACTTCGACCCCTCGGTATTCATCGAGAACATTACCGACAAGAAAGACAAAGACTACGACATCGGCTACCGCGCTTACGTGTTCTATGGTTTCCAGCACTCTACGGCTGTTGAGCTCGACCAGAAGACCATGTACTCCAAGCGCGAAGGCACCGAGCCTATCGACCCGTTTATTCCGGCCAGCAGCCGCGACGGCAAGCTCCTTGACAAGGAAGGCTCCGAGTACAAGGCTCTCTACAAGGGCCAAAACCCTCTGGACTTCAACTTCTTTGAGGCCAGCAGCATCCGCCAGGTGGGCAACAAGTACGTCATGGTGTTCAGCGGCTACTCGGGCAAGGAGTATGGCTTAGGCAATACCAATTCGGCCCTGCGCTACGCCTTTGGCGACTCGCCCCTTGGCCCGTGGCGCTCCGGCGGCGTGCTGGTAGACTCTCGCGGCGTGGTGCCGGGCCAGGACGGCTCGAAGCTCATCACCACCAATTTCGGCCACAACACCCACGGCTCGCTGCAGGAGATCAACGGCCAGTGGTACGTCTTCTACCACCGGCCGCCGCGCGGTTTCGGCAATGCCCGTCAGGCCATGGTGGCACCGGTCAAGATAACGTGGGACAAGAAGCCCGTGGCCAAGGGCGGCGTGGTCAGGATTACCGGCTACGACCCTTACGCCAAGGACAACGTGTGGACGGCCAAGGCTACCGACGGCAGCCACTACACCGGCGCCGAGGTCACCAGCGAGGGTTTCCAGATTTTCGGTCTGCCGCCCTATGCCTACTATAGTGCCGGCTATGCCTGCTTCGTATATGGCCCGGGAGCCAACGAATGGATGCAGGACAACCACGACGTGTGGAACAACTCCATGGACCTGGCCGGCATACAGAACGGCGGCATCGTGGGCTTCAAGTACTTCGGCTTCGGCGGTCTGGCTAAGGACACGAAGGGTCTGAAAGCCTTCGAGGGCACAAAGCAGGGCGACGGCACCAGGCTGACCCTGAACCTCACCCCCAGCGGGCGCGGTGCCTTTAAGATTCACGTGCTGCTCGACGACCCGTGGAAGGGCAAAGAGATTGCCACTGTCAGCGTGCCCGCCGAAGCCAAAGGCGTGACCGACTGCGTTGCCGATGTGCCCGCCGTCGAGGGGCTTACCGGCAAGCATGCCATCTATCTTGTGGTTGAAGGCCCTGAGGTGCAGCTGCCCCAGCAGCCGCAGGGCCAGTGGGGCGGTCGCCGTCAGCAGCAAGGGCCTCAGCGTCCGCAAGGACTCTTCGACCTCCACGGCATCGGCTTCGGCAAGTCTGGCCAGGCGGCTGTCGCTCCCACGGTGCCCCAGGTGACCATCACCGCCGACGGCCATAAGCTGAACATCCCCACGACGCCCATACGCTTCAACGCGCTGAACGGCTATGCCGAGCAGAACCGCTACCAGGTGTACGGCCGTCTGCTGAAAGGCAGCAAGCTTGAGGCCAAGGCCGACGTGCCGGGCGTGGAGTTCCACATCAGTCCCGTTGTTGAGGGCCGTGCCACTATCAAGGCCACCTACAAGGGCCAGACGAAGATATTCTTAATCAATTGACGTGTTTCGCAGTCATGAATTATAAATTATGAGAAAAGCATTACTGACTATGGCTGTGGCGCTGGCTACCGGCGCCACGGCCCAGAACCCATTTGTGCAGACCTGGTTCACCAGCGACCCCGCACCTATGGTACACGACGGAACAATGTATGTGTACACCGGCCACGACGAGGATGGCGCCGACTTTTTCTGGATGCAGGAGTGGCGCGTCTACTCTACCCGCGACATGGTGAACTGGCAAGACCACGGCTCACCGCTGGCCCTCGAGAGCTTCTCGTGGGCCGACGACCGTGCCTGGGCCTCACAGTGCATAGAGCGGAATGGCAAGTTCTACTGGTATATCTGCGCCCACTGTCGGCTGTCGGGCGGCATGGCTATCGGCGTGGCCGTCAGCGACTCGCCTACCGGACCCTTCCGCGATGCCATAGGCAAACCCCTCTATACCGACAAGAAGTGGGACCACATCGACCCGACAGTCATGATAGACGACAACGGACAGGCTTGGATTATGTGGGGCAACCCGCAGATATACTATGCCAAGCTGAACGATGACATGATCAGCATTGACGGCGAGGTCAGGCAGCTGCCCATGACAGAAGAAGCCTTCGGCTCGCCGGCCATGAACCAGCGCGAGAAAGGTAAGCAGTATAAGGACAGCTATGTGGAAGGCCCCTGGCTCACCAAGCGTGGTGGCAAGTACCAGCTCCTCTATGCCGCCGGCGGTGTGCCTGAGCACATCAGCTACAGCACCGCCCCGTCCGTGGAAGGGCCGTGGACGTATGCCGGACAGGTGATGCCCCTCTGCGACACCAAGTCGTTTACCAACCACTGCGGTGTAGCCGACTACCAGGGCCACCACTACTTCTTCTACCACACCGGCAAGCTGCCCGGCGGGGGCGGCTTCGGCCGCAGCGTGGCCGTCGAGGAGTTCCGGTACAACGCCGACGGCACCTTCCCCACCATCATGCCTACCGACGAGGGTGTGAAGCCCGTGGCCACCTTCGACCCCTTCCGCCGCGTGGAGGCCGAGACGATGGCCTTCTCCAAGGGTGTCAAGACCGAGCAGAACAGCGAGGTGGGGGTCTACGTGACCGATATCCACAACGGCGACTACATCAAGCTGCAGAACGTCGCCTTCGGCACCAAGATTCCCCGTACGTTCAAAGCCCGTGTGGCCAGCGGCCTGCGTGGCGGACAGATAGAGCTGCGCCTCGACAGTCTCGGCGGACGCCTGCTCGGCACGCTCCAGGTGCCCGCCACCGGCGGATGGGAGAAGTGGCAGACGCTGAATCTGGACCTCGACTTCTCCAACCTGACCGACATTGACGCGCCCAAGCGCACCATCGCCGGTGTCACACTGCCTCAGACCGCCAACCTCTACCTGGTCTTCAAGGGACGCAAGGGGCCACAGCTCTTCAACTTCGACTGGTGGGAGATGCGCTCGCTGGAGCAGGTCAACATGCCGCTGTTCCAGACCAAGTACACCGCCGACCCGTCGCCATTGGTCGTCGGCGACACCTTATATCTATATACGTCGCACGACGCTTCGCCCGAGGACATTCCCGACCCGAACGAGAAGTCGTCAGCAGGCTTCTTCATGTACGACTGGCTGCTGTGGTCGACCACCGACATGGTGAACTGGACCGAGCACGGGGCCGTGGCGTCGCTGAAGGAGTTCAAGTGGCGCACACGCGACAACGGTGCCTGGGCCATACAGACGGTGGAGCGCGACGGCAAGTTCTATCTATATGCCCCGCTGCACGGCCATGGCATCGGTGTGCTCGTGGCCGATTCGCCCTACGGGCCCTTCCGCGACCCGCTGGGCCAGCCCCTTGTCTGGCAGAAGGAGCACTGGGACGACATCGACCCCTCGGTGTTCACCGACGACGACGGACAGGCCTACATGTACTGGGGCAACCCCCAGACCTATTGCGTCAAGCTCGGCAAGGACATGATTTCAACCGTGGGCGACATCCTGGTGCTCAACCCTGAGGACGGTGTCATGCGGCCCGTCACGCAGGAGGGTGCCAAAATCAACCTCCGTGTACCCTATTCGCAGAAGGCCAACTGGGCCGTACAGCACTATCAGGAGGGGCCCTGGTTCTATAAGCGGAACGGCCATTACTACATGTCCTACGCCACCACCTGCTGTCCTGAGGCCCTGGGCTACGCCATGAGCGACTCGCCCACCGGCCCGTGGCAGTGGAAGAACTACATCATGCGCCCCACGGAGCGCGACCGCGGCAACCACCCCGGCATCTGCGACTTCCGCGGCCACAGCTACGTCTTCGGCCAGGACTACGACCTGATGCACCTTGAGACCTTCCAGCACCACGAGCGCCGCTCGGTGTCGGCGCAGGAGATCACCTACAATGCCGACGGCACTATCCAGGAGATACCTTACTGGCTCGACCAGCAGCCTATGAGGCAACTGCACTGGCTTAACCCCTACACCCGGGTGGAGGCCGAGACCATGAACTGGGGCTTCGGGCTGAAGTCGGCCAAGATGGGCATCGAGAATACAGGCGTCATTAACGACATGCCGGCGTCAACGGGCAGGAAGAACATGTACATCTTCGACCTCGACGACGGTGAGTACATCCGTCTGCGCGGCGTTGACTTCGGCCAGAAGGGCGCCAAGTCGTTTGCCGTCACGGCCGCTGCCACCGGCCGCGCCACCGTCACCCTGCGCCTTGACAGTCAGGACGGCCCCGTGGTGGGCACCGCCCTCATCAGCCCGACGGGTACGGTAGAGAAATACCGCTCGTTCACCGCCAAGGTGAAGGGAGCCACGGGCATCCACGACCTCTACCTCTGCTTCGGCAACACCTCCGGCGACGTGCGCCTCGACTGCTGGCAGTTCAGGCAGTAGAGCTATACTTCGCCCCTGCCCGGTCTGACAGCGAGCGGGTTACCTCATTTATAAGATACTGCCCCCAGTCCATCTCCTACAAGAGAGCGACTGGGGGCAGTAACTTTATCCCAAATCGGTCATTAGAACAATTTGAAAGCAAATAGGA
>Ga0326511_10002578_pt1 | contig 14668 bp, 10 predicted proteins | sample 0_2496_0518_D_FD_203701 | JGI IMG/M metagenome (GOLD analysis project Ga0326511, IMG submission 203701) | Bovine rumen microbial communities from UC Davis, California, United States - 0_2496_0518 | ecosystem: Host-associated > Mammals > Digestive system > Stomach > Rumen | place: USA... | reverse complement strand
TTCTTAGGATGGCAGCAGAGCGAGCAGAACGCCATACAGACCGACCTGCCCTGCCGTCCCTGCAGCATCTACGGACAGAAGCCCTGCAAACGCGGTGACTTTGCCTGTATGAACAACATCAAGCCAATAACTATCATCGAGAAAATAAACCAAATTATTAACTAAAAACAATCAAGATCATGAAAAAGTATGTTTGCGACGTGTGCGGTTATGTGTATGACCCCGAAGTAGGCGATCCCGACAGCGGCATCGCTCCCGGCACAGCCTTTGAAGACATTCCCGAAGACTGGGTATGCCCTATCTGTGGAGTAGGTAAGAGTGACTTCTCAGAAGAGTAACCCTTTTGCCCTCCTTGCTGCTTTTGTTTCCCTTTGCCGCCATAAATGGCGACCCACAACGACCAGCGACCCACAAGGACCAAAAGCCGCCATAAATGGCGACCCACAAGGGACCAGGCGACCCACAAAGACCAGGCGACCCACAAGGACCAGGCGACCCACAAGGACCAGGCGACCCACAAGGAACCAGGCGACCCACAAGGACCAGGCGACCCACAAGGAACCAGGCGACCCACAAGGACCAGGCGACCCACAAGGAACCAAAAAGCGACGGTCCTTGTGGGTCGCCATTTATGGCGGCAAAAGAAACAAAGGACCAAGCGACCAGGGCTACAGCTCCTCGCAGATGCGACGTGCATAGTCATTAAGAATCAGGCAGCGCACACGCAAGAGGGGCACCGGCCGGTTACTGTAGGCAAAGGGCGAAAGCCAAAGGAGCCGCCCCTGCGCACAGGCATCGAAAAAATGCTTGGGAGGCTTCTGCAACTGATGGAAGCCCTTGTTCATGAGAAGAATGAGCGAATAGCCCGCCTCATAGACAGCAGCAACAATAGCACGCTCGCCAGGACTGATGCTCGGCGACACGATGACCGCACCACAGGCTGCACGGGAAAGAAAGAACTGCTTACGCTCCTCTATCTGCTCTGCACTGAGACTTCTGGAGCACTGCACCTGCAAGCGCTCGGGTTTCTTGAGCAGGAATAGATTGCCTAAAGAGGAAAAGGTGATGCCCAAGAGGGGTAGGGCCTTGGTGACACGGAAGAGATCGGGAAAAGCACGCTTCATGGCCAGCCGGCGTGGGTTATCATGAAGATAGTCAATCCATCGCTGTAGCTGTCCTTTTTCGTTTAAGATGCGGTCGTTGTAACCGTTCTCCCACAACACGGCGGCATCATCGCCAGTGAGCGAGCGAAAAGCCTTGGTGCATCCCTGCTTGAAACCACGAATAATCTGACCCATGTGGACAGACAGCTGGGCACTGACGAAAAGGATGCCATGGAAATGGTCGGGCATGAGACAATAAGAAATGATTTTCACTTGCGGATAGAAAGAGGGGATGCCATTCCACTGAGCGACAACGGCCTGACCAAGGGCGGTAGGCAGTACTTGCGCCTGCTCATGGCTCCCTTCGAGATGACCGAAAAGAGGTCGCCGGCCGCTGGTGACAACGGTGATAAGATACATGCGACGCTGAGTGTAGTCATTATAGTCGCTGCGGCGCAGCATGGAGGGCACGGTAGCACCGGCATGAAGGGCCTTTGCGGCTATTTTTTCGCGCTTGGAATTTTTTTCGGATTCAGTCATAATTTTTCTTTTTTTGCCGCCATAAATGGCGACCCACAACGACCAGCGACCCACAAGGTGAAAAGCCGCCATAAATGGCGACCCACAAAGACCAGCGACCCACAACGACCAGGCGACCAGAGGGGACCAGGGGATCAGAAGGGACCAGGAGGAGGACTACTGGAGGTGGGGCAGGGCAAACTGATAAATAATGATGCCAGCCGTTACCGACACGTTCATGGAGTGCTTGGTGCCTAACTGGGGAATCTCAAGACAGGCATCTGAAACATCTATCACTTCTTGATGCACACCCTTTACTTCGTTGCCTAACACCACAGCATATTTCTTATCAGGGTCAGGCTGAAAAGAGGGTAGGAGAGTGCTGCCTTCAGCTTGCTCGACAGACAGAATGACGTAGCCCCGAGCCTTCAGCTCCTCTACAGCCTCAAATGCCGATGGGTAATGCTGCCAGTTGACGCTATCCTCGGCACCGAGGGCGGTCTTGTGAATCTCAGGGTGGGGTGGGGTGGCCGTGATGCCGCAAAGACATATTTTCTCAATACGGAAAGCATCGGCAGTGCGGAAGACGCTTCCTACATTATACATGGAGCGCACATCATCAAGAACGACGACGAGTGGTGTTTTGCTGGCCTGGCGAAACTCTTCGACCGTGAGGCGCTTCATTTCGAGGGTACGTAGTTTTCTCATTGATTAACTTTTACAAAATGACTGCTTGTTGGTTCTAAGTTGTTCTCACGGAAGACATCGAGGATATGCTGGTGCAGTTCGGTGTAGACCTCGGGCAGTCGCTGTGCCTCCTGCGTGTAGGCATTGATCTGGTAGCGGGTGTAGAAGTCTTCCAGCTCAGTGATGAGCACGAATGGTGGGGGAGTCTTCAGCAGTAGGTGGCAACGTCCGGCGGCTTCGAGGAGCAAGGGTTCTATCTGCTGTCGGAACACTTTATAAGTGAAGGTGAAGTCAGAGTGTACGATGGTGCCACCGCTCTGACGCACGGCAGCACTGTAGTTGACCGTAGGCAGTGAGAGGATGGAGTTGTTAGGCACCGTGATCACGTTCTCTTTGATGTCGCGCAGACGAGTGATGAAGGCATTCTTCTCGATGACCGTGCCCTCTCGGTCGCCAATCCTGACGAAGTCGCCCACGAGGAACGGGCGCATATAGGTGATGATGATGCCCGAGATGAGGTTGCCGATTGAGGCCGTGGAACCCAGTGAGAAGAGGGCTGCGACGAAGATGGAGACCCCCTTGAACACGCCCGAGTCGCTGCCTGGCAGCAAGGGCCAGATGACGATGAGCGTGAAGGCGATGACGAAGATGCGCACGATGTGGTAGGTGGGCATTGCCCAGTCCTGATAGAAGCGGTCTATGCGCAGTCGTCCCGCCTCGATCTCCGTTGCCATGTGGCCGATGATTTTCAGCAGCCAGCGCACCACGAAGATGATGACGCAAATTTTCACCAGGTTGGGGAAATAACTGACCGTAGAGATGAAGATGTCGCGCAGGGGCGACCACACATAGTTGATCATATTGCGCGTGAACTTCTCCGTCTCTGGGAAGATCATAAACAGCAGTGGCAGTGAGATGAACAGCTGGAAGATGACCAGTATTACCTGCAGCACGCGTGACACGACGAGCAGTATGCGCTGTTCCTGCCTTATGTTGAGCAGTTCGTAGCCCTTGATGACGAGCGGTTTGAGATAGCCGCGCAGATTGCCCATGATCTCGCGTCGCACCCATCGCATCAGTCGGGCGGTGAGTACGAAGAAGATGACCTGCAGCACGATGACCACCACCGCCATGGCCAGTCCTCGCAGCTTCGCCTTCAGTCCGTAATGGTCTTGCAGCTTGCTTATTTCTGCCGACAGTGCCACTGCCATCTCCTGAGCCAGTTCTCGTCGGAGTTTGGCACTCATCAGTCCGTCGAGGTCGCTGACATGCGTCAGCACCACCTCTCCCACCATGATGTCGCTGGAGAAGTCGCTCTCGAAGATGCGCACTGAGTCGGTTGTTGTGCGGAAGCTCTTGCCTATCTGTATCACCGTGCGGCTGATGTTCTCTGCCCGCTGTTCAGGTGTCTCTCCGCCCAGTGGTGCATAGAGCGAGAAGAGCGTGTCGCCCATGACCACTACGGGCACGCCGGGTGTGACCTGACGTAGCGAGTCGATGTGCTGTCGTCGACGCTCGCGTCGCAGCGAGTCCAGTCGTGCCGTCTGTCCCGTTGAGTCAAGCATGTGCTGCATCATGGCCTCGCGCAACCGCAACTGCTGCAGCTGTCGGCTGAGTGAGTCGATCACCAGCTGTGCCGAGTCCGTCTGTTCTGCTTTCATGCCCGTAGTCATGGCCACGAGCAATGCGAAAAGGAAGTAGAGCCGTTTCATAGTAAAGCGGCCTCACTGATGAGTGAAGCCGCGTCTTTAGTTATTTTAAAAATTATCTCTTGAATATTTTCCGTCCGTTCTGGATGTAGAGTCCCTTCTTCATGATAGCCACGCGCTGTCCGCTGAGGTTGAAGATGCGATCGTCCTGCGGGCGAGTAGCCTTCATCTCGCTGATGGCGGTGACGCCGTTGATGCTCAGGAAGTAGCACTTGGCAAGCTCAAGCGTAGTGCCCTTATAGTTCTGCAGTTGCCCCTTGAGAATAACTACTGAGCCGGCATTCAATCCATCGTATATCTCGGGGAAGTACTCGTTGTTCAGGTTCTTCGGATTATAGACGAGCAGCGCGTTGATGCTGTCGCCCAGCTGGTCGCTGAGTTTGAACTGCACGTTATAGTTCTGAATCACGCTATCCTTCACGTAAGGTTTCCACGAAGGTGCTGCCACTACGTAGCCCTTGACCACGTATTCCGTGCCCGAGTAGCTGTTTGAAGCCAAGCTTCCTGCCAGCTCCAGAGCCTTTGCCACGTTGATGGTGTCGACCTTGGTCTCGATAGGAGTGCTGGTAGAGTCGCCAGCCTCTACACTGACGAAGAAGGCATTCATCACCTCAATCTTGCCGTTGTAGGAACCGCGCGTACCGATCAGCGTCAGCACACTGCCGTTCTTGATGCCCTTGGCAGCAGCCAGCTCCTGGAACTTCTTCTTCTCGCCTCCCTTTTCTGAAAGCAGTCCGAAGACGTAGACCGTGTCTGTTTCGTCAAAAAGGTCGAAATTGCCATACTGGTCACCATCCTTCAGGTTCTTCACCGTACCCGTCAGCAGATACCACACGCTATCACTCTCGGCAGCCGCCTTGAACTCGGCAATCGTAGCCATTTTCACGGCGATGCTGTCCTTTCCGATGCTGTCAGGTTTGTTTGTGCCGGTGCTGTCAGGTTTGTTTGTGCCGGTGCTGTCAGATGCTTCCGCCTTGACAGTTACAGTAACTGCCACCTCCTGAGCCTCATACTCATCATTGCCGGCAAAAGCAGCGGTGAAAATGGTCGTTCCGGGCTTGAGCAGGGTGATGACGCCAACATTGGAGATGGTGGCCACAGAGTCGTTGCTGCTGGTGAAAACGACAGGCAGCTGATTCTCGTTCAAAAGGCTCAGCGTAATCTCTTTACCGATGGTCAGTATGGTTGATGCCTTGCCCCAAGAGAGACCGGCAGCCTTCTTGGCTTCTCCCTGAAAGACCTTGATGTTGTCAAGACGCGCATTGTTTGAGCTTTCCTGCTTGAAGGTGATGGTTATTTCATCAGTACCGGCAGGCACGGTGAAAGGATACGAATAGTCGTTGCCTGTACTAGAACAACTGGGGAAGTAATCGCTCCTATTAGCAAACAGCTCATGGCACAGGACGCTGATGTTCCTGTTACACTTGAATGTCAGCATCATGTCGCCGCTTTTGCCATTCAGCTTGATCTTTGCCGAGAAAGAGCCACCGCTCTTAACAAGCAATTCAGGACTTTCGCCACCGGCATATTTATCGAGATAAATTTTCGTACCATCACCTGTCTGGGAATAGTTTTCATTTCCAGATGAGGGCAGTGCGTCCTTGGCATAGCCTGTCCAGTCTTCCTGCCAGATAATATCTTCGGCAAATGCCTGACCCGTGAGCATGACCATCATGCCCATCAATAGAAAACGTAAAGATTTCATCATAATTTTAAGTTTTTAAATGAGTAATAAACTGAATTATACGGTGCAAAAATAGGAAAATAATATCAAACATACAAATAATTCGACGCAAATTATCAAGAAATAGGTAAATAATTATGTGATAATTGAGAAAAATCGTATCTTTGCACAAAAACTAACAGATAAAACTATGGAATATAATTTCAGAGACATTGAAAAGAAATGGCAGAAGCGATGGGTGGAGAACGGTACCTACCGCGTGGTCGAAGACGAGAACAAAAAGAAATTCTATGTGCTCAACATGTTTCCCTATCCTTCTGGAGCTGGACTGCATGTGGGTCATCCCTTGGGATATATCGCCTCAGACATCTACGCCCGCTACAAGCGGCTGAAGGGCTTCAACGTGCTCAACCCCATGGGCTACGATGCCTACGGACTGCCTGCCGAGCAGTATGCCATCCAGACGGGACAGCATCCTGCCATTACTACCGAGCAGAACATCAACCGCTATCGCGAGCAGTTAGACAAGATCGGCTTCTCGTTCGACTGGAGCCGTGAGGTGCGTACCTGTGACCCCAGCTACTACAAGTGGACGCAGTGGGCCTTCCAGCGCATGTTCAAGAGCTATTTCTCGCTCTCGTCAATGAAGGCACAGCCTACTATCAAACTGATTGAGCATTTCGAACTGATGGGTACCGAGGATTGTCATGCCTTGGGTACTGAGGAACTCCACTTCACTGCTGCCGACTGGCACTCGTTCTCGGAGAAGAAGAAGCAGGAGGTGCTGATGAACTACCGCATCGCCTATCTGGCCGAGACGATGGTCAACTGGTGTCCCGCCCTGGGCACGGTGCTCGCCAACGACGAGGTCATCAACGGTGTGAGTGAGCGTGGCGGCTATCCCGTAGAGCAGAAGAAGATGCGGCAGTGGTGCCTGCGCGTCAGTGCCTACGCCCAGCGTCTGCTCGACGGCCTCGACACCATCGACTGGAGCGACTCCATCAAGGAGGCCCAGCGCAACTGGATAGGCCGCAGCGAGGGTACGGAGATGATATTTAAGATAAGCCGCGATGAATCGCGACCCACAACAACCAGCCGCGATGAATCGCGACCCACGACAACACCCACCCCAACTCCCCCCGACAGCTTCACCATCTTCACCACCCGTGCCGACACCATCTTCGGTGTCACGTTCATGGTGCTGGCTCCTGAGAGCGAACTCGTTCAGAAGCTCACCACGCCCGAACAGCAGCAGGCCGTCAGCGAATACCTGGCCTACGTGAAGAAGCGTACCGAGCGCGAGCGTCAGATGGACCATTCCGTTACCGGCGTGTTCTCCGGCTCGTATGCCATCAATCCCTTCACCAACGAGGAGATACCCATCTGGATTTCAGAATACGTGCTGGCTGGCTACGGCACAGGTGCCATCATGGCTGTTCCTGCCCATGACTCGCGCGACTATGCCTTCGCCAAGCACTTCAACCTGCCTATCATTCCCCTTATCGAGGGTGCCGACGTGAGCGAGCAGAGCTTCGATGCAAAAGAGGGAATAGTGATGAACAGCCCAGCCCCCCTTTCGTCCCCCCTTGGGGGGAGAACAGATAGTTCTGCCATCTCCTCTACTGACAATAAAGGTAATCAACCCCTCCCCCAAGGGGGAGGCCAGGTGGGGGCTTTCTCCCTCAACGGTCTCACCGTCAAGGAGGCCATCGCCGCCACGAAGAAATACGTCACCGAGACCGGCATCGGCCGCGTGAAGGTCAACTACCGTCTGCGCGATGCCATCTTCTCGCGTCAGCGCTACTGGGGCGAGCCGTTCCCCGTCTACTATAAGGACGACATGCCCTATATGATTCCCAAGGAGTGCCTGCCCCTGCAGTTGCCCGAGGTGAAGGAGTACAAGCCCACCGCCACGGGCGAACCTCCATTGGGCAATGCTCAGCTGTGGGCTTGGGACACGAAGACCGACACGGTAGTGTCGAAAGACCTCATCGACCAGAAGACCGTGTTACCCCTGGAGCTGAACACCATGCCCGGCTTTGCCGGTTCTTCGGCCTACTATATTCGTTATATGGACCCGCACAACGACAAGGCCCTCTCCGACAAGGAGAAGAACGAGTACTGGCGCTCCGTCGACCTCTACGTAGGCGGCAGCGAGCATGCCACGGGTCACCTGATCTACTCACGCTTCTGGGATAAGTTCCTCTATGACTCCGGCTACACCTGCGAGGACGAGCCATTCAAGAAGCTGGTGAACCAGGGTATGATCCAGGGCCGCTCCAACTTCGTGTTCCGCGTAGAAGAAGGTCCAGAAAAGGGTAAGTTCGTCAGTCTCGGACTGAAAGAGCAGTACAGCGTGACACCCATTCATGTCGATGTGAACATCGTGTCGAACGACGTGCTCGACATCGAGGCCTTCAAGGCCTGGCGTCCTGAGTACAACGACGCCCAGTTCATCCTTGAGGACGGGAAGTACATCTGCGGCTGGGCCGTCGAGAAGATGTCGAAGTCGATGTATAACGTGGTCAATCCCGACATGATTGTCGAGAAGTACGGTGCCGACACGCTTCGTCTCTACGAGATGTTCCTTGGTCCCGTGGAGCAGTCGAAGCCCTGGGACACCAACGGCATTGACGGCTGCCACCGCTTCCTGAAGAAGTTCTGGAACCTGGTAAGTTCCGTCTGTTGCGTTGACAACGCAACAAACACAGCCGCCGCAACCCCCACCACCGCCGCCGCCGCCACCCCCGAGGAGCTGAAGGCCCTGCACAAGCTCATCAAGAAGGTGACGCAGGACATTGAGCAGTTCTCCTACAACACCGCTATCTCGGCCTTCATGATTGCCACCAACGAGCTGTCTCAGCTGAAGTGTCAGAACCCCGAGGTGATGAAGACGATGGTCGTGCTCATTGCCCCCTTTGCGCCCCACATGGCCGAAGAACTGTGGGAGATGCTGGGCGGCGAGGGCAGCGTGTGCGATGCCCAGTGGCCGGAGTGGAACGAGGCGTACCTCGTGGAGAGCCAGGTGAAGATGGGCGTGGCCTTCAACGGCAAGACGCGCTTCGACATGGCCTTTGCTGCCGATGCCACGAACGACGTGATCGAGGCTGCCGTCCGTGGTGACGAGCGCACCGCAAAGTATGTCGAGGGCATGCAGATCATGAAGGTGATCATCGTGCCTAAGCGCATGGTAAACTTAGTCCTTCGCCCCCTGAGTTAAGGGGGTGGAGAGTCTGGACAGACGATATTCATATAGTAAGTACTAATTATGAATTTTTTTAAACTAAGAAAGGGGAAAGGGACTGATCATTCAGACCCCCAACCCCCTAACTTAGGGGGCTTGATCAAGGAGATTCAGGATTATGTCTTCATAACCCTGGGTCTCCTTCTGTATGCTTTCGGTTTCACCGTCTTTCTCATGCCCTACGAGATTGTGACGGGCGGTGTGGCGGGCATCTCTGCCATCGTGTTCTATGCCACGGGCTTCCAGATTGAGTACACCTACCTGCTCATCAATGTGGCACTGCTGATTGTGGCGCTGCGCGTGTTAGGGTGGAAATTTCTGTCGAAGACCATCTATGCCATTGCCATGCTGTCGTTCCTCTTAGGTTTCTTCCAGACGCTGCTGCCCCGCGACGAGGCAGGCCATTTCGTGAAGATCCTGGGCGAGGGGCAGAACTTCATGTCGCTCATCCTCGGCTGCACGATGACCGGCTCAGCCCTGGGCATCGTGTTCCTGAACAACGGTTCTACGGGCGGCACCGACATCATTGCTGCCTCGGTCAATAAGTTCCGCGATGTGTCATTGGGCATGGTGCTGGCGTTCCTCGACCTCATCATCATCGGTTCCTGTCTGCTCATTCCCCAGTTTGGCGACATGCTGCAGCGTGCTTATATGGTGGTGTTCGGCCTTTGCACGATGGTCATTGAAAACTTCATGCTCGACTTCCTCATGAACCGTCAGCGGCAGTCGGTGCAGTTCATGATTTTCTCGAAGAAATGGCAGGAGATAGCCAATGCCATCGGCACGCAGACCGATCATGGCGTGACCATTCTCGACGGTCACGGCTGGTACACGGGTCATGAGCGCAAGGTGCTCTGTATCCTGGCAAAGAAGCGCGAGAGCAGTCTCATCTTCCGCATCATCAAGAGCATCGACCCTCAGGCGTTCGTCTCTCAGAGTGCCGTCATCGGTGTGTTTGGTGAGGGATTTGACCAAATCAAAAATTAAATATTATATGCAAATCGTTTTCGCCACGAACAACGCCCATAAGCTCTCGGAGATCCGCGCCATCTTGGGCAATCAGATAGAAATATTGTCACTCCAGGACATCGGCTGCGATGTGGATATTCCCGAAACGGGGAAGACCCTTGAGGAGAATGCCCTGCAGAAGGCTCGCTATGTGTGGGAGCACTACCACCTGCCGTGCTTTGCCGACGATACGGGACTGGAGGTAGAGGCGCTGGGTGGAGCGCCAGGGGTTTATTCGGCGAGGTATGCCGCCATGAATGGCGACCCACAAGGACATGTGCTGAGCCACGACTCTGAGGCAAACATGTCGCGCCTGCTGCGCGAGCTGCAGGGGAAAGAGAACCGCAAGGCCCGCTTCCGCACGGTCATCGCACTGATCGAGAAGAAAGACGTGTGTCCCTGCGGCTGCACCAGCATCAAACGAGAACATCTCTTCGAGGGTATCGTCGAGGGAGAAATCATGCACGAAAGGAGTGGGGCAGAGGGCTTCGGCTACGACCCCATCTTCCGTCCCGACGGCTTCGAAAAGACTTTCGCAGAAATGAGTGCCGACGAAAAGAACGCCATCAGCCATAGGGGAAGAGCCACCAGAAGACTGTGTGACTATTTAGGAGGACAGTAGATTTAGACTGTAGACTACAGACTACAGACTCAAAAACTCAAGAACTCAAAAAAACTCAAGAACTCAAGAACTCAAGAACCCAAAAACTTAAAAACTCAAAAACTACTTATTAAGAATGAGAAGAATCGTAGCATTGATGATGTTTTGGCTGATTGGCACCTGGGGCGTGATTGCACAGACGGGAACGTGGAAGGCGTATATGTCGTACTACGAGCCACAGCAGATTGTGAAAGGAGAACAATACCTCTTCGTAAGGGCATCAAACGGACTGTATAGCTACAACCTCAACGATCATAGCATCACCACCTACGATAAAACGACGGGACTCACCGACGTGACCGTCAGCCTGATAGGATGGAACACACAGGCACACCGACTCATCGTGGTCTACGACAACCAGCAGATCGACCTGCTCAGCACGTCAGGCACGATTGTCAATATCAGTGCATTGGCCAATAAGTCGCTCACACAAGACAAAACCGTCAACCGCATCGACCAGCAGGGCGAATATGCCTATCTCTCCTGCAATTTCGGCATTGTGAAGGTCAACATGCAGCGGGCTGAGGTCAGCGAGAGCTATATGTTAGCCCAGCCCGTCACAGCCACTGCCTTCGCCGGCGGCAATATCTATGCTCGCAAAAGCGACGGCACCGCACTCACCGCCCGACTGACCGACAACCTGCTCGATGCCTCGGTATGGAAAGCCGCCACCACCGTGCCTGCCGGACTCTTCGACGAGAACAGCACCGACTGGGACACCTGGCTCGAGACCGTGAAGACGCTGCAGCCCGGAGGACCGAAGTATAATGAATCGTTGTTTTTAAAATACAAACAAGAAAGACTTATATGCTGTACTGGTACAGAAAGCGGCGCTTTTGGAAATGGTAAAAAGTCTCATATTCAATTATTTGTCAATAATGAGTGGATAAGTTGTCAAGATGAATTGGATAGTATTACAGGTCACAATTACGTAGATCTGGCTACTACAGACTTCGACCCTACTGATCCACAACACATTTTCGCTGGCGGAAGAACAGGCCTCTATGAATTCCGTAATGGACAATTCATAAAAGAATATAATTATGATAATAGCGAGCTTAAAACAACAGCAGCTATTGATCATAATTCAAAAAACTATACCATGGTACAGGGAATGACCTACGATGGTAATGGTAACTTATGGCTTATCAATAGCGGTAGTCCGACAGGGTCTCTTTTCGAGATAAATAGTAATGGTGAGTGGATTAGTCATCACCATAAAGAATTTTTGTTATCCAACCAATCAAGGACATATGACAATGTAGTTGGTCTTTATTTCGATAGCAAGGGTCTGCTTTGGATGGTCAATGACCGTTTTATTGAGCCTTGTTTGCTATGTTATGATCCTTGGAATGATGCAGTAAATTGCTATACAAATATCGTAAATCAAGATGGTACGACTACAGGAGCTATTAATAGCTTTTCTTCTGTAGCTGAAGACAAAAACGGCGATATTTGGATAGGCACAAACATAGGTCCATTTCTTTTTGAACAATCACAATGGTATGAAATAAATCCCTATTTTACACAGATAAAAATTCCTCGTAATGACGGTTCTAATTATGCAGACTATTTACTCAACGGAATAAAAATCTTAAGCATCGCTGTTGATGGCGGAAATCGAAAATGGTTTGGAACAGAAGATAATGGTGTCTATCTGATTAGTGCTGACAACATGACACAAATATATCACTTTACCAAAGACAATAGTCAACTGCTCAGTAATAAAGTTACTTCTATTGCCATTGACAGTGAGAAAGGCGAGGTATTCTTTGCTACAGACAAAGGAATCTGTTCTTATATGAACGATGCCAATGAGCCTTCAAAAGAAATGACAAAAAACAGCGTGTGGGCATTTCCAAATCCTATTACTCCCGATTATACTGGCTTAATAACAATCACTGGACTATCCTATGATTCAGATGTGAAAATTGTTACTTCAAGTGGGAAATTAGTAAATAGTGGACGTAGCAATGGAGGAATGTACACTTGGAATGGATTAGACCTAAAAGGCCATCAGGTATCATCTGGTATTTATATGGTCATAGCAGCAACTAATGAAGGTAAAAAAGGAACGGTATGCAAAATAGCAATCATCAGATAACTGGAATCATCAGCATTTTCACACTGCTACAATTTATTGTTCTTATTGTTTTTGGCTATACACCTTATCCTGATAGCGTGGGCTACATAGAGATAGCACATGAATGTTTGGCTTATGGTGATATATATCCTTCAGCCAAACTCATAAACGATTATCCATTTTTATGGAATATAGGAGCTATAAATGCCGTTATAGCGTCATTATGGGTCAGTGGGTCAGTAATGCCATTACTCGTCATCTACACGCTATTAAAAGGCATCACAGCAGCTTTATTCTACTTAGTGGTAAAACATCAGACTGGACAAAAAACAGCGCTTATTGCGCTCATCATGTACGTGCTCTATCCAGCCAATTATGGCGAGGCTACATCAACACTCAGCGAACTGCCTTTTATGTTCTTTATGATGTCAGCCTTATGGCTTTGTCTCTGTCACCAAAAATATGTTGTTGGCGGCATGTTTTTGGCAATAGCCAATTGGTTTCGACCCATGGGCATTGTCTTTCTTGCTGCCATAATTATTTGGATGCTTTACACTAACCGTCGCAAAGCATGGCAACCACTTTGCGGCTATCTATTGATAATACTCATCATAGGTTCACTCTGTAGCTTGCGAACAGGTCTCTTTCTTTATCAAGCTAAGACGGGATGGATGGCACTTACCGATTATAGTACGAAACACATGCCACAATCAATGGCAGTAAGGGATAATAATTTATGGAACGTCAGTCAAAAAGATTCTGCTTGGCAATCACTCTTCTTAGAATGGGTGAAGGATCATAAACTCGAATACGCTAAACAGATACCAGGTAAATTCGTAAACACATACGTATCTGACAACGTGAATATGTGTACCTTTATTCCTGATAAAACGAAGAAGGAATATATGTATGAAGAAGTGAGTATGGGCACACTCATCAACAGTTTTCCACATTTTTCACCTGTACAGTGGTTAACTGCAATCAATCTCATATTTTATTACGCATTGATTATTACAGCACTTTTCTCTCTGAAATTTTTTAAAACTGACAGCTATCTGTTATCTGTCACCATCATTCTTTTAGGTACATTACTTCTATTATTTGTTGGTCATGGTGAGGCGCGCTTCCATATTCTATTTATTCCTTTCTTCATTATGCTTTCAGCAATGTTTATCAATATAAAAGTATGCAAAGGGTAGGATGGATAGACTTTTTACGTGGTATCTCAATGATACTTATTCTCGTATTCCATACAGAGGTTTATTACAAAGAATACGATGCGACACCCTATTATATCTATACCACTAACGCTATCATATTGTTCTATTTCATCTCTGGATATTTGTTCTATTGTCCAGAATTGTTCAGTCTAAAGAAAAAAACAATATTCATCATCAGATCATTATTGATGCCTTACTTCATATTTACAACACTTATTGCAATTCCGAAAGTATTGATAAGACACGATAATATTGATTGGATAGAAATTCTCCTTAATATTCTAAATGGTAGAGCGTCCTGGTTTATAGCAGCACTTATAATTGGTGAACTATTTTTCTCTTTATTACTAACGAAAACACGTGGAAAAATAACTTGGTTATCAACAGGCGCAATAGCTTGCCTCATCATCTATTATTTTATCCCTTTTAATCAATATAATTATTGGCAATGGCAAGATGCATTGTTAGCTGTTACTTTTCTTTCTGCAGGCTATATCTATCATCAATACGAGAAACACTTCAACACTATCAACAAACCATTATATTCATTAATACTTCTATTCATTCTTATCAGTATAAAAGTATATGAATTGTCTTTTCCTGAATAAGGTTGACTCTTTTTAGGCCTTGTTCTTTAACATTTGCCTACCCGTACGGATTTGGTTGACTGTCTCGTCTGAGATCAGTTGACTACTTTCACTGGAAGGGTTGACTCTTTTCCTAAGAACGTAGACTTCGTACGGATATTGT
>Ga0326511_10002577_pt1 | contig 14675 bp, 15 predicted proteins | sample 0_2496_0518_D_FD_203701 | JGI IMG/M metagenome (GOLD analysis project Ga0326511, IMG submission 203701) | Bovine rumen microbial communities from UC Davis, California, United States - 0_2496_0518 | ecosystem: Host-associated > Mammals > Digestive system > Stomach > Rumen | place: USA... | reverse complement strand
TTCATCAGGATTTTGCATACATTCATAATAAACACCCAATTGATTTTCAGTTAATGGGAAGAATTCTATTTTATCTGCAAGATCTATCACTTCATTTAAATAAGAATCAGTAGAGTCACTCATCAATATTTCATTAGCAAATGATTTGATAGTAGGATTATTGAATAAAACGGAAATATCTAGGTTTACGCCCATTTCTTCATAGATTATAGAGTTTAGTTTCATTAAAATTAATGAAGTAAAACCGATTGCATATAAATCATCAGTAGTACCAAATTCATTTGTATTGATTAATTCTGAGGCCATTTTAAGAAGTTTTTCTTCTGTTTCGTTTTCAGCTCCAACATTTTCCAGTTTAAGTACTGGTTTTGGTAATTGTTTTAAGTCTGTTTTACCATTTGGAGTTTGAGGTAACTCATCCAACTGCATAAAGACAGTAGGAATCATATACTTAGTTAATTTATCTTTCAAGAACTCTTTCAAGTCATCCTCATCAATTTCCCCATCAGCAGCAAAATAAGCACATAAATGATCATTATTGTTGATTTCTTTAATAACAACTACATTATGTTTGATACCAGGATATTTACCAATATTGGTTTCAATCTCACCAATCTCAATTCTTAAACCTCTAAGTTTAATCTGATTATCAATCCTTCCTTTAATATCAATTTCACCATTAGGAAGTTCAACAGCATAATCTCCACTTCTGTAATATGGAATATCATTAATAGTTAAGAACACTTCTTTGGTTTTATCATCCAAATTATAGTATCCTTTACCTACACCAGTACCACCAATATATAATTCACCCATAACACCCAAAGGCAGCAACTTACCATCAATATCCCTTACATCAGTCACATAATTTTCCAATGGCAATCCAACTGTTAAATCATTAATATCAATTACTTCTTTGTTGTTTGAAGTAATTGATGTTTCAGTTGGCCCATAACTGTTGTAAACAATTGCATCAGAGTATTTTCTAAACTCTTCAAATACTTTAGCTGAGAATTGCTCACCACCAAGGAACAGACATTTAAGACAAGACACAGCATCACAAAACTCCCTTACTTCAAGATATGAAGCCAATCTTGAAGGAGTCATATCAGCAACCTCAGGTTTTGTCTCAACAAACAAATCAACCAATTCAGGAATATTCTTAATCTGAGTATCACTTGCAAGAATTAATTTAAGCCCATTGGAAAGTGAAGTTAGAATATCATCAAGAGAAACATCAAAGGAAATAGTAGTAAGACACAACAAACTATTATACTCAGATTTAGGATTAGAAACCTGATTACAAATGTTTTCATGACCAATCATCACACCTTTAGGATTTCCAGTAGAACCAGAAGTATAAATCATATAAGCCAAATCATCCTTATCAACATCAACATCAGGATTGGAAGAATCACCTTCACTAAGCAACTCATTAACATCAATTGCATTATCCGCATCCTCATCAGCAATAATATAATCAGCCTGACTATTTTCATAAATATAATCAATCCTCTGCTGAGGATACTCCAAATCAATAGGAATAAAAGCACAACCAGCCTTCAAAATACCAAAAATAGAAGCAATCAAATTACTATCCCTATGAAGCATAACCAAAACATTATTACCCGGCTCCACGCCTCTATTAATTAATGCATTAGCAATTTTATTACTCTTTTCATTTAATTGACTGTAAGTAAATGTACCATCACATGCAACAAGAGCAACATCATCACCTTTCTCATCAACCTGCATTTCAAAACGTTTATGAAGAATTGGAGTTTCAACAGGCGTAAATGTTGGTATTTGCAGATTTTTATTTAATTCAATGTCTGAAATTCTTAATTTTGAGATATCTTCATTTATGAATTGATTTAATGTGAATATGATACAATTTAAAAATGTTTCAATATACTCCTTTGTATATAATGCATCATTGTAGAAAAAAGATATTATGATATTTTCATCCAATTCTTGGATATTTAAATAATTTAGATAATTTTTAGAAGGTTTAAAATCAGCACTAAAGCTAATATAAAATTCAGGATTTAAATCAAATTCATCAATTAAACTATCATCATCACATTTTGAAATATCACTGCAATACTTTTGAATTGATAATAAGTAATCCTTAATTAGAATATCTCTGTTTTCAAATTTAAAAGCAAATGGAATATCATTTTCGCCGAATATTAATGATTCATCTGAAAAGTTGAATTTATTTAATGTCAAATTAATACATGCTAAAATTAATGTATTTAACTCAATTGAATTTTCCCTGCAGAATTTAATTAATGCGGCATTTTTAAGCTCATATTGTGTTTTAGTAATTTTACCGGTTTGTTTATCCCCATTAACATTTGAAGATAAGAATGTTGTCTCATCAAATTCTTTTAATTTATTCAAAATAATTTCTCTACCTGCTTTCATAATATCCCTAATCATTTGATTTATAATATTATTTTATATGTTATGTATTTTTATAAAACAAACTAATTAAATATTATGAAATTTATAAAAAAACAATGAAAAAAATAAATTAATCTATAAATTTTGAAATGTCACATTCTTTTAAAATTTTTTTTCTCAAAATTTTATCAATGCCACTGCCATATTGAGCTGCTTTTTTTGGCCTGTATGCTATCTCATAGTCAAGTCCTTCTTCAAAAGCTAATTTTCTCAATATGCTTTTCCTCATATCATCATGCATGGAAACAATCTTTTTATTATCCGGGATGTTTAATGCCAATTCAACAAAATTTGCATCTAAAAATGGTAATCTTAACTCAACTCCATTAAGCATTGAACATGCATCATCACGTTCCAGATTGACATGGTACATATTTGATATGTCACATCTTAAATCATAGTTTAGAGTTTCATTAACAAAACTTTCCAGATATCTGTTATACCCTCCAAATAGCTCATCTGCACCCTGTCCTGAAATAGCAACTTTAATATTGTCTTCACTTACTTTTTTAGTTGCAAAGTAAGTTGTAAGTCCAACACCCACTTTCATAAGATTATCATCGCCAATAGCTTTTACTACTAAAGGTAAACTTTCACGTATTTCCTCTTCTGTTACTTCATATATTTTTAAAGGAAGATTTAAGAATTTTGATGCATAAATTGCTGCTTCAATGTCTTTTGAGCCTTCTACACCCACAGCATAAAGAGTAATCTTTAGAGCTATATTTTCAGATATTTCTTTTAAAAGCAGTGCCAGATATGAACTGTCAACACCACCTGAAAATATTACACCGAGCTCACTTAATCCGTCAACTCTTTTAACAAGACTTAATCTTAACATCTTGTCTATTTTAGATACATCACCCTCAATGATTTTTTCATATAAATATTGTGTTGGAGATATATCTTGCCAGTTAAATAGGATGTGTTCTGGTTTTAATGTTTGAATTTCACTGAACCCAACACTTTCAAGAGCTTGAGGAGATGATGCAAAACCACATAAATCATCGGTTTTTGCATAAAACAATGGTTTGACACCTAACTGATCTCTTGCAATAGCTAAATTTTCACCATCCCAAACTGCAAAAGAATAATCCCCATCAATTAAACGGATTGCAGAATTAATGGCTTGAGTTAAATCAGATTTATTGTAAAAATCAATTAAATAAAGTAAAGCTTCTGCATCATTTGTAATTTCAGCTTCAACACCTACTTTTGATAAAAGATTTCTTATTGTATGAAAATTGTATATTTCACCATCAAAAATCAGAATAAGGTTTTCATTGCCAACAGGCTGTGATTTTGATATTCTATCATTTGAATCATAAATCTTAAGTAAATTATGGCCAAATCCAATTGAAAAGAAATCATTATTTGTAAACTTATCTAAATCAATATTTTTATGAATTTTATCCAAATAAACACCTGAAGAATCAGGACCTCTATTTTTAGAGGATTTCAACATTTTTATTATATCATTTCCTTGAAAATTTCCTTGTAAACCAACTATTGAAGACATAATATCACATTATATTTTCATGAAACCAAAAATTTTATCTTTATATTTATTTATGAGAAATGCAAAAGTTGAAGCAATTAAAAAACCTGCCAATACATCAAAAGGATAATGTACACCAACATATACTCTAGAAAATGGAATTAAAACTGAAAATAATATTAAAATTACATTAACAATTTTATAATGCTTTTTTAACAATTCCTTCATGTTTAAAACTGCAATAATAACAACTGAAAATGTTGAAGCAGTGTGGCCTGATGGAAATGAAAATGGATCATCTTCACTAATAAGAAGATGAACATTATCCAAAGCTACAAAAGGCCTGGTTTCGCAAACACTAAATTTCAAAAGTACTACAACAAGATCTGTTAAAAGCAAAGAAATTAATGCCAAAACAGCGATACGATTAATTGTTTGATAATTTTTAATATATGAATAAATTATTATAACAAGCAAAAATGCAAATAAAAACTTAAATCCACCAAAATGAGTCATTATTGGCATGAATGAATCAAAAAAAGAGTTTTGCAAAGTATGATTAATAAAATTAAATAAATTAACATTGATATCCCATAACATAATTTTACCCCATAATAAAAAAAGAAAAGCAATTTATTAGCTTAATAAATTACTAATTTGGTCAGTTGTAATCAAACCTAAAACTTTCATATTCTCATCAACAACCGGAAGACAAGATATATCAAATTTACGCATCATCCTAGCTATTTCCTCAATAGTATCTGAAGGATTACAATATTTTACTGTAGTTGTCATGATATCTGAGAGATGAATTGAATCTGTAGCAATGGATTTTGACAAATCCCAACTTGTAACAATACCAATCAATTTATAATCATCAGTTACAACAGGAATATGAGTAACATGCCTATCCAACATTAATTTAGCTGCATCACGTACATCAGCATTTTCCTTAATTGTAGCAACTTCTTCTGTCATCAGATCACTTGCAATATTTTCGGATAAGAATTTTGAAAGAATAAAATTGAGCTGCCCTTTTTCAAGTAAAAAAGCATCATGACCATAATTTGATTTTATTTCTGAAAAAGAAACTTCCAAATTATTCGCATTTAAAGCTGTTACAAGTTCAGTACCCTGTTCTGTTGGGTATAACCAGTCTGAATCAACAGAAATTACATGAACCTTAGATTCAACACATTTAAACCCATCGATTAATGAATCATTTACTGTTAAATCAAACAAATCAACAGCTTTTGTAATGAATAAATAACTATTAGCATCAAAACGTTTTACAAAAGTTTCTCCCTGATGTTTTAGGTAACTTTCAACCTGAAAATCAATTGTAAAATCATAACTTATTTCATCTTTATCCTGCAAATCACGTCCAAATTTAATATCCATTGATTCATCACTCAAATATGTAATATGTGCAATCATACGAGCAAGTGATAAACCGTTTTCCGGAATTTCACCTGTTTTATAATATTTACCATCATTCCAATTAGGATCTGAAAATATTGCCTGACGACCCACTTCATTAAATGCAATTTGCTGTGGAGAGGAACTTCCAGTTGTAGCTATTGGAATAGCCTTTTTCATCATTTGAGGATAAGACACCATCCATTGAAGAACTTGCATTCCACCCATTGACCCACCAATAACTGCAGATAATTGAGTAATTCCAAATGAGTCAACAAGTTTCTTTTGAACAGAAACCATATCATTAATTGTGATTACTGGAAAATCAATTCCATATTCTTCACCAGTCTTTGGATTAATTGAACTAGGGCCAGTTGTTCCTTTACACCCTCCCAAAACATTAGAACATATTATAAAGTATTTTTCACTGTCTAATGCTTTGCCCGGTCCGATTACCATTTCCCACCAACCAGGTTTTTTATCACCATTATGCCAACCTGCTGCATGAGCATCTCCAGTTAATGCATGACAAATTAAGATAGCGTTGGATTTATCTTTATTTAATTCACCATAGGTTTCATAGGCTACAGTAACATCTTCAAGAATTTCACCGCAATCTAATTCGATTGAGTCTTCAATATTAAAATATTTAGTCTCTACAATACCGACTGATTCCTTAATCATTTAATTTCACCATATCTAATTTACTCATTGCACTTTTTGCAGCTGATTGTTCGGCTTCTTTTTTATTTTTTCCTCGTCCAACACCCAAATTTTGACCATCTACCAAACAAGCCATAACAAATATTTTATCATGAGGCACACCATACTCTTCCAATATTTCGTATGATATTTCAATCTCGTTTGCATCACCATATTCCTTCACTGCAGATTTGTAGTCTTCGAAAAATATTCTGCCTTCATCAATGTAGATAAAAAGAGTATCTTCCACAAATTTTCTGGTAAAATCTACACCTTGGTCAAGAAATATTGCTGCTAAGAATGATTCATATAAATCTGCTGTAATTGACATTATTTCATTTTTAGTCAAACATGACTCTTCTGCTGAAACACGAAGAAAGTCTTTTAATCCAAGAGCATTGGAATAATAAATTAACGCATTTTGACATACATAATTTGAACGCAGTTTTGTTAATTTACCTTCTTCATATTGAGGATATTTATCATACAAGTATTCCGATACCAATACATTTAAAATTGAATCACCTAAAAATTCCAACCTTTCATAATTATAATCTAAATCATGAATAGTTGAATAAGAAGCGTGTGTAAAAGCAACTTCATATAAATGTTCATTTTCAGTATGGATATCAAATCTTTCAAATAAATTCATAGTTAAAGCCTAAGTTAATATTAATATATATAATTAAATTATGAATTTTTACTTATATATAACTAATGTAATATAATGTGTTTCATAATACTTTTCATTTGCTCTTACTATTACCATTAATATAAGAAAAAACAATTAAAAATTAAAAAGGATTTGGTAATATGATAGTAAATTGGAAAGAAGAAATAACAAGAATCGACCCAGACATGAAATTTAGAGCACAAGGTGGATGGTTAAAAACAGTAGAAAAACTTGATAAAAGTGTAAATAACGGATATTCAATTGTTGGAGATTTTGTACAAGCTGGTGACTTTGAACAAGAATATTCAGAAGGAATATATCTTGACTGCAACAAAGAAGGAAGTGCAAAAAAAACTCAACAGGATTACAGATTATTCAGATTTAGAGACGGTAAAGTGAGATTACTTGACATGGTAATAGATGGAAAACAAAACTGGGCCGTTGATTTATGGGACGCAGTAGAAGACGAACTTTAAAAAAAAAAAGATTAATCCGAAATTTTTCCTCTCGGTATAAATTTCGAAACTCTTTTTACCTGAATATACTCACCAGGCTTTGGACAGTGATGCTCTTCTAAAAGAAGGATTTTGTGGTCTAAATTTTGAGAGAAATTTTTACCTTTTCCTTCAATAATTCCTCTAAAATTAACACCAAACTCACCAGTTCCTCCAATATCCATTGTTAATTTTCCTGAAGAGTCCATAGAATCAAAAAAGTCTTCCAGATCCATAGTCTCAAAAATAGGTGCAATATAACTTACAGCCATTATACCATTCTGATTTTCTCTAATCTGAACTCTTCTTTGATCAAGTTCAATAGATTCCCCATTTTTAATTTTGGTCAGTATAATTTTATTCGAAATATTAGAATCAACCATAAAATCACCTAACCAATATGGCAGAATTCACAGCAAGCACAAGTTGGAGCAAAATATGAGTCATCAGGCTCTACAATAGCTTTTTGGGCAAATAGAGTAATATTGAATTTTGGATCATATTCCTCACTAACCTCTTTATTGATTGGAGACAAACCTCTATAATAAACAGGCCTATAACCAGTTTGTGAAATATCAAAATAGAATTTTTCACCAGTATTTAATTTATTAAAGAATTTTTCTAAATTTAAAGTTTGTTTTGGGGAAATTGAAAAAGTAATTCCCATTGTATCATCAGATCTTTGCCTTATTTTAACATTAGAAATATCTACAGCCAATATATCATCGCTGCCCCTAACAAAAACAATACACTCTTCTAAATTTACATCATTTTCTTTAGCTATATCATTTAATTCAGTCACAATGAGACCTCCTAAAATTTAGTCATACCTAAATTAAATATAATAACATAATTATTAATAAAGTTATCTAAAAAAAGTCATTAATAAAATATGCAGTAAGTGAATAGTTACCTTAAAAATAGATTTTATTGAAGATTAATAATTAATCTTCATAGAATTTAACCAACTTAAACTAATCTTTGCCTAGTAGTTGGTTTTTTATTTTGCCAGCTGTATCTCCTTAATTTTTTAGATTTACCAAATCCACAAGAAGCACAGACTTTTTTACGAATGTGATAAGTGTTTTTACCACATCTCCTACATCTTATATGGGTCTTTTTATTCTTTTTACCCATTGATGGAGTTCCCTTTGACATTGATACACCTCCTTAAATTCATCATGAAAAAAATAATTAGAAAAGTATTGAATAATACTTATGGTGAAATATAAACAATATTGTCTCCTCTAATGAGCACAACACCGAGTCTTCTAGTTACTTCTCCGTCTTGTAACTCTTCTGCATCATTAAGAACTAAATTCATATGTAAATCAAAGCTCTTAAGTATACCTCTAAATTCACGATCTCCTTTGAGTTTTATTAAAACTGGAGCATCTACAGATTTTCCTAATGCGTCAAGTGGTCTTTGAACATTTTGTCCGCTCATTATATCACCTTATATTATTACAAAATTTTAGTTTTTAATATGAATTGAGTAAAACACTCATTATTAGACATAATATAATCAAGTTAAGATAAGACAAAACCTAATTAAAACTAATACTATTAATTATAAATAACCTACTATATAAAGGTTACCTTATTCCCAGTAAAAAAAGAACAAAATAATGATAATTCCAAATTATTTCAAAAATGTTTGGAATTATACGAAAAAATAATTTTTTAAATTAATTAAATTAAAGATTCATTTAATATCATCAATAGTTAAACCTGTAGCCTTGAAAATAAGATCTTCATCCAAACCCATTTCAAGCAATTTACATGCAATTTCATAATTTGATTCTACTCTACCTTCCTTTCTACCTTCAACTCTACCTTCAACTCTACCTTCATTTCTACCTTCTTCTCTACCCTCTTCTTTACCATCGATATATGACAATGCAACAGCTTCTTCAAATCCAGTTACATTTGGTTCAAATCCATAATCTTCTGCTTTAATATTTAACATTTTTTCAAACCTACCATATTCATCATTATTAAAAAATCTTTTTAACATTTTCTTATGACAATCAATCAAATCAAGATAAAATTGAGTATCTGAAATGATAACCTTTTTAAGTAACTTCGTAGTTATTTCGAACAGTTCATTAATGTTTAAATTATGGTTCATGTCCGGAACTAAAATTAAATCAATCGCCTCATTATCTGTTAAAGGAATGTTATTTTTTACTTTCGATTTTATATTATTTAAAATTTCTTTAGCATTTTTATTTTTAATGAAAAAGAAATCTGGCCGAATAACTATATTATAATCAATATTACATTCCCTACATCCCTGATTTGGATTATATGTACTTACAATACAAGAAATCACTGGTTTTCTATTATCTGATTCAAGATAAATATGATATTTGTATATATCATTCATTTTAGATTCATATACTGGTGATGATTGATGTTCTATATTTACACTAACTTCATCATCCACACTGTAAGATATGTCCATATACTTATTATCATTAGCGAGAGGTATTAACTCAACATTATTAAAAGTTAAATTTTCACCTTCATAACCCAAATATCTATGAAATCGGATATTCAATTTTTTTATGATAAATTTATATGTTAAATCCTGTTTTGAATAGACATTTTCGTACATAATCCCCACTTCAAAATATTTATCTTAGCTAAGATTGCAAACATGTCAAGACATAGATTATAATATATTTAAGATAATATAAAAGATTTTTGTTAAAAATGAATTGAATAAAATGCGTTTAATACAATTTTATCAGATTAAATCAATAATAATCCCAACATCAAAAATATTTGATTTGAGTTAGATAGGATTGGACGATTGCTCGTCCGCACCCTCTTTGGAACCGTACGTGTCCGTTAGCCGAACATACGGCTCGAGCAGAACTTTATCCGAAAGTTTAATTATAATAATTCATCGATTCGCAAAATAGTTCTCTTTACTTTTGTCATATGGTGAATTATTGTGTGTTATCATTTTATGTCGCTTAATCTTAGTCCAACTCATTTTGATTAAATGATTCTCTTCTTTTGGACCAGTTAATATCCATTTTCCACGACGATATCCATCATCGTATTCTGGGAAATATTTTCTTTTAATCCATTTCCATCCTTTATTTTGGTGCAAACGGCGCAAAAACTTATATATTTTGTTCCATATGTAGTAATCCATATCAGAAAATATCTTTTTAGCAACAGTAGGTTTCCAATAATTGGCAGTGCCAATTATTAAAGGGTTTAAAGAGTCTATCAGACTATCCACGTTGTCTCCGTGATGCCATCTGACTCTTTCAGACACTTTAGCTTTAAAATTTTTGATACTATCTTTTGATGGTTTAATCAAACATTTTAAACCTTTATTTGTTTTGTATTGTCTGAAATTGAAGCCTAGAAAGTCAAATCCTTCAGAAATGTGTGTAATCTTAGTTTTATCTTCTGCAAGTACCAATCCTCTCTCTGAAAGGTAGTTTTCAAGAATTTTAGGTACTTTTTCGATGTCTTCCCTAGTTCTTGCAAAAATAACGAAATCATCGGCATATCGAGTAACACGATATTTTCCTTTAGTTTCATAAAATTCTTTGGTTTCACCATTTCGTATTTGAGTTCTCTTCTTGTAAGAGATGTTTAAATAGTCTTCAAGCCCAGTTAAAGCAATATTTGCCAGTAAAGGTGAAAGTAATCCTCCTTGAGGAGTACCACTTATAGTCTTATTAAACACATCATTATCAACGTATCCGGCTTTTAAGTATCTCTCCACCAGTTTAATTAATGGAAAACCTCTAATTTTACTTAAAATAAACTCGTGAGATAAATTATTGAAGCAATCTTTAAAATCACCTTCAAATACTTCACAAAATTTATTGTTGTGGATAATGTTAAATATTCGTTCTACGGCGTCATGAACTCCTCTTTTCGGTCTGAATCCATAACTAATGGATTCAAAATTGACCTCCATTTGAGGTTCCAACGCCATACGAATAATTTCTTGATAAACCCTATCAATAATAGTTGGTATGCCCAAAGGGCGTAATTTACCATTTTTCTTACGAATATAATGTCTATACGCAGGTTTTGGAACATGTTTAGATATATTCCTAGTTTTGAGTTTATCAACTAATTCTCCACGTTGTTTATCGGTTCTGATGACTTTTCCATCGATTCCAGGTGTTCTTTTACCTTTATTAATTTGTGTAACACGTTTTACTGCCATTAAAATGGCAGATTCACTTCTTACCAATATTCTTTGTAAATTTCGTACTTTTCTTGAATCTCCTATGCTTTCAGCATGATATATCCGTTTCTGTAACTTATCTACATACTTCTCGACCTTGTACCAATTGATACTAGACCAATCCGTAGCGTATTGTGCTGTGGACTCATAAACATCATTGTTTTGAGCGTATCTCATCTTATCATCAATCCTTTGAATAAATTACTTCTTAATCGTTTTATATTCACGTTTTCCACCAATCAGAAGTCAGCCATGTTATCCATGCCACACACGAAGGCGTGGTATCCATTATAGTTATTATTCCCACTATTTCCTATTGTCTTTCGACTGTTAATGGCTTTTGCTTTCTCTGATATCCATTACCTCCTAAGGAATTAGGCTTCATTCACAATCCGCTTACTCACAAATAGTTGTGAGACCTTGTGAGGCTTACCAAGTTGATCTACTTCAGAAACGAGTAGATTAAGGTTCAATCTTTACTCCGGCAAATTACTGTAAGGTTATGACTAAATAATCACGTACTTATTGATTATTTCTATGAATTTGCATACAATAGTAGTTAAATTGTGTTTAACGTTGCATTCTACCTATTGGCTTGAATTACGAAGCTTAGAATTGTTCACTTTCGTTAACCTTTTCCACTCTTTCCCTAGCACATAAGTACAATGAATGCTTTATACTTATTTATGCATAATATCATGCAACCTCATAATCAATCACTTGATTATGAATTTCAATGGGGAAAATCCCGTCATAACTGGGATTGAAATAATATTTCACTGATTTTAATGGGAAATAGACCCTAGCTTGTCGCACAAATACTTTTCAAACACTCTTTGACATCCCTTAAAACAGATTCCTATCAAAATAATATCATTCAACCATTACAGGCAAAAACCATGAAGTTTAATCGCGAAAAATATATTGATTTAATACTGTATATACTGTCACAATCATACAATAATGCTGCTTTTGGAAAAACCATGCTTTGTACCTTATTATATTTCATTGATTTCAATTATTATGAACGTTATGGAAAATTATTAACTCATGAAACATATATCAAATCAAAAAAAGGAATAAAACCGAAACATTTCCATGAAATAATACAGGAATTAATAAGTACAAATAAATTATTTCTAAAAAAAGAAAAATATTACCACAGAACACTCCACAAATACTATTTAACAATTATTCCAAATTCCAAATTTAGTAGAAAAGAACAAAAAATAATTAATCTTTCATTAAATAGATTAATTGAAAATAATGCCAATACAATAACCCAATATGCAATTGGTGACCCCCCAATAATTGTTGCGAATTTAGATGAAAAAATTGACTACAAATATGTATTTTCAAGAAATAATAACTATTCCATATTGAAAAAACAAATAGATTTATTAAGTATTTAAAATACAACATAATAATAAATAAAAAATTATTGGGATAATCATGACTATTAAAGTTAAAAAAAGAAATTTCTTAAAAAAAAAGAAAATTAAAGAAATAAAAGCGGAATTAGGCGAATACGGTGATTTACTTCAAGGAAAAAAGAATGTGGAAATACTTGAAGCGGAACCTAATTCATTTATTTTAGTAGACGGCGAACCCTACATCATAATCATTGATAATAAACCATTCCCAACACTTAAAGCAGCACTGGCCAATAAAATTGATGGAAAAACTGTAACCGTAGATATGGGAGCTATTAGATTTGTAAGTAATGGAGCAGACATAATGAGCCCTGGAATCGTTGATGCTTCAGATAATGTTGAACCTGGAGATATAGTATTAATAATTGATGAAACACATGGAAAACCATTAGCTATTGGAGTGAGTTTAATACCAGGTAGCGAAATGATAGAAAATGATTCAGGAAAAGCCGTTGAAACCAAACATTATGTTGGTGACGAAATCTGGAACTTTGAATTATAAGGTGATAAAATGGCTGAACTTAGATATCGAGCAGGAAATATCAGAAATCCCGGCGTTCACAAAATTGGAATAATAGCACTTGGCTCACATCTAGAAAATCATGGCCCCGCCCTTCCAATTGATACTGATGCTAAAATTGCAGCCCATATAGCTTTTGAATCATCACTACAAACAGGAGCCAAATTTCTAGGAATAATTTTTCCAGCATATGAATTGGATACAATAGACCATGGAATACATGTCTCTCTTGATGAATTAAAAGAAAATGTCATCAACACACTTAATTCAGCAAAAAAGTTTTTAGATATTGAAAAAGTAGTTATTGTTAATGCACATGGTGGAAATATCCCATTAGTAACTGAATTATGGGATATTGAAGACAAAACTGATTTATCCATTATATTTAACAATAAGGTAATCTCTTCAGAAGGCCCACACGGAGGGAGTGGTGAGCTTTCAATGGCTAAAGTTTTAGGCATAATTGATGAAAATGAAGTCATAAATCAAGCAAATGTTAATGAATATAAAGAAGTTGGCCTACACGGATTTAAACAAGCACGTAAAGATGATTCCAACATTGAAGAAGGTGCAATGGACATTGAAGAAAACGGTGTTTATGTAGACGAAGAATACGGAAAAAGATTATTTAACTTAGCAATTAACTCAGTTTTATTAGATGTTGAAAAGTTATTAGATTTTTAAAAAAAAAAATTAACCAGTAGTAGTTACCACATTGGAACCGCCACTGCCACTAGATGATGAATCTTTTGTAGTTTCAACATTGGACCCACTAGAATCACGTGTTGTTTCTACATTAGATTCCCTCGAATTTTTCTGTTGAGAAGAATCCGATGTTGTTTCAACATTGGAACCATCAGTTTTAGATGATGTATCCTTTGAATTATCACTAGATTTATGATAATCATAACTATGAGAATTACCATTATTAACTGAAACATTATTAGCAATTGTTGAAATATTATTCAAACTACTTCCATTATTACTTGCATTCGGTAAAATTGAAATTGGACCGGTCATTGATGCAAATACAGTTGCTAAACAGAATGCTATAATAGCAACAATAAAAATTACCAAAATTGTAGCTGATCTACTTGCCAATATTATCACCTTCAATTAAATTAATTAACATTAATATGTCTAATTAAATATATAAATATATTGATACAATGAAAACTATTAAAAAACCTATTCAATGTGAAATAAATATTAAAAAATCCCAATTTATTTGCTCATTGT
>Ga0326511_10002576_pt1 | contig 14675 bp, 8 predicted proteins | sample 0_2496_0518_D_FD_203701 | JGI IMG/M metagenome (GOLD analysis project Ga0326511, IMG submission 203701) | Bovine rumen microbial communities from UC Davis, California, United States - 0_2496_0518 | ecosystem: Host-associated > Mammals > Digestive system > Stomach > Rumen | place: USA: California... | reverse complement strand
AGGGTGCCGATCTGAAAAGCGATCCTATGGCTATGCAGCGACTGAAGGAGGCTGCTGAGAAGGCAAAGATTGAACTGTCAAGCTCTACTTCTACAGAGATCAACCTGCCTTACATCACTGCTACGGCAGCAGGTCCTAAGCACCTCATCAAGACCCTGACTCGTGCTAAGTTCGAGCAGCTGGCTCACAATCTGATTCAGGCTTGCCTCGTGCCATGCCAGAATGCCGTTCGTGATGCAGGCATCTCAGTAAGCGATATCGACGAGGTTATCCTCGTAGGTGGCTCAAGCCGTATTCCTGCAGTGCAGACGCTCGTGAAGAACTACTTTGGCAAGGAACCTTCAAAGGGTGTGAACCCCGATGAGGTGGTAGCTGTAGGTGCAGCCATTCAGGGTGCCATTCTGAATCAGGAGACTGGTCAGGACATCGTGCTGCTCGACGTTACTCCGTTGACACTGGGTATCGAGACCCTCGGTGGTGTGATGACCAAGCTGATTGAGGCCAACTCGACCATCCCTTGCAAGAAGAGCGAGACCTTCTCTACCGCAGCTGACAATCAGACAGAAGTGACCATCCACGTGCTGCAGGGCGAGCGTCCTATGGCTGCACAGAACAAGAGCATTGGTCAGTTCAACCTTACTGGCATCGCTCCTGCACGCCGCGGAGTACCTCAGATTGAGGTGACCTTCGACATCGACGCCAATGGTATTCTGAAGGTGAGTGCTAAGGATAAGGCCACAGGCAAGGAGCAGGCCATCCGTATCGAGGCTTCGTCTGGCCTCTCTCAGGAGGAGATTGACCGCATGAAGGCTGAGGCTGAGCAGAACGCTGAGAATGATAAGAAGGAGCGTGAGCGCATCGACAAGATGAACCAGGCTGACTCTATGATCTTCCAGACTGAGACCTTCCTCAACGAGAACGGTGACAAGCTCGGTGCTGACAAGGCCAACGTAGAGCAGGCTGTACAGCAGCTGAAGGATGCCCACAAGAGTGGTGACATCGCAGCCATCGACAACGCCATCAATAACCTCAATCAGGTCATGCAGGCCGCATCTCAGAAGATGTACCAGCAGGGTGGTCAGGCTGGTCCTCAGCCAGGTGCCGATGCTGGTCAGCAGTACCAGGGTGGCCAGCAAGCTCAGTCGAACCCCAACGACAACATCCAGGATGCCGACTTTGAGGAGGTGAAGTAAAAAATTCAATCATAACGAGATAGCGTGTAGCTCAATGAGTTACACGCTATTTGTTTTTTAAATAAGCCCTGAAACCACGTCTTCAAAGCTTTTAACTGTTGTCTTCTATGTTATTAGCGAGTGATTGCACCCATTGCTGATGCACTTCTTGGGGTGGTAGTTTTCGAAGGATGAAGAGACTGTCTGTGGCATGAGTAAAAGCATCTTGAATGAATTGCCTAACAGCATCCTTTTTACCATTCTTCTCCATGAAACGGAAGAATGATTCACCTGCCCAATAAGCAGCATTCTTCTCATGTGGAAATTCATGGTAGAGTTGACAATTGTTCTCAATAAATTCAATGGAATCTTGTCCATGTACCTGCATATGGTTGTGACGATCGCAAAAGTATTCGGCTATGCCTTCGCTCACCCAAAGGTAGTGCTTGATGTCCTTACTATAGTCCAAAGCAGAGAAAAATACGTAGTGACACATCTCATGTTGCAGTACCTTCACGAAGCCATTGATCTCATATGGTTCCACTGCGAAACACTTGGGGTTCAACACGATGCCTTTTGTCATGCACCCCAGAGGACCTACCTCAGTAATTGTAATGCCAAGCGATCCAGAACTGTCAACATGTGGAACTTCCATTAGGTCAGCAATCGTGCTGGCATAGACCCCTTCGTTTTCAGGAAGATAGATGGAAAGGCGACGACCGTTCATATCGGCAGCGTAGAAATAGACTGCAAAGAGGTCTTTGAGGTAATCGATGTTCTCGCGAGCATGATGCAAGACATCTTGTGCACGTGCCTGCCAAAGAGCATCTTTATCGTGATGGTAATAGACGATGAAGTTCTCATCCTCTTCATGATGCCACTTCCCTTCCTTCTTCTGTCCCAGGTCTTTATTATTATCCCAGTCAAAAGGACCTTTGGTCTTGATGGTGATACCTTGGTCTTTGGTGTTCTTACGCAAATCCTTCACATATTCTTGTGTGGACGTGGGGATATGGGCATACTTCAAGGGAGGTCGGTGGATACCGATATCATAAGTCTTGCCTACCAAGAGTGCGATAGCAAGAAATGCAACTCCGAACTTGATAAATGTCAACTTAGTCTTGTTCATACTGGTATCTCAACAAGTATTTCAAAATTCTGGATGGAATCTTCATCTTTGATGTACCCTATCCTATATCCATCGCCTGTAGTCTCACAATACAGATAGCGCCGACCGTTGTGCTCGCGAATGACATGATCTGGCTGAACTGGCTTAATGATGTCGAGCCATTCATCCTTGCATTCGATGCCAATGGCTGCATGTCCTAGTTCTTTTGAGAGCATAATGAGCACATTGTAGCCCAATTCATGGAAGATGGCAGCAGTAAGCGACGACTTGCAGTCGCAGTCGCCCTCCTTGTCGTAAAGCACCTCGTCAGGGAAGCGCATGTACTCCTTGGTATAGTTGATGCCCATACTGTCTTCGTCGATACAGTAGTTGATGTTGGGCATCTGGGCGAAATCAAGTGCAAACTGCACCATGTCGAGTTCGCTATAGTTAGCCTTCTTTATAGACTCCTTGATGTAGTCGGCAATAATCTTCACATTGGCAGTGCGGTCAGGATCTTCCTTCAGATAGCCGAATATGCAACGGATATTGTCCTCGTATGTGCTATTGTTATGACTATATTCATTGAACGGATTGATGCCGCGCAGCGATTTGATTTCTTTCTTTGAGAAGTCGAGCGTCAGGTTACCATGTAGCTGCTTACCCTCTTCGGAGTCAAGGTCCCAATTGTAGATGCGGTTCTCCAATCCGTCTTCATCGTCTTCTCCATCAGGATACTCATCAGTTAATGGCAGCAGCACCTTGTCCTCGAAATCGTCGAGACTCATGTCACCAGCTGTCTTGCCAATGCGAAAATGGTCGCCTGTGGTTTCACAATAAATGTAGTAATGACCATTCTCCTGAACCGTTATATCCCCTATTTTGTCTTTATCGCCATACCATCCCTGCGACAGGTCCTTGGGGTTGACCTTGATACCGATGGCTGAGTGATGATATTTGCGCGAAGAGAGGTAGAGTACGCCATAGCCCATCAAATGGAACAAGAATGCAGCCAAAAGCGCCTTGCTATTGCAATCGCCCTCTTTGTCGAACAACGTTTCGTCCGGATATCGGATGTAATCGTCGAAATAATTAATCGACTTGCAGTCCTTATTCATGGCGAACATAATGTTCGGCTCCTGCACAAAATCAAGTGTGAACTGGATTTTTGCTAGAGGAGTCAGGTGATGCCGCTCTGCCATCTTGAGAAGATAGGAAACGATGTAGCGAGCTCGGGTCCGGAATGTCTTATGCTCCGGATCGGCAACAAAGTCGAACATCTCAATGATGTATTCCTTGCTACTTTTATCCTTGCGTTGTGAAAAGAACGGATTGCATTGACGCAAATCGGCCACCTCTTGGGCAGAGAAATAGAGCGTCAGGCTGCCATGCAACTCTTGTGAGCTGAAACGATTGTCTAAATCCCACTCATATTGACGTGAAATGTCGCCAGCAGGATTCACGACTTCCTTCTCTTCATCTTCTTCCTCAGAACTCTCCTTATCACTAAACGTTGACTTGATAATCCATTTCCTGTTGGCTCCGTTTAGCGTCGTATTGACACCTACGCCCCACGAAATGACCAATATGAGGGGAAGGAAGTCGAAGTCGTAATAATAATAGGTGAAATAGACAGCTAGAATAGCCAGAAAGACGATGAGAAAGTTTATAACACCTAGATTGAGGTTCTTATTAAACAAATCCAGTCTCGGTTGAAACGAATGACCGTTCTCTATGAAATCAATCTTAACTAAACGAACGATGGCCCACAGCAGGAAATAGGCTACCGTAAGAATGGCTACGGCACGGAAATCATTGCCCAAAAGAGGCATCTGTAACACTCCGGTATTAACCGTATAAAGCAACAGGAAAAGGATGCTGTAGATGAGCGATGTGAGCATGGCTGTGTCACGCCATCCATAAGGACGATCCTTGTAATACTCTTTGTACTTAGGACGCTGGAAAGGTCGGCATAGCAATGCATAGGCACAGGCACGGGCTTCTGCAGGCAGACTGTCGTTGCTTGAAGAATGGAACCCATAGTAATGACAGGTGGCAGCAACCTCCTTGACCGTTTCCACCTTCTTGATCTTTCCGGCATTTATGTTCATTAATGCATTCACCTGCTCTACAGACTCCTCATGACCGTCATTCTCGGTTTCGCTTTTGTCGGCTGTTTTGCCACTTGGCTTACCCATATATGCATTAAGGGTACAGATCATCCACAACGTCTTCCAACTGCGCTCCCCAGTAATTGTTGGGATATCAGGGGCAGAAGGACGGGCACAATAGCCCAGCAGTTCTTTTTTCTTCCTGCCTTTGACCTGCTTATAGATATAGCCGTACTGGTCGACCACAGTCTCTTTGTCGAAACAGATATAGCCACACTCTAGATAGCGAGTCTTTGCAGTCTCGTCGGCAATATCCTCAAGATCGCTGGAAAGCACATCGACAAAGCCCACCATTCTGTTCAATTGGGTATCGACTTTCACGTGACCAATAGGTGTTCTCTCGCCTCCTGGCAGGAACACCTCTCCAGCGGTCCCATCATCATTGACTACCAAATAGCCAATCTCTGACAGTTTAGTGCTACCCTTTGGCCGCATTTTTATCCATACACGCAACTTGGAAATACGCTTGATGGAACATAATAGAGCCACCAAGCCTAAGAACAGAAGCACATACAGCCATATAATCGTATCAATCAGCATACTATCAATCGAGTTTGTTCAGGTTCTTCCGGAAATCTTTACGGCATTGATATGCACGGCTAAAATCTTCAGCATCAAAAAGTTTGAGCCACTCTCCTGAGTTATCATCAGGACAGACTGCCCATAAGATGACAGACGAGATGGGCAGACTCTTCTGGTTACTACTATTGACTTCAGGTTCTTTTGTCTCCCACGTAGGATCTATCAGGTCGTTGTAATAGTCATCCTGTTTCAGCGACTTCATCTTCTTCTGCTTACGATTGGCGGCCTTCATCTCTTCCTGATAGACACGTTCCTCGAGTATTTTTTGATCGAAGTCTTCCTTTGGCAGAATGCGGTTGAAAGAAAAATGCTCAAAGCAACGCCAACGGGTTATAAAAATGTACTTCTTGTAGATCTCGTCGTACTTAGCCGTCTGCATTCGAGTCGTATAGAGTGGTAGGTAGTTGGATACCAACTCTTCAATATCGATATTTACCTTCACGTCAGCATATTCAGTGTCAGCCTCTGACGTTACTTCGCCATTAGTTGCAGCATAGTTAATCATAGGTTCCAACAAGTTCAGTTTATTGATTTTCTTTTTATACTGAACCAGTTTTTCGCCTACAGTTGGGAACTCTCTGGGTACCATCTCCATCTTAATATCTGAGAGTAGCTGTTCCTTAAACTGCCCCTTCAGTTGTTCCCACTGCTTGTCTTTCTGTTTCATCAGTTCATCCCGGCTGACGAAGACATACGAATTGGTCTTTTCGTCAAAACGGCGGGCATGACTGTCAATTACCTCCACCCCTTTAAAGAGCATCGCAAGCTCGTTGTTGAAGTGATTGATTAATAGATAATAATGCGATTTCGACAACTGATTGACGAAACGGGGAGTAAAGTTTACTTTAATGCGGCTCCCCTCTATCTCGCTGTTAGGAATGAGCACGTTGTCAGGTGAACCAAAGAAGCCACCATTCAACGGCTGATTGAAGATTCCTTTGGGGAACAGCGTCTTGGCATCTGGATTGGGAGTCTCGAAATTTGTCTCCTTACGGATGAGCTTACAACGCGTCAGATATTCATCGAACAATACAACCATGCGGTCATAGAATTCATTGCATTCAAACTCTATTCTGTTTGCCAAACGAGCATAGCCGTCGTGCATGTAATAGGCTTTCAGTTCACGGATAAGCTTATTGCGTTTGCGCAAATAGAACAAAAGGAACACAAACTCTGTCAGCAGGGGCAACATGAATAGAACAACTCCCCAGGGGAACGCATGGCTGCGCACATCGCCTAAGTTAATGAAGTCGGGAGAGAGAAAATCAAGGATGGGAAGAATACCCAGTACACACAGAATGCCCATGAAGAAACAGCGTGAGAGTGTTGCCAACACCGTTTTCTCGTGGCTGAGAAGAACTTTCAGTTTCTCCAGCACATCGTCCTTCATACTCTTGCAACTAGATCCGTTATTCTTGGATTTGATGTCATTCATGTAGGCATCGTGATAGTCCTCGAAAGGTGCAAGTTGATCACTGGGAATCAATGGTCTGTCATACATGATTTTTTGCCAGAATCCGCGATCTAGCTCGCGTTGTATGTCATTCTTTTCCTTCGACATCTGTTGTTGGGCATCCACAATCATTGCCTCCAGACAGAACAATCCTCCCGAATGTTCGTTCACTTTCGAAATGACTCTTGTGATAGCAGGCAAGATGGTAATCTCAGCATCTTTGAACGATATCGAACACTGGTTGGATATCTGATTCAGATAGTTGCCTGTCTGAGCATCAATCCTCTGCAACACATCTCTGAGCAGTTCAGCTGGATAGAAACGCAGATAGTAGTTGTAATACAAGCGTTTCAGATTCCTATGGAAAAAATCGTGGATAGGATGCGGACTGGGAGAGGATTCCTCTGCCTCGCTTAGATCGAGCTTATCGACATCAACAGTCTTGATGAAAACATTCGTCTTATAAAGGCTCTTGTCAATCAGCTGTAGGTCAGAGTTTAGTTTCCCATTATCACCTTCTTCCTTGAATGCTTTCAGCAATTCGCTGGCCACTTTGTTAGCATCGTTCTCATCCTCTACAGTCATGTCGAAATAGACTGAAGTCGCACCCATTGAGAAATAGAACATATCGTCTGATCCTGTTCCATGAATCAACGGGTGATTGATATCACATGCCAGGAAGAGATGAACCAAGCATTGTAGAAGGTACTGTGCAAGTTCTTCATCGCTCAGTTTAGGATAAGTGCATTCTGTTCGGTTCTGAACATTTTGGTAAAGCATCATCCGGTCATAGCCACGTACTGACGGCAGGTTGTGCTGCACCTCTATTTCATTCAACAACCTTTGAATTCTTGAGCGATCTTCAAAAAGATAAGTATTGATATCGCATGGAATGTAGAGCATTCCAAAAATTCCCATGCCCTGATGGATATGTCCTGGCAAGAATCGTCCCTTCTCCTTTTGTAGGATAGCTGCAATTGAAGCGAAGACCAGCTGTGTCAGAGGTTCGGTAGAATCGCCCAAGACAGCAATGTTGATGGACTGATACGGCTTAGCATTGGAGTTACGAAGCTCCATAATGAAGTTCTTGGCTTCGGCAATAATAGCCTCTTGGAAATCATAGAGTTGCTGGGCGGTCTGGTTTCTATTGTCAAGGTTGGTCAGCTCGATGCTCTTAAAATAATCCTCATACTCAAAGGAACTATAATACCAGTAATTGCCCTTGATGACGGCTTCACGTGCTGCTTTTTGCTTCTCTTCTTCTTCCAGTTTTTCGTCTATCGTCTGCTGGAGCGCGTCCACCTGTTCCTGTTTAGGCTCCGAAGCTTCTGAAGGCATCGCCAGGCCCACTTCTTCAGCCACTTGTTCTATGGCAACAGGAGGTTGTTCTGTTTCCATAGGTTCATCGGACTCTGCATCTGGCATCCAGACATGTTCAATCTTCCCGACGAGACGCCGAAACTCGTCTCGCCGGATTGATTTACTCGTAATATCTATGATCCAAAGAGGAAGCATGCAATACTAAAAATGATTAGAAAACTTACTTGATAAACTTATGAACAGTATCAAACTCCTCGCGTACAATAGTGAAGAGCACATTGTAGAGTCGCTTCTCGGATGTCTTCATGGCATTTTTCATGTTATCGCTCAGAATCTTCAACAGTGCGATATGTTTAGCTGTATAATCCTTCTTGAAGACTGATTCACCCGTGATACGATTACCATTGGCATCGTTATAGCTCTGACGCAGAATTGTCTGAAGAATGGATTCCGTTGTCTCACCAAATCGATAGTTGTAGTACAATTCACGATACATGGCGAATTGCTCAACGAAGCCTGTACCCTCAATTTCCTTGAACAGCACACGACCATTGTCCACTATCTTCAACATCAGCTGACCAGTCTTTGGATGAATAGAGAGTGCCTCAGGCTGGGCAATTTTGAACGACGTGTCGCACTCTATGTAGTACATCGTGTCCGTATAAGCACTTGGATCATACTCGTCGACATAGAAGAACGGCGACGTTTCTGAACGGAACATTTCGAGCAGAAGCATCTTTGCAAAGGTACGGTGCTGTGGCAGTATCTCCTCGGGCAGGTCATCGAGTGTGAGTTTGTCGAGGAACTGGGCGAAGTCATGATGGAAGTGATACTTCTCGCGGAATGTGGCTTTGTCGTAGACCATCTTGATGGAGTCGTAGATGCGATAGTCTGCAAGTGCCAAGCCATACTTAGACTTCAGCACCAATGCTGTATTCTCATCATCAGCCTTCTCAAAGCGGTGTTTCGGGTTGCCCTTCTGAAAACCTAGCATCTCGGCTGCCAAATCTTCGCTGCCAGCCACGAACACGATATGTTCTTCCTTCTTCATCACATCAATGCGGTTGGCATTGTAGCTGAAGAACAAAGCAGGATTGAGACTGCGACGCACATTGTCCTTCTCCTCATTCGTCAGGTCGGCAAAGAAGGCTGAAATCTTCTTGTTGTCCCACTTCTCCTGGATATCCTTGCTCTCACGCATCTTCTTATCCAACACCTCAACAGCCAGTGAAAGGAAGTCTTCGACAACTTTCTCATCAGAACGGTCGAGATTGGGATTGCAGAAGTAGCGAGTTTCCTCTGTTTTCTCTTCTTTCTTTGTCTTCGAATCTACCTTGGTGGTGAACACCTGATACTGTCCTTCCTTGATTTTCTGGACAATCACCTCGTTCACTGCATTGTAGATATTCTCATCGAGGAACTTGACGAGTTCTTTCCTGTCTGGGGTCTCAGCCTCATCTTGCTGGGCATTAATAATAGTTGTATAGAGACGGCTGAAGATGTTGTTGGCAATCCAACCATTTCCATCGGCAATCGTAGTAAGCTGAGGAAGGTAGACCGTCGTTACATCCATCGAGGTAGCTCCCATATCGGTAGCCAACTTCGAATACTGTTTCACTGCTTCACGATTCATCTCGGCAGCCTTGTCCTTGAAACTCGCAATATGCTTCTTCAGCTTTGCCAATTCATCGTTTTTCTCGTCAGTACAGAAGTCTTTCTTCAGGTCGTGCGACCATTTAGCCATAGCTATCTTGATGCTTTCATCGACATAAGTCTGAAGCGAACTGACGTATGCCTGGATATCGGCTTTGTTAGAGCCGACGGTTTTCTCTTTCAGACTTATTTTCACAGCTGCATCATGCAGTTCCTGTAACGAATTTTCAAGGTCGGCCAACGACTCCTCCTGACGCTTGAAGCCATTTATTTCCTCATCCTTAAACTGTTCAGCCATTCTCTTTCTCACAGCATCAACAGCATCGTGGGCAAAGGTAAGACCATTCGTTCGAATCCATACCTCAGCCTGTGCCCAGATGCCATCGAGAATCTTCTTCTTGTATTCGTCGCGCTTGTCTGAAGCATTGCTCTGGTTCTCAATGGCTTTCTTCAGATCCGACACCATACCCTGAACGGCACCCAGTTCCAGTTCAGAAGAAAGTTTCTCTGACGTTGAATCCTGGCTTTCCAAGGTATCTTGAAGTGACCTGATAGCATTACCGCCAGCAATTGTATTGGCAATCGTTCCAGGAATGGCCGGATCAAGCTCACGGAAAAGGTCCTTGATCAGCCCATCAATCTTGCTTTCCTCTACCTTCGAGCCCTTACCGGTCTCAGCCAAAAGCCAATAGCGCAGGATGTCTCTTCTCAGACGGAAGCGCATATACTTATTGAACTGCTCGTTCGGCTTCTGCAGCGAAACATATCCCATAGGCACCAGAAAATCCTTATGGTTTCGCTCCATGATATCGTTCATGTAATTATCGATATCACTGCGGAACGTTGCTCCAGCCTTACCATGATGCAGATGATAAAGCATTTCGGCTGTGTTGCGATACATGGTACGGGTGGTGCCTAGACTGGTGCCCTTATCTGTCTGAATATCAATAGGAATCAGATAGTAGAAGGGGCAATAACGCTTCTTAGAATCGATGAGTGAATAGTCGTTCTGGAAAGCCAGGCGATGCATCACAGTGTTCTGGTTCTGCTCGAAGCTCATGGCCTTGAAGGCTTCCAACTCAGAGAACACGCCAAAGGCATTGAGCGTATACTTCTCTTCAGTAGCATTGCTGTCAATATAAACCTTAGGCATATACATGGTCAGCACCAGCTGCGGATCGCCATTACCCACCACTTGATGGTGAATCTGATTGAGGTGATAAAGCACATCATTGAAGATGCCTGAACCCGTACCACCGAGGGTACTGCCAATTACCCAATAATATATGATGCAATCTTCGCCACCCACAGTCTTCACATCATTCAGTGACGATATGGCGGCCTGAACCTTACTTTGGAAATCGGCGAGGGAATGAGCAAATGCGATACGACTCTTCATACGAAAGGCACCTGCGCCAAAAGCCAAAGGCTGATCGGGTATCTTTGCCGACAACTCAGATGAGCATGCTTCCAAAATGCGTTTATTTATAAGCGTGTTGGGATCCTGTGTTGCCTCGTAATAGATGGCATGAGGATTGGCACGTCCCAAATTGATTAAGTCAGTCTGCGGACTGATAAAAGGAACTTTTCCTTGCTCAAATGTAGCGCGATTACGCTTGTTTGCCTCGTCAATGTCGCGCTGGTCAGTATCAATGAACAGAAAGCGATAACTATCATTCATTGCCTGCAAACGCGTCTTTGTGGCCGTAGCCTCAGCGAATCGTTTCTCGTAAACCTTTTCCTTGATCTGTGAAACAGTCTGACAACCAGATCCGCCAATACCGATAAAGATATGTTTCTCGTTAGCCATAATAAAAATAGTTTTTGATTATGTTATTGGATTATTTTACCATCTGAATTTTTACGCTGTGAGTCTGTTCACTTCTTGAGATACCACATTTTACACGTACCGATGTCGAATCGTCATAGTTCAATTTTCCTGACATCGCCTTGCCGGAAGCAACGTACTTACGGGTAGCACGCCACTCGAAATAGGGCTTGGTGAAAACCAGGAAAGGATTCGACTTCTTCTTCTCAACCACCATCTGCCATTCGGCATCGTCAACCTTACAACGGGGCGAACCGCCGCTGCCGATGACTAGCACTGTTGAGGGTGCCTGCTTGGGCAGACGCACGATGTCATCAAGCTGATTGCCCTCAGCATCATAGAATGTAATGTTTCCTTTGAAACAAAGACTATTGTTTCTTGATATAGCTCTTATCACGCCTATTATATATAATATGAACAGGATCAAAAGAGTCAGCGTCAACCAGAAAGGCATGCAGAAGGTAAAGAGCCACTTGTCCGTGCTTTGTTTTGTGTTTGGCAGAGGCTTCTTGATTCCGAGACTTGCCAACTCATTGTCGTAAGGGGTAGGTAAATCAAGACCCAGATTGATGCTGTCTTCGAGATGGCTGAATCCCACCGACTTGTTTTTAATCTGTCCTAAATCCAATTCAAGGACGCTGTCGCGTGTATGGGTGAAGTTCTCTTTGTTGTTATGAAAGACGAAATCATCACCATCCATGTAGGTTGAGTCTATTTTCATGGTAGGATAGAGCTTGCTGGGTGTCCAATGCACCTTGGCTTCTACATTACCGTCGATGTCAATATCTGTGTTCAACCGGATTGGATTCAAGCGATTGGCATTTTCAATGACAGCCTTCAGTTTTGTCACCATAATGTCGCGTTTCAGCTGCTCAAACCATTGCCCAATCATCACGCCAGGATTGGTTAAGGGCACAATCTCCATACCCGTTCCTTCCTGGGGGAATACCTCGTTCTTCAATTGAGGCAAGCAGTATCCTGGCTTAGACTTGTCGACAGGAAGTTCCAGAGCAATGCTACGGGTATAGACATTATTCGTAGCCGCACCTATTGCTGCATTCATGTTGTCAATATCCTTTTTGGATAACTTGTGTTCAGAAGGACTGTCGCCCTTCACATCATTGCGGAAATCAGTCAATATTACAATCACGTTCACCTTATATTCGCGATTGTTCTGAATGACCTTAGCTATCGCTTGCACTGCCTTTGGAATGTCGGTAAAGCTCTTGAATCCCTGCTGATAGGACGGGTCGGTATACAGATTGCTGATGTTCTGACAGAGAGCCGTCCTTACCTGAGGCTCAATGACACCACAATAGCTCAGCATATTGGTAATGGCTTCAGTACCAAAAGGAATCATATCGACACGGTCATTGTTGGGCAAAGCCTGAAAGAAAGGAATCAAGGAAGAAGTGACTGTTCCGCTATATTGGTTCATAGTGCCCGACACATCGACAGCGAAAATATAGTGGGCAGGATACTTTGACAATTCCTCGCGGAACATTTCAGTCAATTGAGGATAGCTCTGCTCCAGATATGCAAGTGGAGATTGGGCACATATGTTCAAGAATGAACTAAATATTAATAGGGAGGCAAATACCACCTTGCAAATAGATTGTTTAACCATTTTTAGCTATTGATTGTTTTAAATTATATGCAAAGATAGTTTTTTATTTTTTTGATTCAAACAAAAAACTCTTAAAAAGACTAAATTTTCTTTTTTTCTATGACGATCACCTTAACATTATGAACAGAAGACAACATGAGAAGCGCAGCCATTGGAGTGGCTGCGCTTCTTGTCTTAGTTGTTTTTGCCTACTATCTTTTTCTCTTTCACAAAATAGATACCGTCGGTGGCAATTTCAGTGGCAATTTAGCATTTTCTTCAATACGCGTACCGCTTCTTTATCATGGCGCACATGTGAGCGGCGCGGAATTTCAGTATTTCTACCTCATCACACCTCCATGACCGTGTAGTGTTATTTATAGCACACAGCACTCATGTTGGCCATCGCATTGGGGGTGGCACCAAGACCAATGTAGAGCAGGCTGTACAGCAGCTGAAGGATGCCCACAAGAGTGGTGACATCGCTGCCATCGACAACGCCATCAACAACCTAAACACCGTCATGCAGGCCGCATCTCAGAAGATGTATCAGCAGGGAGGTCAGGCAGGTCCTCAGCCCGGTTCCGATCAGCAGTATCAGGGTGGACAGCAAGCTCAGTCGAACCCCAACGACAACATCCAGGATGCCGACTTCGAGGAGGTGAAATGAGACGCATAAGTAAAGACATAACAAAACACTATCAAATGGCGTGTAGCTCTGGTGAGTTACACGCCATTTTCTTTTTAAAGGCTCATGTTTTCTATGTGCTTATTCTGCCTTTTTTTACGGCTTTTTTGTTACATGTGTGTAGCACGACAAAAACGTCGACCAAGTTCGACTAATTACGACTTATCCATACTTATTCCTACTTAAAAGTAGATGAAGTACAGGATGGTTTACTGACAAAATGTAAGTATAGCCAGGGCTCTTTGGGGGTCAAAATAAAAACGTTTTCGGGGGTCAGCGCAACTTCGCCCTCGGGGGTCAAACACACGCGGCTTTTCCACGCCGTGCTATGCGATATGCCCATGCCAAACATTATCCAGGCAATAGGCTCAAACGGTCGCTGAGCAAATAGTCCTCGCGCGCATACGTATATATTAAGGAGCAGGTATTTCCAAATTGAAAACACCTGCTTTTGATTGACCATTTGTCCGAGGATATTCAAATTTTTCTAATAGTGTCGGACAAAAGCTATACTTCATGTCATTCTCATCAAATTGAGATGTTCGGATATTCCGAACAAGTTTAGCTCCAGTATTGGTGTCAACTCGATGAATATTGATATTATGAGCATTTGTCCGAAGCTTACAAAATTTTTTGGATTGTGTCGGACAAATGCTTTTGACTTATGAGTACTTAACTATTATTTCCGTCCAACAACATCAAGCCTTTTACCGTCAGGAAATAACGTTGACGAGGATGATGGGGATTGGCAGGATACTTCATACACACAAATCCTTCTCTTATTGCTGGTGTGAGAGAATAATCCATAAAGTCCGGACGGTTCTTCAAACCTACGGCTTCCATCATGCTCTTCACACTCATTTCTTCTTTACCGATTGCCAATACCAAACGCGTTACATTCTCCGAAGATGGGTGTATTTCGATTGAACTTGTACGGGTACTTGTATGGGCATCGTTCTCATCATCTTTATACCCAATCAGCATATATCGTTCTTCAGATAGTCAGACACACGAAGCCCATCTACGTCTTGAAGTCCTATTGCAGTACGCCAAGCCGAAACCCGCTCACGTTTATGTGGCTCTGCCACACGTTC
>Ga0326511_10002575_pt1 | contig 14677 bp, 6 predicted proteins | sample 0_2496_0518_D_FD_203701 | JGI IMG/M metagenome (GOLD analysis project Ga0326511, IMG submission 203701) | Bovine rumen microbial communities from UC Davis, California, United States - 0_2496_0518 | ecosystem: Host-associated > Mammals > Digestive system > Stomach > Rumen | place: USA: California... | reverse complement strand
CAAGCGTTTGGAAATGCAGTATCTTATTAATCCATACGACGAGACAGCAAAATATAAGCTGAAGCCCCTTGTCAGCGATGATACTGTCTATCAGCAGATTGTTAACAGAGACTTCAAAAATATCGTTGATATGAAGTCAAATGTGTGGTTGAACTTTGAGTACATCAAAAATGAGATAAAGAACCTGACGGAGCGGTTCTCTCTCAATGATGTACTTCTTGCGATGAACCGCCTATACCTTGTCTGTGTACCAATTAGCAATGATGACTATCCGCAGAAGATATTTGAGAGCATCAATGCTACTGGTGCGAAACTTACTGCATCAGACCTCATCCGCAACTTCATGCTCATGCCTATTGAGAGTGTGAAACAGGATGAATATTACAACAAGTACTGGAAGGAATTGGAAAGGCTTATTTCTACAGACTCGAAAAAACTGGAGTCCTATTTCCGTTTCTTCTTGATAGCCAAACGTCAGGCAACCGTAAAAAAAAGCGATATATACCGCGTATTCACAGAATGGTTTGCTTCCACAGAAAAGGAAATTGGTGTTGAGGGTATCTTCAAGGAAGTTGTTCACTATGCCCGATGCCACAATGCTGTATATGCTCAACCTATTACAGAACTTGATGCCGTATTACGGAAACCTATAGAGGAATTCAGACATATCCTGTCAGATATGCCAGCACCATTACTGATGGAGTATATGTCGTTAAGCAAACGTACAGATACAAATGGTAATCCGTTTATTAGTACAGCGCAGTTGGCAGACATTATCACGGTGCTTAATTCATATTTGATGCGTCGTGCATTGTGTGATCTGGATACAAGTTCCATCTCCAATTACTTCCCGACGTTATTGAAAGAGACCTTGGTTGACTGTAATGGTGACTTTTCCAACATCGTGGTTGTTTTCAAGAAAGACCTTGTTAACCGCAATAAGGGCAATGCAATGGAAATGCCAGATGACAAGAAGTTGGAAGAGCGTATCCTCAATGCGAACATGTATAATCTGCGCACGTGGCTTACTATCTTCTTGTGCAAACTAGAAAGCGAGGACAACCCTGCTCCAGTTGATTTCTCAAAACTGAGTATTGAGCATCTGATGCCGCAGAAGCCTACCCAAGAGTGGTGCGATGCCCTACAGACAGATGCTGACACATATGAGCAGAATCTCCATCGTCTTGGCAACCTAACCCTTGCAGCCCGTCCCGATAATAGTAAGATGAGCAACAATGTCTGGGAATATAAGACGAGGATATTGGCTTCTACAAGCCATCTGAAACTTAACGAGGCTATTCTGAAGAAATCGCATTGGACAATTGGGGATATAGACGAGCGTACACGGTCACTCATTTCAAGTATCATACGCCTTTATCCTTACTACGAGGCAAAGGGTGAGATTGTGACAAAGATACCAGTAGTCATCGACTGTCAAGAAGGATACGCTATAGGTACGTTCTACCCTGACAATGGAAGTATCGAGGTGCTTGAGTCTTCAGTGCTGAATACAGCCTTCTCGACACCAGAAAAATATCCCTGGGTAGAAGAACAGCGTCAAGAACTATTAGAAGATGGAGTTATTGCATATAATGACAAGCATCAGCTTGTATTCATGCAGAACTACACTTTCTATACTCAGATAAAAGGCTCTACTGCCCTTAGTTCTATAGCCTCACTCATCCTGCACGGCAATCGTAACGGGTGGGAATACTGGTATACAGAAGATGGCAAGCAGCTCGGACAGGTTAAAGGGTTGAAGAAAGGAAAAGAATGATGAATAAGAACTTAGGATCATTATATAAGCCAGTCCAATATTTGGGTGCAAAGACAAGAACATTAGATGCTATTATCTCTGAATGTCACCGCCTGTATAAGAAGGAATCCTATGTTGTGGATTTATTCTCTGGTAGCAGTCTTGTATCCCAGGCTCTTTATCTTAACAAAATGCCAGTCATTGCTAATGATGTTATGAGGTTCTGTTCTGATATGTCTGCCTGTTTGTTAAACATTGCGAAGACGAATGATTCACAATCATTACTGAAGGAAGCAATCAAGGGCGTTTCAACATGCCAAATAGATTCTGAATTCTTTGAACCATTTAAAGAATATATAGATAATGAAGAAAGGTTAATAAGGACAAAAGACTTGCATGGGCTAAAGAACCTGTATTCTCAACTCCCTATTATGAGCAATGAGACTATTGAGCCTTCTCGTCAGGTAAAGTACATAAGAGAGCATATAGGTAAGGAAGCATTTAATGGTGCACCTCTAATTACTAATTATTATTCTGGTTCCTATTTTGGTATAATGCAGTCTATCAGACTGGACGCAATAAGATGCTATATCGAGAAGAATTTTATTGAAAATGGTGATTTTTGGGTGCACACTGCTTTATTGACAGCTTTGTATAGTACTTTATCTACTATTGTGCATAGTGCAGGAAAGCACTTTGCACAGCCAATCTGCATAACCGATATTGACAAGAACAAGATTACCAATATAAGACTTTTTGAGAACCGCAGTTATGACGTAGATCTGTTGTTTGTTGGATTTCTGAAGGAAATTCTTGCTAAAACTGGAAAGCAAAAGACGTTGCAACCATGTGTATCTTCTTGCAATAATGTTCAAGACAAATGCTTTGCAAATCTTTTAGAAGACAAGAACATATCAGTTATATATGCAGATCCTCCTTATACAGCCCAGCAATACTCAAGGTTCTATCATGTTCCAGAAGTGGTTAGATTCTATAAATATCCTCAGTTACAACAGCACAGAGGACATATAACACAGGGGCTTTATCCAGACGGCAAATTTAAGTCAGATTTCTGCTCAAAAACAAAAGCAAAAGACGCTTTTAGAACGATCTTTGAGCTTGTAAAGAAAATCCAATGCAGTTTTGTTCTCAGTTATTCTGAGTCAAAAAAGGATGCGACCGGTAATGAAAGGATGGTGACGAGGAATGATATTTTATCAATAGCAGAAAAGTATCTACCTAATTACAAGTCAAAGCAACTTAGATTTGATTTTGATTACAGACAATTAAACTCATCTGCCAAAGTAGTTCACGACAAGGAAGACAAAGAATTCCTTATAATATTTGAAAAGAAATGATTCAGAGATATTTGGGAAACAAGAACTCTATCGCAGATCACATCCTTCGTGAGGTTGGAAGATTCTGCCAACCAGGGGATATTGTATGCGATATCTTTTCTGGTACAATATCAATGTCTATGGCCCTGAAGAGAAGTGGTTATAGGGTTGTATCCAATGACATCAGTATTTTCTCATATCACTATGCCAATTGCTATTTGAGAAACAATACAATACCAGCCTTTGACTTGGGGCTACTTGGTATAAATGGTGCTGACTATGAGAATATAGCTCAAGAAGTTATTGAGAAAAAAAAGGATGAGGTAGGCTTTTCCTTTTTGAGAAATCAGCAACTATATGAACTCTACAAGAATCTTATTATAGTCCTTGTCTATCTCGAAAGAATAGAAACAACAGATATTGCCAAGGAATTTCAGGCCCATTATATATACAACACTTATACAGAAAAAGGGGAAAATAGCTATTTCCGTAGCTTAAGGGGTACAGAAGGACACCGTCGCTTCTTCACACCTGCTAATGGAAAGAGAATAGATAATATTTTAAATAAGATTCGTGAATGGAATGATAACCAGCTTTTAAGTGAAGTTCAATATAGTTTACTCATCAGCATCTTATGTGAATCTATAGAAAAAATCAGTAATACCCAAGGTACATATCACGACTTTCAAAGAGAACTTTATGATGAAAGGGCATTACATGATTTGACCTTACGAATTCCTCCTTTTGATGATGTAATCAGCACTCAGAACGAACATATCATTGGTAGAGCTCAAGATTCTCTCCGTTTCATTAAGGAGGTGCCTGACCACAAGCTTCTTTATTTGGATCCTCCATATAATTTTAGACAATATACATCATACTATTTTATGCTGAATCTTATTTGTAACTACTGTACGATTAAGAATCTAAATAAATACTTCAAGAATGTGAAGTTTGTTAGAGGTCAGAATATGGATGATGACTTCGATTCGACATTCTGCAAATCAGACAAGTTCATAGAATCACTACGCCAACTTATAAGTGATGCGAGAACACAATATGTTATAATGAGCTATTATGATGGCAGAAACCATGAGAATAAAGGTACTCGTAGAAAAGATAATGGCATTGCTGCTATTATTGAGCTATTTAGAAGCGACATCTTCAAAGCAGGAAGTTTTGAACAATTAGCTTTTGAGCGTACAAACTATCAAAGTTTCCAAGGGCATACTGCAGATAAGTGTAACGAATACTTATTTATAGCTGAAAAAAGATAAGAATATGTGGACAGACAAGTTTAAACTGAGTGAATTGGATGCTTGGTTAAGCAGAAGAACGAGCCGGATTTCAACAGGAGGAAGAGATCCGTATACATCTTCTATGCGTAAAGCATCGCGCTTTATTTCTGCATTAAAAGGTGATGCGGAATCTCGTGAATCACAATTGTTGACGGATTTGACTTCTGCACAACTTTATGACAGAGAAAAGGGAAAGAAGTCGGAACTGGCAAATAGTCTTTTGTATAATTGTAAATTATTAGATGTTCCTGACGATGAAGAGCTATCTATAGTTCTACTAGTTCTTTTGGAAGCTTTACGCCAACAAAATCCAACTTACCAATCAATAGTACGTTTTTGGTATTTCATATCAAAGAAAGTTTCCATTACTGAACTTTCAAAAAATATTTCCATTTCGTATTTGATAAGTTACTTATCCGTACGGGATAATAATTATGCTCCGTTAGAAGACATCGTAGATGATTTAGCATTTACAGATATGTCATCCATAGATTTGACGGAATTAAGGAAAATGCAGTTATCAGCAAATGCGATAAGTGGTGCTAACAAATTGATTGAACAAATCAATAGCTATACTACCCGTTCAGCGAGAAAGGAAATGTTCCAAGCGTTGGATATAATGTTCTCATTTGACAAAGTTGCTACTATTGATAGGATTTGTCCACAACAAAAATATCCTGATGCCAACAAACGTCTGAAAGACATTCTTACCTTGTATTATGGCTATTTCTCTTTTAGCAGTCTGCTCTATGATGATTCTATTTTCAATATAAAAAATTATAAAATACAAGAACTTATGAACCAGCCCCTTCAACAAATATATTATGGTGCACCAGGCACTGGAAAGTCCTATGCAACAAAAAAAGTAGTTGCAGAGTACCCAGAAACAGTTCGTACAACCTTTCATCCTGATAGCGACTATTCAACTTTTGTCGGTGCCTACAAACCTACAACGACTAAAGAAGAACGCTATGGATTGAACGGCTCAAATACCGTTGCTCTCGTTTACCCCGAGGGTGAAAAGAAAGGAAAGAATATTAAAGATGGCAAGATAGTATACAAGTTTGTTAAACAAGCATTTCTGAAGGCATACATAAAGGCTTGGAAACTGTTTAAGGATAGCTGTGCTAATGGGAAAGAACTGTTACCACAGTTTCTTGTAATAGAGGAAATAAACCGAGGAAACTGTGCTCAGATATTCGGTGATTTGTTCCAGCTACTTGACCGCAAAAACGGTTTCTCAGAATACCCCATTGAGGCAGATGAAGACATTCAGAAAGCTCTTCTCGAAGAGGATCCTGAAGATGGACTAAGTTTTAGCAAGGATGGACTGAATTTTACAGCTGAGCAGATTACATATATAAACCAGCAATATGACATTGTTGGTCAGCCAAGTCAAAAAGTAGCAGAGAAAATCAGACATGGTCAAGTATTAGTACTACCTCCCAATTTTTATATCTGGGCTACTATGAACACAAGCGACCAGAGTCTGTTCCCGATAGATTCTGCCTTCAAGCGCCGTTGGGAGTGGAAGTTCATGAAGATCAAGAAGGGGAAAGACGAGAACGGCAACGAGCTGGATTGGAGGATTGTTGTGAAAGACAAAGACGAGAACATCGTCAAGATTAACGATAAGGAATCGCTCTCTTGGTGGGACTTCATCAGCAAGATTAACGAAATCATCGCATCAATGACCTCCAGTGCCGACAAACAGTTGGGATATTTCTTCTGCAAGGCCGACAACGAAGGCGTAATCAGCGCAGAAACTATCGTAAGTAAAGTCATTTTCTACCTTTGGAACGACGTGTTCAAGGACTATGGCTTTGAGGATGCCTCACTGTTCCAATACAAAACGATAGAAGAAGGTAAGGAGGTAATGAAAGACCTCACTTTCCCCGACTTCTTCGACGAGGAGGGCGAGAATGTGAGCGAAGTACGCCTGAAAGGTTTCCTTGAAAGCGTAATAAACTGGAAAAAGAAGAACGAAGAGCAGAGCTAATGTACATCCTGTTTGAAGAACATCAGTATGAAAGCCACCTTGTGGAGAAAGTTCTGAAGGATATATATGTGCTTCAGGATGTAGACAAGAAGGTGAGCGTACAATATGTGGGCTATTTCTATAATCCACACCTGCGTGATTGTGTGTTCATCTTACCCAAGGTGCTATTGACAGAACAAGAGACATTAGTGGGTGTGAAGCAGAAGTCTGGCGAGCCTGTGACACCAGAAATGGTGTTAGATCCGCAGGGTCAGGTAAAACTAAGCAAAGAGTACAGAAAGTTCATATACGAATTCTCTGTGTGGATATACAGAACCTTGAATGTATTTTACAAGGCTAATCCCAAGAGTAAAGCTATTCTCTACAAGCACCTGCCACAAGCTGGCAAAGGGCACAGACATCAGGCGAAGACGTATCTGGATATCGTGCTATCCCTCATCACCTTCAATCAAGAAAATCGCGATTTCGTACTCTTCACTATCAAAAATCTGCATAGAGGGAACAACAAAATTAACTGGTCGCGTACTATCTCTCATTCGCAGGCTTTTGTACAGGATAAGGATGTAGTTTATCTAAATCCAGTGAACAAAAAACGCATTGTGAACTATGAAGAGGAATTGTTCGTCATATTCTATAGCATCCTAAACTATTTGAACGGAGCTTATGGTTTCCGTACGCCCATCAACATCCAATACGAACTGATTTGTGGAAAGCAGTTTAAGCAATATATGCAGGGAATGGGCAAGACGAGGCTGATGAAAATAAGGTACAAATACTTCTCGGACAAAGCATTGCAATTGTGGGACTTGTGCTTTGCATTCTTTGAGAACTCTTATCGGATTGCCATCAATACTAATGCACAGGAGTATCTTCTGGCCAAGAGCTTTAATGTTGTTTTTGAGGCGATGATAGATGAACTGATAGGCACACCCCATCATGACATTCCTAAAGGACTGGCCGATCAAGACGATGGAAAGCGGGTGGACCATATGTACACAGATTTAGCGTTAACATCTGCAGAAGCCCAAACGAACAGGGAGGTCTATTATATTGGTGATAGTAAGTATTATAAGAGTGGGCATCCGTTGACATCGGAATCTATATATAAGCAATACACGTATGCGCGGAATGTCATACAATGGAATGTGAACCTGTTTGCGTCGGACGATTCTCAATTTGATGAAGACGAGAAGAAGAATAGAAAAGAAGACAAGAAACGCTTCAGTAAAATTCATCTGCAAGACAACTCACTTACAGAAGGTTATGATGTGATTCCCAACTTCTTTATCAGTGCCTTTGTTAATAATGACCTCAAGTACAACGTACAGGAGAACATACGACCACACAAAGATAAGAACAAGGAGCATTGCACAAAGGTTTCTTATCAGTTTTCTGACCGCTTGTTTGACAGGGATACGTTGTTTCTTTCGCAATATGATGTGAATTTCCTGTATGTACTCTTCCTATATGCTCGCAATAAGGCCAACGAAAAATCTCAATGGAAAGAACATGTTCGGAAGAAATTCCGCGACGAGATAAGGGCTGTCATCCAGAAAGAATTCATGATTTATGCTATGCGGGCCAGATTGGGAGTTGATGGTGCATTATACCTGCAACAGCATTTCTACGACCTAAATGGCAGAGTGTTCCAGCCATATGGTGAAGAACGAATGACTTATTTCGCATATGCTCGCTCTACTAAGAATTTGGAGAAAACCCAAGCGCAATATGATGAATTGTCACGATACTTTATTATCGAGAAATGTGGTATGGGACAAGACCCGCAGGTAGTGCTGAATCCTGCAATTGAACAAGAACTTCAGCAACCTGTTGTACAATCGCAATGGCTGACACTACACTATCTAGAACGATATACTGGCAAAGGCATTTTAGTAGGTTATTACAAGGACGAAGCTCATTTGAAATGGATTCTTGGACATAATGATAAGGGATCATTGGTATATAACGTACGTTTGCAAGTAAAAGGTGAGGAGCCAAGAGCTGGTGCACATACAGCGGGCTTCTATAGTAAAAAGAATATCCAATTCATTGTCCTTTATACTGATGGTGTAGACCAAACAGGCGGGTATCGTGTATTCCATGTGAAAGACACGGCCAGCAAAGTTACAGAAGAAAGAATGCGTGGAACGTGGTATCCATTTGACGTAAAAGGACCACATTTCTTCTTCCGTTTCGATGAGGAAGTAACAATTGGAAAGTTAAATATTCGTGAACTTTTGGCGCATCTGCGAGTGAAACACCTTGAGGAGTTCGGAACTCTCGAAGAGGGTGAGCCAATGTTTACAACAGCAGAGGAAGTATTGAAGTTTCGAGATTAAATGGATAAACTCTCTGCACAACAACGCTATAAAATAATTAAAACTATATAGATATGAGTCTAAGAATATTCAAGTTAGAAGAGTATGATCATACTCATGAGCGCGAACAGTTTAGAAAATTGTGTTCAATTTTGAAGGATTTGTATGACAAGTCGGCTGAAATGCACCTGCTGTTTGCCAACATCAACTTCAACGGTGTGCCACTTGACGCTTTGCTCATAAAACCCGATGCAATTACTGTATTGGAGTTTAAGAACTATAGTGGTAATGTGATTGCAGCAGAAAACGGAGATTGGAAGCTTGATGATGGTACAATCATTAAGGGCGGTATGGGCAAGAATCCGTTTACCCAAACTAAAAACAACAAATTTGCGGTCATAACTACATTAAACACATGGTTCCCCAATGCACAGGTAAATTTGGGTCATACGTCAGGTGTTGTTGTTTTCAATCAGCCTGTTACAGTTGATGACCATTTGATATCGCCAAAATCTAAGTCATGGTTCCATATTTGCGATATGGATCATATTTCTGATAAAATAAGTGATATTACTAGTCCTGCCATTCATTATTCGGACGCAGACCTTGATAAGTTACCTAAGATATTAAATTGTGATGACCCCAAATATATTGTCTACGAATCGAGTGGAGCATTACAAGCAAGTACAATCCCTCAGAATACGGCACCAATCCCAACGACAACACCTAAAAACAAGCTAAGTGACAAGATTAGGAATATTCTGTCCAATAACGGCTACATGATAATTCATGAAATTGACAAACCAGGCAAAGCAGCCTCATATCATATAGGAGTGAAAGATTTGGGGCAAAGGGTTGAAGAATATGTAAATACGAATTATCAAGGGAAATTGTATGAACACCAGTATGCTGCTGCAAAACTGGTCTATGAGAATAAAAACGTTTGTATCACCACGTCAACAAGTTCAGGGAAGACTGCCATTTTTCATATGTCTGCATTGGAGATTCTTGAAAAGGATCCTGATGCGAGGGTAATTGCTGTTTATCCGATGAGAGCTTTGGGTAGTCAGCAAGTTGACAGTTGGCAAAACAAACTGAAAAATGTCAAATGTGGTCGAATTGACGGAACTATAGATTCTTCTGAACGACTGAGAATACTAAAAGAATGTAGCGTTGTTACATTTACTCCAGATACTATCCACACATTTCTTTTAGGTAAGCTAAAAGACAACAAGTTCGCAGATGCGTTGAAATCGTTTTTGAGCAATCTAAAGCTCGTTATTATTGACGAAGTTCACCTCTACCGAGGTATGTTAGGCTCAAATAGTGCATATCTATTCCGCAGACTTAATAGTTGTGTTAAACTTGCGGGAGGCAAATTACCTCAATATATTACAGCTTCCGCAACAATTAATGACCCAGTTCAGCATTCATCAGACATTTCTGGTATAGATACATTTGAAATAGTTGGTCCAAACATGGACACATCACCATCCTGTCCAACAAAGATTTTTCTAATCGGTTTAGGAAAAGGTTTATCCAATCTATTGACAGAACTTACAGGAAATTTGTCGAATGACTGTCGAACCATTACGTTTATAGACAGTCGTAAAGACGTAACCGAGGTTGCAGCAGAGGCTGAAAAAGCTTTAAATCTACAACAAATAGGTATTTATCCATTTAAATCAGGGTTAGAGCGAGACGATTACAATAACATTCTTTCTGCACTAACAGAAAACAAATTCAGAGGTGTTGTAAGTACGTCGTCATTAGAGGTTGGTATTGATATAGGAGCACTTAATATTGCAATACTAAAAGGTATCCCTAATAGTTCAACCAGTTTCTATCAAAGAATAGGTCGAGTTGGAAGAGGAAATGCAAATGACGAAGCTGTGGTAATAATCATGGATAATCCTAACAGCATAGTAACGAAGCGATTGTTCAATGATCCACAAAAATTGCTGTCACTACCACCAGAGGAACCTGCATTGTATTTGGACAACGAGAATTTGGTAAACATTCAGGCTCTACATTTCGTCGGAGAGGGATTGGAATTCCAATCAGTTGCTGGCAATAATCATATTCAAGCCTTTAACAAGATAGAGCAATTCTTCCCACAGAAGTTTAATGAAATCTGTCGTGATGTTATGAACAATCAATATTCGACAGAATATCAACAGTTTTCTGAACTTGGCGGAAGTGATCCGGAGAATGCTTTCACCCTCAGGCAGTTTGATGTACAATATAAAGCATATGAAAATAACGATCCTGATCAAGGTCGGGGTGACCTAAGTATGCAAAATGTTTTGCGAGAGGCGTATCCAGAAGCTGTTTACATTTATCTTAGAGAACCAAGACGTGTTATAAGAGTTGATAAAATCAGACATGAAATTATACTTGATAAGATCCGTGGTAATCAATCGGTTTCGACAAAGCCTCGAACAAGTGTGCTTGTTACTCCACAGAAAGCATCAAAAATTCATGGGCATATCAGTTTTGGTGATTTCCATATTATGAATCTGGGACTTAGTGAATTTACCCAAATAAAAGGATATAAGGAATATGTGAGATATGCTAACGGAAACGTTTCTGAAAACATAATTGATTATCCCAACCCAAATGGTCACTACAGGTTGAATGCCTTTACTCACAAGATGTTTACAAAAGGTGTCATCATTACCCATCCTCTGATAACAAGTAAAATACAAAGGAGTCTTCTGGCCGCACTTCTATATGAGACATTCCTTAGCGATTCTGCTTTTGAACGCTCTGACATTGAATATTGCTCTGGTGTTTTAAATACTGATATTGGAGGAATAAAGTCAAATACATCGTTCATTACGATATATGACAAAATTATAGGTGGATTGAATATTACCTCAAGGCTTATGAATCCTAAAGAATTAAGAAACGGATTCAGAATGATGGTGGACCTTATTGATAATGGCTTAGAGCAAGACATCCTTGGGGTTGCTCTTAATCAACAAACAAAAGATGCCATCCATGTGATGTATGATGATTTGATTAACAATAATTCAGTTAATCTGGGAGATGCAAAGGTTTCTGAGTTCGTTGTTGCCAGAGGTTCTAAAGCTTTGTATTTAATAGACAAGGACTCGAATCTGACAGAAGAAGTCATCGTTGATGATGTGGTTTTCGACAACATAAAGAAGGAATTCAAATATTATGTAACTTATGTAAATGATTCCAGTGTTTCTGTGGATGATGTTGAAGAAGGAAGTATCATCGCAATAAGTGGAGTTTCGTATAAAGGTAAACTTAGAGGAGTTCGTGTAATTAATACTAATGACTTATGGTAAAACTAATTGCTCGAGAGACAGCGGAAAACCTGTCTATAAAAGAATGGGGTAAGGCACGCTTGGATATTGTTCAAGACACTAACGGAGAAAGTTTCATCGTTGTTCATTCTTTAAGAAGACTATTGGTTGACGAAGTCTTTTTCTACGACAATGACAATATGCTTTTGCGCGTAAGTAGCCATGACGTCGGTTCTCGTAGTGGCTATATTTTGCTTATGCCTAATACATTTACAAAGATCTATGCTGAAATATCAGAGACAGTTTTTGATGATAAATATCGAAAAGTTGTTGAATATGACAAAGATGGTGAGGAACTCGTTTCGTTAATCAATGAGAAAAGTGGTAAACTTGAATTCCCTTTAACCAGATGGAAGGACATTTTAGATGTTCATGATGAGATAGCTACGATTTCCTTCAAACAAAAGGGAACTGGTAGGATTTTGCAATCATTAGTGAGATTCAAACAAAACCTCTATGGCAACGAACTCGTCGCCCAAGAAATTACTCATGTAAAAGAAAGCCTATATAAGTATCGTCAGAACAGCCCATTATACTATTTGTACAATGCTAATAATAGACTTTCTTCTGAAGATACAATTGGTTATTCTGACATAGAGTTCATAAGCGACCAACTTGCAATGGGTGTGATTGATGATGTACAATGGGATTTCATCAAAACTTGCCCAGCAAAAGATGTTAATTCCTTGAAAGTTGTTCATACAAGCTATGAACGGCCATTTTTTGATAATGACATTATCAGTATCGTTAGCTACGATGATAATGATGAAGAAACCAAATATAAGATAAATTTCTCTGGTACTAAACTATCAGAAGGAAATGTATTAGATTTAAGTATTGAATCCGGAGAGATTGTTCCACAAACAGAGAATAAACAGGAGCCTGTTGAAGAAGTTAAGGAAACAGTCGTTCCCATTGTTACAATTGGAAGATTTGTCTTTGTAAACGATGATTCTGTCAAACTTTCCGAGCACAGCAATCTTATCTATTCGAAGAAGTCTTTACATAAGCCATGCAATATTGACAAAGGAACTATTTGCTGGATTCTTGCAAAAGAGAATGTTATAGTCATCACAAGAAGGGATGGTATCAGTGATTATCGCAGGGCTATACTTTACAAGAAAGACTTGCCATCTGATTTTGCTTCTTTTGCAGTTTTGAACGATTCTAAATGGTACATGGAAGACTGCTTTATATGCACAGAAGAAGAGGACATCTTAAATACGGCAATAAAAACCATCAAAACTAAGTTACAAGAAAAAGTTGATAGCATAGAAATTAAACAACAGACAAATGAAAATCTTGTAACAAATGACACTAAAGACACTTTAAAACTGAAAGCAATTTTTCATTTCCTTCAACAACAAGGATTTGATAATGATGCTATTTATAAAGCACTATATATCTTATTCCCATCAATAGAACAATTCATTGATTTGACCAATGTTAAAATTGCGAATGCAGAACTTTGTAAAAGAATTGATGAGCATTCTCGAACTCGCGATCTTATATCCTCCGACACGTCGAAATTAATAGAGATGCTCGATTTAAGTGAAAAAGAGCTGGCAATTCTAAACTATTACACAAAAGCCAAGGGATTGTCTATTTCTGCAGCTGTCGAATATATTTGCGAAGAATCACCTACTGGAACCAAAGTTATAGCTAAATACAATGAGCTGATGCGATTAGGTGATATTTTGTCTAATGAACGAAAAATATTGAGGGAATTGATAATTGAAGATCTTGTTAATGGGTATGCGAATCTGGCGGACACATCAGAAATATTAAAACCTGTCACACCAGTGGTCTTACCTATTTTAAATCAGAGTGTAGTTTCAAACAAAGAGGAAATGAAAGACTTCACTGTTGACGAGTCTAAAAATATTGAGGCAGTTATAAAGGATAAAATTTTCAAATTTAGTCTTAATAATATTATTCAATACGAAATATTTGAAAACAAGAAAGTCTATCATTTTAATCATGACCTACATTATGTTCAGATGGGAAAAGACATTCTTGTATTCATAAGCAAGAGTAAAGCAGAAGAGTTAGACAAAGAACACCCCCACAACATCAGTTTGAGAGGAAATGGAGAAGACAAAAGATTCTCCCAAGTATTTACTCATATCAATGGCGCAATAAAGAGCCAGCGTGAAAATAATTCAAGAATATTTGTTTTTGAACATAATGATGACAAAACGTGTAAGTTCTACGATGAACTTCAGTATCTTGATTATGATCTGGAAAGAGAAGATGGTCGTGAAATTATCATGTTCAAAATGAAATCTTTGCACAGATTTAATACAAATGACAATTGATCATGCCAGAAACAAGAAACTATTTGGAATTAAAAGTTCCTGTTGGGAAAAATGCCATTTGGCTTACAAGGCTTCGCGAGGCCTTGGCCGAAGAGGGCATATCCGTGAAATGGCAGGATGGATGGTATCATATTACTGTCGTATTTGTAAATGATGACCGACATGTTCCACTTTTATACTCCGAATTCAATAAGATTCTGAATAGCAGGAAAGCTCCATCGATTACATTAGATAAGATAGGCGCGTTCACTACAAGAGGGGGGCTTCAGCACATCGTGTACCTGGCATCAACACAACCATCAGAAGATGTTAT
>Ga0326511_10002574_pt1 | contig 14681 bp, 8 predicted proteins | sample 0_2496_0518_D_FD_203701 | JGI IMG/M metagenome (GOLD analysis project Ga0326511, IMG submission 203701) | Bovine rumen microbial communities from UC Davis, California, United States - 0_2496_0518 | ecosystem: Host-associated > Mammals > Digestive system > Stomach > Rumen | place: USA: California... | reverse complement strand
GTTGCTTGCAACGCTTTGTACCTTTAGGTCAAAGAATTTTCAATTATCAATTATCAATTATCAATTAAAACTATGCCCGTATTTATCAAAATTTCTCAAAACAAGATCCCAGACTCTAAGTCCTTCGGTAAGTGGTACGGCCGCGTCGCCAGTACAAAAACCATGACCTACCAGGAACTCTGTAAGCACATGTCCGAGCACAACTCCATCTATGGCGAGGACGTCTGCCTCGGTGTGGCCAACAAGCTCCAGAGCTGTATGCTCGAACAGCTGCTCGAAGGCAAGAAGGTCCAGTTCGGTGAACTCGGTGTGTTCTATCTGAGTGTCAAGAGCACTGGTGCCGACAAGGAGGAGGACTACAACCTCGGTGTCAACATCCAGGGTCTCTACCTCTGCTTCGCCCCCTCTCGCACCGATGTCAACAACCTGTCGTCGAAGATGCTGAAGAAGAAGGCCTCCTTCCTCAACGTCAAGGACATGCTCGAAACCAAGACCAAACCCACCTCAACTGACGCCACCGACACCTCAGGCTCCGACTCAACCACCGGCGGCAACTCAGACCTGCCACCCTCAGGCACCACCGGTGACTAATCCTCTCTTACATACCCCCCTGCTCTTGGGGGGTATTCCCTCTAAAAAACAAGTCGAACTAAATCTTTATTGATGATGAATTGGAATACTATTAAAAAAGTCCTTCAAATTATTGGAACGATCCTCACAACGATTCTGGGAACGATTGCCGTGCAGTCATGTCACATGTAAAAGGAGCCATGCGTAAAATCGACCTGATTGTTATTCATTGTTCAGCGACCAAACGCTCTCAAGACTTTTCACTTGAAGACCTCGAAGCCTGTCATAAGGCTCGAGGCTTCAAAACCACCGGCTACCACTACTACATCACCAAGGACGGCCAACTCCATCCTTGCCGTCCAGAAGAAATGGTAGGAGCCCATGCCCGTCGCTACAATGCCCACTCTATTGGTGTCTGCTACGAAGGAGGCCTTGACGAACAAGGCCGACCTGCCGACACACGCACTCCGGCCCAAAAGGCTGCGCTCGTTGCCCTGCTCCGCTCCTTGAAGGTCGACTACCCTGATGCCATCATCCTCGGTCACCGTGACCTCCCTTGGGTCACTAAGAAATGTCCCGGTTTCGATGCGAAGGCTGAGTATTCACAACTATGATATAGGGTAGGGATACAATAAACTCCAGGTAGTTACACCTGGAGTTTATTGTATGTTTACTATATTGCAGTCTTATTTGAAGGGGAGATACCAGTTGTTCTCGTCCTCCAGTGCTACGGTAGGATTCTTGTATGCCAACTTCTTAGCCAACCATCTTCCACCAAAGTTCGCACTGTAAGTACCTGCTGCATTCTTATGACGTGCCAGGCGCATCAAGTCGTTGAAGCGATTGCCCTCAAACGCAAATTCCAGAGCATATTCGTCACAGAGCAGATCCTCAACAGCGTTGATGGAGTCCGCAGCAGTAGTTCCCACATTGACATTAAAGGCAGCGCTTATTTCGGCCATCTTCTTGCCTATGACGTCTGCCATCTGATAGGGTGACATGCCGGGAGTATAGACATTAGCGTCAGCGTCATTAGCATAGCCTGTTCCATGGCAATGAACACCATACATAAAGTGCTCGGTGTTAAACTTCGACATGTTGGCTTGAGAAAGCAAGGGGTATGTCGTCTGCAGGTTCTGCTGCGTAGTGTTGCTTAGATAAGGTGCAGCAAGGAGTGCAGTGGAGATACCATCTTTGAGAATGGCAAACGCAGCATCATACATGCCCAGACGATTGAAGGCCTCTGCCAGATGCAGTAGCACTGTGGTGTTTCGATAAAGTATGACGCGGGCAGTATTGTACTTCGTAATCCATACCGTCGTGGAGTCACTCTCATCATCAGTAGAGGTACGTGTGATGCCACTATAGCGCTGGTCACCCAGATTGCTGGCATTGATTACAGTAGACGTGGTGGTGCTCGCAGTACTCTTATAGTAAAATGGTTGCGCCTCCGACAATGCTACGTAGCTTTCACTGGGTTGAATCTGGATTTCGTCAATGTAGCGGCTGTTACCCGTGAGGTCGGTAGAGTAGTAGTCGTAGCCAAAAGTCTTGGGCAGGCTTGTGGTGAGACCACGTTGCGAATTAGTTGCCATGGGGATGTATGTGATATACTCATGACCAATAGTGCTAAAGATGGTCTGCCACTGTCCGGCACCGCGAGTGTTAAAGTTGGAATTGTCCCAATCAGAGGGCAGCTGATCCATATAGATTACTCGCCCTGAACCTGAGAATGGCTGAATCCATGCCGTATGACGCTGATTGTCGTTAGCCACCTCGGTCAAGTAGGTAATGTAGTGCTGGGCAGCTTTAGCGAATTGTTCTGTTTCAAGATACATATCACCAAGGATAACATCCACGGGAATAAACAGCTTGGAATATGTAATAACACTTCCTGCGGGATAGGTGTTACCGCCAGTTGGAGTGGAGTACGTGGTGTACTGCTCCAAATCGGGAGCCAGCCTGTCTACGATTTCCGAGAGTTTAAGTTCGGGGAACTGACTGTTGTCAATATCGGAAATCTGGGTCAGTGGCTGTGTGAAGAAAGGAACCTTACCATAGGTACGTGCCAACTGCATGTATGCCCAGGCACGGATGCCCTTGATGGCGGCATACTCCTTCATGACGACAAGTTCGGATCCGGTACGCAGCGTGGTGTCGCGATGGGCAATGTAGTAGTTACAATTGTTGATGACACGGTAGTAGACGTATGCCGAGTCGTATTTGTTGGCCGTCGTAGCTGTGAAGTTGGCCAGTTGGCGCAGGTTGTTGTCAGTGTGAACTGTGGTCTTGACAAGGTCACCACGCATTTCCCCCTGATAGACATACTGGTCGGCCAACTGCTGAAGACCCTGAAGGATGCCAATGGCATAGAACAGTGAGTCGGTCTTATCTGATAGCGAGGGGTCGAAAACCTGACGCTCGCTATCGGTCTCCAGCATATCGGAACAAGAGTATGAACCGCAGAGGATGCAGATTGCACTGATAAAAATTGCTATCTTTTTCATATTATCTTAACTTCTTAACTTCTTAACTTCTTAACTTGTTAACTTCTTGATTAGAGGTTAATCTTCACACCAGCATAGAACGAACGTCCAAAAGCAAGAGCTCCACAGTCGATACCTTGATACATCACACTGTTGCCAATGCTAAACTCAGGATCGCTACCTTTGTACTTGGTAAAGGTCAGCAAATTCTGAGCTTGAGCCCAGATGGTAAGACCTTGTAACCAGGTCCATGAGCCAGGGATAGGTACCTGATAGCTCAGGTGAACCGTCTTGAGACGTAAGTAGCTGCCATCCTCTATCCAGCGATCGCTGAAGCGGTTGTTGCCCATGGGATCGCCATAAGTAGCACGTGGCAATTCTGCCTTCTGACCTTCATAGCGCCAGCGACCAGTGCTGGCCACCTGCTGATTATAGAAGTTGGAACCAGAGTTAAGCACAGAGCGCTGGTAGTTGTAGACATCGTTGCCTAACGAGTAGTTAAAGCCAAGTGAGAGCGTCAGACGCTTCCAGTTAACATTAGCGAAGATGTTACCGTAGAGGTCTGGGTTAGGATCGCCAATAATCACCTTGTCGGCCTCGTTAATAATGTCGTCACCATTCTGGTCAACGAAGTGCATGTCACCTGCCTTAAAGGCATTGTAGTTACCTGCATTGTCCTGCATGTACAGATAGCCGTTCTTTCCGGCAGCTTTAGCTTCGGCATCGTCAGAGAAGACACCTGCTGTGCGATAGCCATAGAACATCGCCACAGGATTGCCTACGCTTGTCAGGATGTTGTTGTCGCCATACACTGATGTGGTGAAGCTCCCGTCAGTAAGTTTAGTGACCTCATTCTTATAGTGGCCAGCGGTAGCGCCAATTTCCACTCGCCAGTCTTTGCTGACGATAGGCTTAAACGTTACGCCCACTTCATAACCCGTGTTCTTCAGCTCGCCACCATTGCTCCAATAGCGGTTGATACCTCCGATAGGATTAGAGAAAGACTTCAGCATGAGCAGATTGTCTGTCTTGTGGATAAAATAGTCAAAGCTGATACCTAAACGGTTATTGAATAGATAGCTTTGCAGTCCTATGTTGAACTTCTTGGTAGATTCCCACTGGATTTTGTCATTACCAATGTTGGTCATCTGTTCACCCATGATGTTGTTAAAGTACTTCACAGCTGTGAAACTCGTGCGGGCTGCATAGTAGGAGATATCATCATTACCACTGATATCGTAACCCACGTTCAAGCGCAGATAGTTGACGGCAGGGGTCTTGGGGAACCAGTCTTCATTGGTCATCACCCAACCCGCCTGAATGCTGGGGAACATAGCCCACTTCACTCCGAAGAGATTCAGTCCATCGGCATTCTTACCGAAACGGCTATTGGCTTCAGCCATCAGTGATAGCGTGAGGAAGTATCGGTTCATATAGTTATAATCCACATTGGCGTACCATTGTAGGTTCTTCCATATGTCGTTTGCACCATCAATACCAGCAATACCACTGGTAGAGAGTGTTGGATTCTTGTCGCTGGTCTTACCTTGATATTCCGTACTCAGGTCGCTGTTGTCAAAGGAGAAATAGTTATATCGGCCACCTACAAAGGCATTGAGCGTGTGTTTGCCAAACTGACGCCCCCAGTCGAGTTGCAGCTTACCCATGAAGTTTTGCTCTTTGGCAAACATTGACATGGTTTGTGAGGTAACGTTGCCAATTTCTGCCACATTGAACGTGGGAATTCCGGAATAGGGACGGAAGTAGCGCTGAGCATTACGGTTCAGCATGTAAAAAATGTCAGCAGAAAGTTTGAAACCTTTGCCCAGTAACAGTTCTGGAGCAAGACGGAGCGTGAAATAGGTATTCTCTGCCTTATTCTTGTTGTCACCATTACCGTTTTCAATGATTGAAAGAGGGTTGGCCAACTGAGTGTTGGTAACGGGATTTCGTGGTGTCTCGCTGGCAGCCAGGATGTCATCATAGCCACTAAGTAGGGTCGTGAAACCACCCACGATACTATTGTATTGATGAGGTGCCACCAGCGGTGACTTGATGAGAGCCAAGGCAGACAGAGCAGTAACGGTGCTTGATGTGAAATTGGCAGGTAGTCCATCATCAAAAACGTAGCTGTTGGTACGTGTAATGGCAATATCAAACTTTGTCGTGAGGTTCCATAGGATTTTGATATCCGTATTGAAACGTACGTTCATACGGTCAAAACTGCTCTCCTTGATGGTATTCTTCGCATCCACATAGCCGACAGACAGGTTGTACATACCAATGTCATCACCACCCTGTACGTTAATGCTGTAGTTCTGAGTCATCGCATTACGATAGACCTCGTCTTTCCAGTCCGTATCATTATGATAGGTGTGATAATAGTAACCCTTGGGGTCGTCATTCAGGAAGTGGAAATTCTGATACTCATTGATATTGGGGAGGGTACCCAAAAGCTCAGCGGCATAGGTGCGATATTGCGATGCATTCATCATAGTCGGCTGGCGGGGAATAAGTTGAACACCGGCCGAGATGTTTGCATCAATTCGTGTAGCCATAGAGTGACCGCGCTTTGTTTCGATAAGCACTACACCATTAGCTCCGCGTGCTCCATATAGAGCTGTCGCATTCTTCAGGATTGTCACCTTCTCGATGTCATCGGGTGAGATGTTGGCAAGCATGTTATTGAACTGGCAGTCGTGTAACGAAGCACGGTTGCGCTGCATGTCCATCTCAATGCCGTCGATGATGATGAGTGGCTGGGCATTGCTGGTGATGCTGTTCAGACCACGGATGAACATGGATGCACCACCTTCTGCAGCTGCCGAATGGAGGATGCTGCGTACATCACCCCCTAACTTATAGGTCAATTCGTTGTCCACTGTAACGCCAAATCGTTCAATCTTTGCTGTACGCTTGGCGGTATAGTCAGTTCCTGTTCCATACATCGGTTGGAATTTATCGCTCAGCATCTTGACCGTGATGGTCGTGGTGCTATCACAAGCAGCAATAGTAACCTGCTGTGGGAGGTATTCCGGACTCTGTACATACAGCGCAGTGGCAAAGGTTGGTACTTTAATGGTAAAATGACCGTTCTCGTCAGTCATTGCCGTGTATTGGTCATAGCCCAGTGATTTCAACTGCACACCGGTGAGGGGTTTGCTCGTGGCCTGGTCGATGATTATACCTTTCAGAGTCTTGGTAGGATATAAGGACTGCTTCACCTGTGCACGTTTGGGTTTCTTGATGGTTGTCGTCGTTTCGTCATCGAACGAGCCATCATCGTCCGTCTGGGCAAAGACAGCAGTGGAGAGTCCAAATGTAATGGTGCAGACAGCGAGCCTCAGTCCGCAAGCCTGCCATAGATGGAATATATTACGCTTCATAATCATTTCTTATTTTTTTCTTCAAATTCCACGAGTTCTTTTGGCTTCAGCAGGATGCCTGCAATGCGGAGGTCACGTGAGAAGTCGTTACGGACTGTGCCTGTGACGGCTGAGAACGGAGAAGTGATTTTGATATTCGGGCAATAGCCTTCTCCGAGACCTCTGTAACAAACTGGGAAAGTAAACTCACCCACATACATCGTGTCAACCTTCGAAGTGTCGTTGGAGAAGGCGTAAATGGTATTCTTGTTCGTGGCGGTGTTGGCCAGATTGTATTTCTTCCTGAAGGCTGCAGCATCCTGATTCTCATTGAGGAATAACTCTTCCTTCAGCGTACCGCTCTTATCACAATAGTTCAGTGTGAAGATGACACGGTTGGGTTTTGTTACAGCCGTGGATTTGGTCATGTCGACATTCTGTGGGACGAAAATACAGTAGATTTCGTAGGTCGTGCTCAAGACATCTTCCAGATAAAGGTCAAGTTCGGGCTTCGAATAGTTTCCGCTGGGCTCTATCCACAGATAACGATAGTTCGTTTGGTGAGATTCTGTGAGATCCACCTTTGTGGGATCTACGTTATTGCTCGTTATTTGTACAGATGATGGGACACCATTGATGATGCGCGCCTGGTTGTAGGAAGAGCTGGCTGAATAATATAGTTCAGGATTGTAGGTCTCCCATGATGAAACGGCCAAGCTGTCCACAACACGAGCGATACCATTACTCATCTTGACCTCAGAGGTTGTCTGTTCTAAGATGTCGGTAGGGTTCGTGAGCTTGTTGCGGGTTGTCGTATAGAGCGTATCTCTACCCAGATAAGAGGGTTCTCCTATGAGCCAGCGATTATAGATGTTGGTGTTGCTAAAGGAGAGATAACGTGTCATATAATATGTAGCCAACGAGTCAGTCAGCATATTGGCATCCATGGGGATGGATATCGGTGTCTGGGCTATCGTAGCACCTTCTGCACCTTTTTTGGGGTCAGGGATGAAAGCCTGTGCGCGGGTGGTGCCAATATAATTGAAACTGTTCTTGATCTTATTGTAGGTACTGTTCCAGGCTTTGTTGGTGGGAACCAGCATCGTATATGTACTGTCCTCCTTGTTCATCTTAAAGTTAAGTGAGTACCACAAAGAGTTCTCCGTAACGATGACAGAATCGACATAAGTCTGAAGACCGTTTACGATAGGACCAACTATAGAACGCTCAGTGTCGAGATAAGAGGTCTCGTAGCGACGGAAGAAACTGCTTATAGAGTCGATGCCGTACGCCTTGTTGAGCAAGGTGTCAGTGATGAACTCATAGAGGTTCGGATAGAAATTAGCTACACCGTTAAGCGTGTGCATCAGACCATTGTTGTTAGGCAGGTTGGCTTTGTTCAGCGAGACACCGTCGAAGGTGAAATCACCATTTCCCAAGAAATCGTACGACTTCTCGTTGAGCATCAAGACACGCTCATTGAACTGGCCGGAAGCACGGTGGCTATATTTGGCAATGTGATTGTTGACAAATTGCCTCAACAGCGCATTCTTCCCTAAACTCTGGTATGCTGTGGCATCATAAGTGTTGTTCAGTGGTGCCCACACCGTATAACTCTGTGAGGCATTAAGAATGGTGTCGTAACCGACTTTCTCCAACAGATTGGCAAAGTCGCTCAACTGACTGTCCTGCTTGATATTCTGCCATAGCGTCAGGTTAGCAGCAGGTACAACAGCATCTTCTACTGCCGTGTTATAGTCGTTAAAATCGGAGCACGATGTGGCAGTCAGCATCGTGGCTGCCAGCATCATGATTCCTATATATTTATTCTTCTTCATACAATTTTCAATTATCAATTATCAATTTTCAATTGTTTTTAGTACCAGTCCTCTGTGTATTGCTGGTTGTCGAGCACACTGGTGGGACAGAGTTCCACAAAGTCGAGACCCACGGGGAGTTTCGGATAGTCTGGGTTCAGCGTCTTGATGCGCAGCCAGTTCTCCTGTCCCTGTTTGAGTTCGATGCGTCCTAAGACGTAACGTACCGTTAAACCGCCAGTTCCAAATTCGTTGCGAGCATTGTTGGCAGTGGTCCAACCGGTAGACTCGGCATGTCCGCAATAGCTGTACGGACCGCGCATGTAGCCACGGTTGTGCATGGCCTTATCAGAAGCCACACCCATGTCGTCTTCCTCCTTGGCATCGGTCAGACCGATTCGTGGGTCATCCACTTTTACAGAGGCATCGAAAGGCAGTCCGATGGCCTGCATGGAGGTGACGCTGGGCGAAGTGCCGATGTAGTACTGCATGAATCCGCCATAGTCCAATGGGGCATATACTACGCGAATTTCGTAAATGCCAGAAGGTACGCTGGGCAGTTTGAATGCTATGTCATAGCGGCCCCAGAACTGTACCTGGTCAGACTGGAAGCAGCGCCAGGCACCATGCAGACAGTAAGTCAAGCAGAAATAGTCATCATAAAGCACCATGTTGTCGAAATACTTTGATGGGATACCTGCACGCGAGCCGTCATAGGCACTGCCGATGTTGCCGTCGCCTGTGGCCCAGTAGCGCTGGCGGTTGTTGATGAGCTCAGGGAACAGCGAGGTGCAATTGACGCGCATACGTTCGTTCAGCACTCCCTTCGGCACGATGCGGTTGTATACCAGCATCTTGTTGATGGGGTGTACGTATCCGTTATAAGCCAGCAGACTTCCAGTACGGAGCACCATCACACCTTCGTCTACCACGGTGTGCATCGCCTCAGAGCCTTGCGAGGCCAGCTGGTCTGTCAGCGTATTGTTCATGCGGTAGCGGTTGATGTAAAGGTTCTTTCCATTGCCTATATTCTGGGGTTCCCAGATTTTCATCATGGTGTGGGGCAGCATCGTCTCATAGTAGTCGTAGGGGTCTGCATCGGGAGCATAGTTCCAATAGGTGTTAGATCCCTTTTCATAAACCAGCTGGTTGACCGACATCGAGGCATACAGGATATGGTAGGCCACAAACATATTGAGTGCATTGAAGCGGTTGGTGTAGTCATCGCCGGTGCTTACCGTAATGCCGTTCTCGCTCAGATAGTCGTACCAGTCTGGGGCGTTACCATATTGCTCGTTGGCAAATTTTACCAGGTCCTCAAAAGACTTGATATTGTTGGCTTCCATGACTGCGTCTGACTCTGCAAATACGGTAAAGCCCACCTTACAGGTTGTCTCTGCTGAGAGATTCCCGCTCCAGCCGTCACGTTCAAGTTGAGTAAAACTAAATGTTCCATCTTCCTTGTCACCACGCTTCATAAAGGTAAGCACGGAATCACAGAGACCCGTTTTCTGGAATGCTTCACTGAAGATGGAGTAGGTATCCGAGTTACGCTCCAGCATGTCACCGATGAAACGTGTAAAACGTGGAATGACATTGTCGATAACATGAAGCAAACCATTCGTCGCCTGTTTGTCGGAAGCAGTAATGGTAGCCTTATTGCCTAGGATGGTATTTCCCGTGTCCGAAGAGTAGGAGAACTCATAGCCCAGCATCGTGGATATCTCACCGTTACCTGTCATGGAGACGAGGTCGCGGTAAGTTGTCGAAATGTGGTACTGTACGATGTTGAGACAGAGACTGTCTGTAAGTCCCTCTAAGGAGTTCTCTCTCATGCCGTTGTGCTCAATAACAGCCTCCGTATCATTGTAAAGGCTGTCGATATATGCCTGCACACCTTTGTTTGTGGGTGCAAAGCAGGTATAATTTCCGTAGGCGGCCATCATTTTGTCATATCCCACACGACCTAAGATGTAGTTGAAATCGGTGAGCGTACTGTCCTTTTCAATGAGCGACTCAATAGTCTCTCCGGTGAAGGAGTAGAGGTCAGACTCATCGGGCTCAGGGTTGCAAGAGGTAAGACCAATGCTGAACGCCAGTGGTGAGAAGATGATCACTGTCATCCCCACCATCTTATTGTATATATTCTTAAAGGTAATCATAATGACTAATTTTACGTTCACTAGTTCTTATTGATGTTTTCATTGTCGCTATATGACGGGTTCTGACGTAGCTGTGGACTAATATTGATGTCAGAAAGCGGTATTGGCATATAAAGTCGTGGCTCGGTATTCATCTTGGCAGCTACGGCATTACCTTTACCTGAGAGCTTGCGTTTCATGAGATTGAGCATCTCATCGTAAACGGCAACAAACGTCTTACCTTCGTCATTCTGCTGGGCCAGCGTCGTAGAATAGTCGACACCTTCCATGTGGCGATAGCTGTATCGCATCAAGTCGTACCAGCGCTTGCCTTCGAAGGCCAGCTCGCGAAGACGCTCAGCCAGAATGAGGTTCTCCATCGTGCTCTTGCCATCGCTGTAGGTGTTCCATTTTAGCGAGTCTGATTCTGTCTGTTTGGAGCGGAGGTTGACAACTTTCACCAGATTGAAAGCGGCATGCAGATGACTGGCATCTGTGTCATCGCTGGCTAAAGCGGTCAAGGCCTCTGCTTTCATCAGCATGATGTCAGAGAGTCGGTAGATGATATAATCCATATCTAGTGTACTGTTATAGGCTGGAGCAGTCCCTACTTGACTGGGAACATTCAAATAAGACTCACTGGCTACATATTTGCGGATGCGCAGTCCGTCGAAATCGCCAACGGTGACCGTAGCACCGGCAGTATTCGTATAGGTGTTGTTCATGGCACGGTAGTCGGCCTGTGTACTTCCGCTGGTGTATACTTCACCTCCATATTTGAAGATAGAGGATGCATAGAGGAAGGGAACACTACCATCTTTTCCATCGTTGTGGTTGAAATACTGCGCTGTACCTGCATTGCCATTGGTACCATTCTGGAATTGAAGTTCAAAGATACTCTCTTCGGCATTTTTGTTGACGAAAATGTCGTAGAAAGCCTCGCGACCTTCACTCAGATAGTAGTCTTTCTCTACCGTCTCACCACGCTTGCGAACATGCTGCGATTTTTTGGAAGCAATCACCTTATCGCAGTATGCCACAGCCTGTTCATAGTCTGCGGTGTTGTGCAGTACGCTGCCTCGCCACAGATAGATGTCGGCTTGCAGGGCATTGATGGCGTCACGGGTGAAATAGCCCACACGGCGCCAGTCAGTAAAAGCTGAGGCTGAGATGGCATTCTGCTCGGCTTCCTTCAGGTCTTCCAGACAGGCTTTCAAAACGCTCTCGGGGTCAGACTGCGTCACGTTGCGATCTTGGCTGCTGTTGAAATATGCCTCAGTGATAAAGGGAACATCACGGAAGTTGCGCACCAGATAGAAGTAACACAATGAACGCAGAGCCAACATCTGGGCACGGTCTGCCAGATAGTCGCCATTGGTGTAGTTGGGATCTTCGCTCATCACACTCTCAGCGCGCTGCAAAACCATATTGCAACGGTTGATGACTGCATAGATGGAAGCCCATGTGGCAAAAGTGTTATCGGTCTGGGTGTTACCCAAGTTGATTTCCTCAAGGTCTTCCTTGACGGAACCAGTGATGCTGGCAACGGGAATAGCCTCTTCTGAACGCAAATCGCCCCAGACAATCAGACGTGAGATGACATCGGCATTGAGCATGCGTTGGTAGGCACCATTAACCATCAACTGCACGTCAGATTTCGACTTCCAGAAGTCTTCGTCTACCGTTTTGTCATCGGGCAAGATAAGGGTATCAACACACGATACCATCATGAAGGAGCAAGTGGCAAGGAACAACGTTTTAGAAAACAGTCCTGTCACCACCTTATTATATATCTTCTTATAGGTAATCATAATTTCTCTTTCTAATTGCTCATTACTATTTTACGATTACAGCCCGACGTTCACAGTGAGGGTAAATTGTTTCGAACGCGGAGTCTGCGAAGCATCAGCAGCTACACCATAGCCCTGTGGAGAAACCTCCGGGTCTACACCGCTATACTTCGTCCATACATAGAGGTTGTTCAGTGAGGCATAGGCCTGTAGTTGGTTCAAGCCCCACTTCTTGATGATCTTCTTGGGGAAGTTATAGGTAATCTGTAGGTTTTGGAAACGAACAAAACCACCATCTTCCACATAACGGTCTGAGGGTTGGAAGTTGTAAGAAGTGTTGTACATAGCACGTGGGATAGGAGTTAAGTCACCATCCTTGCGCCAGCGGTAGTTCACAGAAGAACACTGGTTGTAAGTGTTGTACATCATCTCCAGATTTTGACGAGCCAGATTGACTACCTTGTTGCCAAAACGGTACATGAAACGTGTCTTAACACTCCAGTTGCCATAACGGAAGGTGAAATTGAAACCACCGTTTACCTTTGGCAGGGAGTTACCCAGATAGACGATATCCAACTCGTTAATCTGACCATCGTGGTTGATGTCTTCATAAACGGCATCACCACCTTGGAAGGTGTAGGTCGATGAACCAGTGCCGTTGTTGTTGGCATAATTGTAGACTACGCGCTTGGGGTGTCCCTGACCATCCATCAGCACATTACCATTTTGGTCGCGTACCACAGGGAAGGTCTTGCCCTCTGCCAGCATACCGTTGATGGCTGCCTCATACTCTGCACTGGTCCAGTTGTTTTCTTTCTGGAGGTTCTCCAGATAGTCGTAACCATATTGGTAAACGCCCTTGTACCGGAAACCGTAGATAGAACCAAGAGAATTGTTCAACTGCACACGGAGTGGCCAGTTACCGCGTTGGGTAATAGCCCATGGTGAGCCCGATTTGCCTGACGTGTAATTGGTATAGGTGTTATTGAGTGCATCAAGCACGCTCTGGTCCATCTCTTTCAGCAAGTTCTCGTTTTGTGCAATGTTAAAGCTGGCATCCATGGAGAACTTACCAATCTTAATGAATTTCTTGGCGGTAAAGTTCAGCTCCCAACCGTCGTTATTCATCTGGCCAACGTTCATATAACTCAGAGTGCCATAACCAACATAGGAAGGAATAGCTACGCTCGACATCAGCAGGTCTTTGGTGACCTTATGGTAATAGTCGAAGTCAATCTCAATCATGTCATGCAGAAGACCTATGTTGAAACCGAGGTTCAAACTCGTTGTCTTCTCCCAGCGCAGGTCGTCGAGCTTAAGACCGTCGAGTGTTCCGATAGGCTGCAGATTGGTACCGTAGCCATAGTAGCCCGCCGACGTGTTATACGTGTTGTAGAACAGGTAATTGGAGCTTGGAGCCTTACCGTTGATACCCCACGAGGCGCGCAGACCCATCATGGAGAGCCAGTTGCCCTTGATCTTTTTCATGAAGGGCTCGTCGCTGATATTATAGCGGACTGATACACCGGGGAAGAGAGCCCACTTATTCTTGGGGCCGAACTTCGAGTCACCATCGGCACGTAGTGAGAAGCCCAAGCTGTAGAGCCCTTCCTTATATGAGATGTGTCCATTGTAGAGCAGGTTCTGCGAAGCGGAACGTGAATTGCTGCTGGTCATTGAATCGTTGTCATACAGCCATGCAAAGATGGTGGATGCCGTAATGCCGGGAGGCAGCATGCTCATCTCCAGGAACTGCTTGTTATATTTCTCGGTGCTCATCTCATAGCGAGCCAGCATGGTAGCAGACCAGTTCTCATTCTTGAAGTGTGGGGTGTAGACTAGTTCCACACGGCCGCCCGCCTTGAAGCGGTTGACTTCGGTGTTGGTGGAATAGTTGTACATCTGGTTTGACCAGGTGTTGCTGGTCAGTGATGCGGGATAATAAACGGGTCGGCTCGAAGCATAGATATCGAAATCCACACGACCGTTCAGGGTCAGTCGGCTCTTGTCGGGCTCAGTGCCCAGCAGTTCGTACTTGACACTGAAGTCGGGAGTCAGACGGTAGGTCTCTTCACGGTCTTTGGCCAGGTTGGCAATCGCTACAGGGTTACCTAAGCCACGGATGGCATTCAGCTCGTATGAGGAGTAGTTGCCATCTTTCGGGTATTTGCCTGACTCGCTGGGATTCATGATATAGTACTCTCCAGTATCGTTGCCATTGGAGTCCTGGCGATAGATGCTCATATTGGGAGCCATCTTCTGCGCCAGTCCGAGGATGTTGTTTCCATAGTTCCTGTCATTACCCGTATAGGTCAGCGCGAAGTTCGTAGAGAAACGAATGCGGTCACTCACGTTGTAGTCTAGTACCAGACGAGTGGTGAACTGCTTGAATTTCTGCTTGATGATGGTACCTGTCTGGTGTTTGTAACCGGCAGAGATACGGAAGGTGGCCTTTTCACCACCACCTGCGAGATTCAGGTTGTACTCGTGCTGTCCACCGAATTGTGTTACA
>Ga0326511_10002573_pt1 | contig 14682 bp, 8 predicted proteins | sample 0_2496_0518_D_FD_203701 | JGI IMG/M metagenome (GOLD analysis project Ga0326511, IMG submission 203701) | Bovine rumen microbial communities from UC Davis, California, United States - 0_2496_0518 | ecosystem: Host-associated > Mammals > Digestive system > Stomach > Rumen | place: USA: California... | reverse complement strand
ATGAATGTCAAGTAGGGCAGTGGTGGCAGCGGTAATGCAGAAATGTTGACTCGGCCTTCGATTGACCACCCATATAATCTCTCCCGAAGCATCTGTGACTACCAGTTGTCTGTGACGTTCGAAACGTGATACTTTCAAGTCGGTAAGATAGTCGCTGAGCAACCGACTGCCACTCATGCCGAAGGGAACGAAACGGTCGCCCTCCTTAACGGGACGGATGGTTAAGGGGAATATCACTTTTTGGGCATCGAGACTGGCGTGCGATAAGGAACGGTTCACTTCGATGGTCTCGCATAGGGTGAAACGGAATTTTTTCGTATCATCATAATTATAGCAACCTACTTCAGGAATACGCATTTCTTTCATAGGCCCAACCTTTTGCGCAACTTCAATCCTTCCGCGATTGATGATTACTCGGTGAGTGGCTGAACTCCACATGGTTCCAGTCTCGGCATCTTTTATCTGAGCAGCAATCTGTCGGATCGTGGCAGGGGAGAAACCGTATTGCTGTAGCCATTCAAAAAGAAGTGACTCGGGCGAGGAGAAAGCAAGAATATCTTCAATGGATAGAAAATGTTGTTGATGGCCATTTCCAATCACTTTTGAAATGGCATCGCTATAAATGCGCTCCGCCTCTGCCAGTTGCTCAGCTGTTTTTGCAATGGCTCCGTCGACTGAAGGATTGATGGTGCGAAGAAGCGGAAGAATGTTCAGTCGTATTTTGTTTCTCACCACATCGTCAACAAGATTCGTGCTGTCTGTCACATAATCCTGACCTCGCTCTTTCAGAAATTGCTCAATCTCCTGACGGCAGACACATAGCAGCGGACGGATGACAAGCCCTTGTTTCGGACGAATGCCCGTCAACCCATGAATGCCTGTTCCCCTTATCAGATTGATGAGCACCGTCTCAACACTATCGTCCCGGTGGTGAGCCACACAGATTGCTTCAGCTCCTATGTCATTTCTGAGCTGCTCGAAGTAATGGTAGCGTAATTCGCGTGCTGCCATTTCAATGCTGACCTTATGCAGGCCGGCATAGGCCAATGTGTCGAAATGAATGCGATGCAGTTCTATCTGCTTCTTCTCACAAAGGGCTGCGACGAAGCGTTCGTCTTCATTGCTTTCCTCGCCTCGCAGATGAAAATTGCAATGCGCTGCCTCGACATGATAGCCCAGCTCATTCATCACCAGCAATAAAGCCACGCTATCAGCACCACCGCTGAGGGCTACGATATAAAGCCCGTCTTTTTGCAGCAGTTTCTGTTCTTCAATATATTTTTCTACAATTCTTCTCATTCTACATATAACACCAGCCCTTTCAGATATTCACCTTCGGGATGGTAAATGTTGATGGGATGGTCGGCAGGCTGGTGCAGTTGATGCAGGATACGAACCTTACGCTTTGCCTGGGCCGCAGCCGTGAATACAGCATTGCGGAAATGATCCTTAGTCACCACCTGTGAGCAAGAGAACGTAAAAAGAATACCACCTTTCTGAATCTTCTCGAAAGCTTTCATATTCAGTCGAGTATAGCCCTTCAGAGCATTGTGTAGAGCTGCCCTATGCTTGGCAAAGGCGGGTGGATCGAGAATTATCAGGTCATATTGGTCGCCTGCTTTCTCAAGATATTTGAAAGCGTCTTCACAGTAAGCTTCGTGACGTTTGTCGCCTGGGAAATTCAACTCCACGTTGGCTTGTGTCAGTTCTATGGCCTTCGCCGAACTATCAACAGAATGCACCAGTTTGGCACCACCTCGCATGGCATAGAATGAAAAGCCGCCAGTGTAACAGAACATATTGAGCACGCTCTTTCCCTTGGAGAACTGCTCGAGCAACGAACGGTTCTCGCGCTGGTCAACAAAGAACCCCGTCTTTTGCCCCTTCAGCCAGTCAACGTAGAAATTAAGTCCGTTCTCTATGGCAATATTTTCATCGCTTCCCCCTACGATAAAGCCATTTTCAGGGTCCATATAGGGTAGGGTGGTCTCACTCTTATAATAAACGTGCTTGATGCGCCGGGCCATCACTTTTACCAGTGCTTCAGCCACCTCATGACGGTAGACGTGCATGCCGATACTGTGAGCCTGCATGACTGCCGTCTCGCCATAGATGTCGATAATCAGTCCTGGAAGATTGTCGCCCTCACCATGAACAAGGCGATAGGCATTGTTTTTCTCACGGTCGGCCAGTCCAATGGCAATGCGCATGTTGAGGGCTGACTGCAAACGGCTCTCCCAGAAGCAATCGTCGATAGGCACATCAGCAAAGGTCAGCACACGTACGGCTATTGACCCTTGTTGGAAATGTCCTGTGGCAATGTATTGGCGATTGCCGGACAGCACCCTTACTATATCACCTTCATGGATGCCTTCGTCAAGGGACTGAATAGCTCCTGAGAATACCCAGGGATGAAAGCGCAGAAGACTCTCTTCCTTACCTTTTTTCAGATATATGTTCTTCATTGTTTACAGTATCTTTTTGTATAATTAATTCGTAATCAAACGTTTCCTTCAACCTCTTCAACTCTTTATATAGCTTGATGCAAGCCCAGGCATCTGTCGCTGCATAGAGTTTTTGCTTGTCATCAAGAACGTCTCTCTCCCAGTTGCTCAGCTGCATGCGCTTGCTAATTCTCTGACCAAACATGTTGGCATAGAGCTTCTGTAGGCTCATGTCCTCGATACCTATTTCCTTGACATGGTCTTGCAGGTCGATGAAAAGGCCTGGCGTGAAGTTGCCCAGCTTGCGAAGCCCATTCAGGTCATCATGCCATGAGAGGCCAATCTTGGGCAGAGTCGTATCTTCCAAGAATCGGATGATGGAGGGGGAGAGCTTTGTGTGATTCAACCGAAACAGGAAGCAGACATCTTCCGTAGAAACTTGCAGAAGCGACACCTTGTATTGGCAGCCTTTCTTGAACGAAGGGCGCGTCTCTGTGTCTACTCCTACGATGGGTTGAGCCAGCAAAAAGTCAACTGCTTTCATTGCCTCGTATTCTGACACAATCACATATATCTTTCCCTCGAAAGCTACCGTCGGAAGCGATGAAATCAGTTTTTTTCCGAACTTATTATAAAGCGTTTTTTTCATTTTTTCGTTTTTCAAGATGCAAAAATACAAAATAATTCATAATTGTCGCTGAATCAGATGATTTTTTTTATCTGAATGTCTCGGTTTTCATATTATTTTCATAATTTTGCACATAAAATTGTAAAATAGACATTTAAATGGCTACGAAGAAGAAAAAAAATATGAAGATCGAGGAGCGTCCAGGACTGATGGAAGCCCTTGGCGTGAGGAATTGGTTGCACAACGAGAAGGTCAATTTCTTTATTGGATTGTTGCTGTTTGTGCTGGCCATTTATTTCATCCTTTCGTTTGTTTCATATTTTGCTACAGGACAAGCAGACCAGAGCATTATCGAGAACATGTTTCTTGAGGAAATGGAAAACCAACATGGCGAATTTCGCAATTCTTGCGGTTCTATTGGTGCCCATACCGCCTATTTCTTTGTGAAACAATGTTTTGGCTATGCAGCTTTCATCATTCCTGTGTTTGTCATGCTGCTTGCTTTCCGCTTGATGCGTGCTTACCAACTGAATCTGTGGAAGTGGTTCTTTGCTCTTTCTGTCTTAATGGTTTGGGCATCGGTCTTGATGGCGAAATTCCTCACTCCTTTGATGGAAGACAACCACTTCTGCCCAGGCGGTGATCACGGATTGACTGTCTGCCAGTGTATTGAAGGCTATGTGGGGGCACCTGGCCTGACGGCCGTCTTGGCACTCACCGCCCTTGCTTTCCTCATCTATCTCAGTTCTGAAACCGTTTTCCTGATTCGCAAGATCATCAATCCATCGAAGTTTTTCGATCGTATCAAGTTCACTGTGACTTCTTCTGCGACAGAAGACAATTACGAGCCGCAGCAGGACACTAACGAAGGCGACCTTGTTGACAGTCCGCTCGTATTTGACAATCCATCGACTCAGATTGTTGATTTTACCAATGAGAATGCTAAGGTCATCATGATTGAAAACGAAGATAACGAGCAGCATCCCTCGCAAGGATCAGATACTAAGAAAACTGATAAAAAGGGAGGAAACAGCGAACTTGATCTGAATGTCGAGGTGGCAAAGGGCGAAGATGTGGCTGATGGTGATTTGGCAGTCACCCAATCCCCCAGCGAAATGGAACCATACGACCCGAAACTCGACCTTGAGTTCTACCGCTATCCCACACTCGACTTGTTGAAGCATTACGATGATGACGGCAAGCCTTATATAGACATGGCTGAACAAACGGCCAACAAGAACCGCATTGTTCAGGTGTTGCGTACCTTCGGCGTAGAGATTTCAAGTATCAAGGCTACTGTAGGCCCAACTATCACGCTCTATGAGATTACGCCAGCCGAGGGTGTGCGTATTGCCAAAATTCGTAATCTGGAGGATGATATTGCATTGAGCCTTGCCGCTGAAGGTATACGTATCATAGCCCCCATTCCTGGCCGAGGCACTATCGGTATTGAGGTGCCTAACGCGAAGAAGAGTATTGTCTCGATGGAATCGGTACTTAACTCGAAGAAGTTCCAGGAGTCGACGATGGAGTTGCCTTGCGCAATGGGTAAGACCATCACCAACGAGGTGTTTATGTTTGACCTTGCCAAAGCGCCTCACCTCTTGGTGGCTGGTGCAACAGGTCAGGGTAAGTCTGTTGGTCTGAATGCCATTCTCACCTCTTTATTATATAAAAAGCATCCTGCTGAGCTAAAGATTGTGCTTGTCGACCCTAAGATGGTTGAGTTTTCTGTTTACAAAACCATTGAGAAGCACTTCTTGGCTGCATTGCCTGAAGAGGCTAATACACCTATTATTACTGACACCTCAAAGGTGATTCGCACCCTGCAGAGCCTCTGTGTCGAGATGGATGCCCGATACGAGCTGCTAATGGCTGCTGGCGAGCGAAACATTAAGGACTACAACAAGAAGTTCATCTCACGACGACTGAATCCCGAGAAAGGGCATAAGTACATGCCATACATCGTGGTGGTTATTGATGAGTTCGGAGATTTGATTATGACAGCAGGCAAGGAGATAGAACTACCTATTGCCCGTATTGCGCAGAAAGCCCGTGCCGTAGGTATTCACATGATTATTGCAACCCAGCGTCCTACTACGAATATCATTACTGGTACCATCAAGGCCAACTTCCCTGCACGTATCGCTTTTAAAGTGTCTCAGGGTATAGACTCGAAGACTATTCTTGACCGTATGGGTGCCCAACAGCTGATAGGACGTGGCGACATGCTCTATCTCCAAGGCAACGACCCCATTCGTGTACAGTGTGCATTTGTCGACACGCCTGAAGTGGTTGATATTAACAACTTCATTCACGATCAGCAGGGCTATATAGCTCCCTTCGAATTACCTGAACCAGTGATCGATGGCGAAGGAGGAGGTATTGTAGATGGTGGTTCTGACGTTGATTTAACACATCTTGACCCTATGTTTGAGGAAGCCGCCCGCCTGATTGTAAGCAGTGGCAGTGGTTCTACGAGCCTCATTCAGCGCAAGTTCTCGATTGGCTACAATCGTGCAGGCCGACTGATGGACTTGATGGAAAAGGCTGGTGTGGTAGGAGCCGCCCATGGTTCGAAACCCCGTGAAGTCTTGATTCAAGATGAGCTGAGCCTTGAGAATCTTCTCAGCAATTTGAGGAAATAGTAGTCGAATAACGTTACAACGTAATAACGTTATAACGAGATAACGAAAAAAAGAGATAACGAAAAAAAAGAAAAGAAAAATGAAAAAGATCATTCTAATTTTAGCCCTGGCCATTTGTCATCTGACGTTTGCTTTTGCTGGCGAGAGTGCCAAGAGTGTGTTGGATAAGTGTGCAAACAAAGTAAGTGCCAAGGAAGGTGTATCAGCTCAGTTCCGTATGGAGAGTGCCCAATATGGAAACGTCAATGGCACGATTGAAGTGAAAGGTAACAAGTTCCACGCACAGACACCTGTTGCCGTAATGTGGTTTGACGGTCAGACACAATGGACATGGCTGCAGAAGAACAACGAGGTAAGCGTAACAACGCCTTCAGAGGCTCAACTGCAAGCTATCAATCCTTACAATTTTATCAACATGTATAAGCAGGGATTCAGCTATACGATGTCTACCTCAGGATCGTCATACGTCGTTCATCTTACTGCTAACGACAAGAAGCGCAAGGTGCAGGAGATGTTCATCTCCATAGATAAGAAAAGCTATGCACCCTTGGAAGTAAAGATGCGCCAAGGCACAAAATGGACAAATTTCGTAATCACCAACTTGAAGACTGCTGCCATTGACGATGCCTCGTTCCGCTTCAAGTCGGCTGACTATCCTACAGCCGAAGTCATTGACCTAAGATAAAACAAGGTAAGTCGTTGACTTGACATGAATAGGCTTCAGCTTTTCCGCCTGCTACGCCACAACAACAATCTTGGCTATCGACGTTCTCCGTCTTTTGAGCAGAGCATGGTAGCCAAGATTTTGATGTTATTGGGAGGAGCCTTTTTCGTGCTCTATCTTATTATCTATGGCACCCTGTTTGCTACTATTGCCATTAGCGAGCATGAACCTTCGATGATTTTAGGATTGATGCCGCTGATGCTACTCGTTGATTTCGGCATCCGTTTTATGGTTCAGCAGACACCATCGATGCTTATCAAGCCATACTTGCTGTTGCCTCTACCACGTCGCAGTCTGATAGAGAGTTTTCTCGTCTCGTCGCTCGTTAGTGTTTACAATTGGTTGTGGCTGGCTCTCTTCCTACCTTATATTATTATTGTATTAGCAGGCGGCTGTCCTTGGTGGTTAGGGATTACATTGCTGTTGAGCGGCGAACTGCTCATCATGGTCAACAGCCAGTTTTATCTCATGGTACGCACGCTTGTCAATCGCGACATTCTTTGGTGGGTCGTGCCTATCGTGGTTTATGGTGGCTATTGGAGCATATTGCTTATTGACGATGGGAAATGCTTTGAAGCAATGACCGACGCATTGGTAGCCTTTGGTAGCACGCCCTGGTTGTTGTTAGTAGTAGGAGGACTCTTAGCAGGACTGTTTGTGGCGAACCGTTCAATGCAATTGCGCTTTGTCCTGGAAGAAGTCTCACGACAGACACAAAGTGCCACGTCCCATGTGCGCCATATCTCGCGCTTTGCCTTCTTCGATGGATTTGGTGAGGTGGGTGAATACCTGAAACTTGAATTGAAGAGTATCTTCCGCAATCGTGCCGTTCGCAGCCGTGTCATTACAAGTCTCTCGCTGATAGTTGTGTTGTCTTGCGTGATTGCTTATACAGACATCTACGATGGCGTGATGATGCTTAACTTTTGGTGCTACTATTGTTTTGCACTTTACGGCATGATGGTGCTGGTGAAAGTGATGGGTATTGAAGGCAACTATATCGACCTGCTGATGGTTCATCGAGAAAATATTCTGATGTTGCTCAAGGCGAAGTACTATTTCCATTGCGCCATTCTCGTTGTGCCTTTCATCATCCTGCTGCCAGCTGTCGTCAACGGCAAGTTTTCGTTGCTCATGATGCTGGCCTACATGTCAATTACGAGTGGCGTGCTCTATTTCTTTCTCTTCCAACTGGCTGTCTACAACAAGCAGACACTTCCTCTCGAACAAAAGATAACTGGGAAAAACAAAATAGAGAACGGATTGCAGCTTGTGATTGAGATGGTGGGCATGTTTCTGCCTGTGGCTTTCGTGTCGATACTGATGATACTGTTGCCTCACGATATAGCCTATGTAGTGGTGATTGTCATAGGGCTGTTCTTCACGCTGACACATCCACTATGGCTGCGCCATATTTATCGGCGTATGATGCTTCGAAAATACGAAAACATGGACGGTTTTCATGCTTCGCGTTGAAAACGTTTACGCATAATTACCCACATCAATTCTGCACTACATTCATAAAAAACTTCTATATTTGCAACAAACAAACATCATCATAACTAAAACTATCATGAAGAAAATCTTTACTCTACTGGTTTCTTTCTTCTTTTTAGGGACAACCATCGCCAGCGCTGAAAATGTGCAGTCGCTCATCATCAATGGCGAAACCGTAGCCAAGACCGTAACCAAGATTACGTTCGATGGCGACAATGTGGTGCTTTACTTCTCTGATACCACTCAGCAGTCTGCCGACATGGGCGGCGTGGTCATCACGTTTGCCGATCCTACGGCTATCCAGTCGCTTACAGCCTTCCAGCTGAAGGGTATTGTCAACGGTCAGCTGAATCTTCAGAACGTTCGCGAAGGCGCTACTATCAACGTCTACGATGCTGCAGGCCGTCAGGTGGTATCTACCCGTCAGTCGCAGATTGACCTGAGCCGTCAGAAGGCTGGTGTCTATGTGTTGAAAGTCGATAACCATGTGGTCAAATTTGTAAAGCGCTAAGGGATTATGAAAAAGACATTATTCTTTCTCGCTGCCCTCATGACAGTTATGATGGCAAGCGCCCAGTCTTGGAATTTTAAGACTATAAGTGATGGCGATGTAGCCTTGATGAATGCAGCTACTAACCAATGGTATCACGAAACGGGTAGTAACGATCGTTATCATTTGCTTACGGCTGTGAAAAACGAGTCATTAAAAGTAGATGGTAACGAGTTGGAAATAACCAAGGGACTTTTGTTCACTGTTACAGCTTCCACAAGCACAACTCAAGGCAACCTACGTGTTGATATCAAAAATATGCGCCTTTGGGTGGCTGGCTCTGACACGATTGTCATTCCCAATGTCGCTGCAGGCAAGCAGGTGACGGTTATTGCCAAAACTTCTGCAGGTTCTTCCTCGACAGATAAGGAGCGTGGTGTCAATGTATCTGCTAATGTGAAGCCTCTGACAGGAAAGTTTAATCAGGTAAGTGCCGATCAAGTAACAAATGTCGGCGTGGTTGAGCAGGAAGGAGACGTAATGCTCACATTCAGTGGTGCCATGTACCTCTACGAGCTGTCTGTTTCCGATGCCGATGACGACGAAGAGGGTAACGATGATCCTACTCCAACTCCCGTTCCTTCTATCAACGACTACTCTACGTCGGCAAATGCGATGATGAACCAGGTGATTATCAATACTCAAAAGTATGGCAATCGCTATTATAACACTTCTTCAGTAAGTAGTATTGATATTAATGAAGGACAGATTGTCGTTAATCAGGCGGCAGGCAATTACACCTTTAATGAGGGAGTCACTTCAATCAGCTTCAAGAAAGCAACAACCGATAATCAAGGCACCATCGTTAATGTCGAGGGGCAGGTGCAGATTACTGAGGCAAGAGGATGGTTTGAGTCTGCCTACGTGAAGTTTGCGTTCTTTGAGAATGCTACGAAATACAACGTCTACGTAAAGGGTGGTTCTTATGCCGACTATACTAAGATTGACGAACAACTGGTTCGTAACTATGGTACCTATGGTCGTGCCGATGTGCTTGGCCTAAAGGCTGGAAGTGACTATTGCATCAAGGTTGTTCCCGTCATCAGCGACCGAGAAGTTGCTACTGCTGCATCAGAAGCAACATCTATAAATGTAGCTGCTTATGATCGCTCAGGCTTCGCTCACATGAACCGTACCGAGGGTGTAGGCGCATACAATAATGATGGTACGCTAAAAGCTAATGCGAACGTGGTGTATATTACCAAGGACAACGCCAAGACAGTATCACTATCCATAGCAACCAACAGCAAGGGAGGTTCAGCAACTTATACGGGTTTCCAGCAGATTATCTACGGCTACCAGAAAGGCTACGAGAGCCGTCCGCTTGATATCCGCATCATTGGCACTATCTCAGCAGCCGATTGCGACGAGTTCTTGTCTTCTTCTGAAGGCATACAGATTAAGGGCGCTAAGGCCTATATGCCTATCAACATCACAATTGAGGGCGTTGGCGAAGATGCCACGACAACAGGATTCGGTTTCCTGCTCAGAAGCGTATCATCGGTTGAGCTCCGCAACTTTGCCAATATGCTCTGCATGGACGATGCCGTAAGTATCGATACCGATAATAGTAATATTTGGGTACATAATCTTGATCTCTTCTATGGCAATACTGGTGGCGACGCCGATCAGGCCAAGGGTGATGGAACCATCGACATGAAAGGCGATTCAAAGTACCTCACCGTCAGCTACAACCACCTGTGGGATAGCGGTAAAGCATCACTTTGTGGCATGAAGAGCGAATCTGGTCCCAACTGGATTACCTATCACCACAACTGGTTCGATCACTCTGACTCTCGCCATCCACGTATTCGTACTATGAGCGTACACGTATGGAACAACTACTACGACGGTAATGCTAAGTATGGTGTAGGGGCTGCCTACAAGAGCAACGCCTTTGTTGAAGCCAACTATTTCCGCAACTGTAAATACCCCATGCTCATCTCACTTCAGGGTAGTGACATTGCCACGAATCCCAAAGGAACATTCTCAGGCGAGGATGGAGGTATGATTAAGTCGTTTGCTAATGCTATCTATGGCGCAAATGCTTTTGTTACCTACCAACAGAATGCTACACAATTTGATGCATACGAAGCAAAGACACGTGACGAAATAGTACCCGCTACGGTTACAGCTCTGCAAGGTGGTCGAGTATTTGATAACTGGGATGTTGATCCTGCTTTGATGTACACTTATACGCCTGATGCAGCGCAAGACGTGCCAAGCATCGTAACAGGATGGTTGGGCGCAGGCCGCATGGCGCATGGCGATTTCCAGTGGATATTTGACAATTCTGTTGAAGATGCCAACTATAATGTAATCGCTCCGCTGAAAAAGGCTCTTCAGGACTATAAAACCACACTCGTAGGCCTCTTTGGTCAGGCAAGTACGCCCAGCGGCGAGCAGGGTGGGGAACAACCCTCTGTCACACCTGGCGATACCACACAGGTAGTGCCCACGCCAACTCCCGAGGGAACTATTTTATGCACTTTCGACAAGAGTGGTAAAGCCAGCAATTCATTTTTTACCGTCAGCGGCAATGGTAGTAATTCAAAGGGTAGCGCAACCATTGATGGTAAAGAGTATACTGAGTGTTTGAAGATGGAAAAAGCAACATCTATCAAGTTCACACTTACAAAAACGATGAAAATGACTCTTTACTTTGGCAATACCGAGACGGCAAGTGTGAAAATTAATGGATCGTCGATAACAGGTTCTGGAAACACTTACGTCCAAACCCTCGCATCAGGAGAATATGAACTGATGAGAGATGATAAGTCTGTAAATCTTTTCGGTATCAAATTGGAACCCGTGACTGAGTGACAGCACTTCCTTCCTATACAGCAAGCAAACCGGCCACCATTCTCTCAAGAGATAGTGACCGGTTTGTTGCATTGTTGCATGTTGCAATAAGGTCTATAATAGAATAATTTAAGAATTATTAATAATTCTATTTATCATAATCGCGATTCTCGGTGAAAGTTGGAAAGCCGAAAATCGACGTCTTAGAAATTGCGCATATTATTCTTATGATAAATAGAATCGGTAACGTGGTAAAGTAAACCTCTATTTCGGATTCCTGACAACTGATTTGTTCATTGCAAGTAGTCAACTAAAATCGTTAAATGATTCAGTATTGTTCAAGTAAAGCTTGGCACTACATTTTTTGCGTTCAGCAACATGGGAATTTATGCTTCGCACACAAGATGTGCTTCCGTCATAAATCTGACGTTGCAGCACCTGTGTCATACAATGTGCTGCACCATAACCGTCTATCAAACTTTCCAGCGGAATCCATTCCACGTCGACACCTGCATCACGGAATCGTTGTTGCAATGCTTCCGACTGTCCGCCTACAGCCATGATGTGGCGTGGGGCTATCGTCAGGAAGTTATTGGCATAATGCATCTCGTCGTCATAGTCAATAGGAATAATCTGGAAGCCACGTCCACGTATGTACTCTACAAAAGGCTCGTCCCGCTTCCATAATGTGTATTCCTTTGTGCCTGGCTTACGGGTCCAAATTTCACACGTGTTGTATTCGGGGTCGTCAGGTTGCGCGTTCAATCGGCTCCTCACCATTGTACACAGGTCTCTGTCAATGATGTTAAAGTGTGTGTCCAGGTGCATCTGCATCTGCCACAGCTTATGGTCGCGCACCACCACAACCGTGTCATGTCCAAAGGCATCAGCCTCCATCAGTTGACGGATGCCCTCGTCGTTCGTGCGCATGCCGCAACCTATCAGCGATATGTTTCCTGCTGGAATATAGTCGCCTCCCTCCAGTCTTCCAACACCCGTGATACGCAAGATGGGTTTCAGTCCCAAATGTTCATAACACAGGTTTACGATTTCCGTCTCAGGCGAGCGCTGACTGCTGTTCATATTGCAGATGATATGTCCACGTGGCGTTGTGATACTTTGGTCGCGTGTAAAATAAAGGTTCATCAGCGGATTCTGTATATACCGGGCCTCATAGCCCGTGTTGTTGTCGGTCTTAGATAGCTTTACTGTGGGTTGCAGCAGTATGCAGCGTATCAGATCGCTACGACTCATTTTCTGCAGAACGTCCTGACGATATGCCTCCGTCTGCTCAGCATTCTCATCTGGTATGCTACTGATGTCGTATATCAGCACCTTTGAGGCCAGAGTCCTTAAACTGTCCAACCCTACCTCATTCAGTATGCTCAGCACTGTATGAACTCGTATGCCGTTCTTCTCCAGCATGCCGATATACTCCCGGTGCTCCGCAGCCGCCTTTTCTACATCAAAATAATCCTCAAACAGTCCTGCCGAGGGATGAATAACACCATTAAACAACTCCTGCCCAGGCGTATGCATCAGTATGCTGCCCGCCTTCAGCCATTCTGCCTGTGGATAAACCATCTCAGCCGTCTCTTGCGCCTGTAACACCTGACATCCTAAAGCCAATGCTATAGCTATCCAGCTTTTTCTTGCTATCATATTACTTATTGGTTTAATTACAATCATACCTGTTTTATAATAGTACTCTTTTCCATGCAGTTCTTCTTGATGAAACAGCATCTTTGCTATTATTGTTATTGTTTGCAAAGTTACAAAGTTTTTTTTATATACTAACGATAAGCGTGTCAAAAAAACTTTTTCGGGTAAATGAGCGTTAATTGGGAAATATGTTATACCTTTGCACTAAAAATACAAATAGACAATGCCACAAAACATGGAACTGCGCACAGCCTGGGACTTTGTGGAAAACACAGGGCGCAGTATATTTCTGACAGGAAAGGCGGGAACGGGTAAGACAACGTTTCTGAAGACAGTGATGGAGAAGTCGCGCAAGCGCCCCATCGTGGTGGCTCCTACGGGCGTGGCTGCCATCAATGCAGGCGGTGTTACCATCCATTCGTTTTTTCAACTGCCGTTTTCTCCATACGTGCCAGGCGCAAAGGTTGAGAGCAAGTTCGACTTTGGCAAAGAGAAACGCAAGATTATCGCCTCGTCAGACCTGCTGATTATTGATGAGATCTCAATGGTGCGGGCCGACTTGCTCGATGCCATCGATGCTGTGCTCAGGCGCTTCCGGGAACATGGACAGCCGTTTGGCGGTATGCAGTTGCTGATGATTGGCGACTTAGCTCAGCTGACACCTGTGGTTACACCTGAAGACGAGCGTATGCTGAAGCCTTACTATAACACTCCCTACTTCTTCGGTTCGAAAGCTTTAAGCCAGATGGACTATGTCACCATTCAGTTGAACCACGTCTATCGCCAACAGGACGAGTCGTTCATTGCTATGCTGAATGAGATACGCGAAGGACGACCGTCGACAGAGACGCTGGCGAAATTGAACAGCCGCTGTATGCCCACGTTCATTCCACAACCTGACGAACCATATATCCGCCTGACCACCCACAACAACCTGGCCAACTTCTACAATGAGACAGAGTTGCAGAAACTGCCAGGGCGCCCATTCATGTATCATGCCCAGGTGAAGGGCACCTTCCCTGAATACTCTTATCCTACAGCTGAGACGCTGACACTGAAAGTGGGAGCTCAGGTGATGTTCGTGAAAAATGATCCGTCAGGCGAACACAAATACTACAACGGTCGCATCGGTCGTGTGACAGCACTTGCCGAAGGACGCCTGACCGTTTGCTGTCAGCCTTCAGGCGAAGGAGCAACAGCAACGGGTGATACGGAAATCATTGAGGTGGAACCTATGGAATGGGAGAACACACGATACACGCTGAACGAGAAGACGCGTGAGATAGAGAGCGAGGTGCAGGGCACATTCAAGCAGTTGCCCCTGCGGCTGGCATGGGCCATCACGATTCATAAAAGCCAGGGACTGACCTTCGACCGCGCCATCATTGATGCCAACCAGAGTTTCGCCCCAGGTCAGGTGTACGTGGCCCTGAGCCGTTGCCGCACGCTCGAAGGCTTAGTGCTCGCCTCAGCATTGAATGCCCGTGCCGTTATCAACGATGAACGTGTAGACAACTACATTGCCCAGCAAGAAAGCGAGGCTGAGCGTAGCATCAAGCAACTGCCCATACTCAAGCAGGAGTACGAACGCTTTCTGCTGATCAAGTTGTTTGACTTCCGTGATGTGGTGGAGCTGCAAGAAACGATGGTGCGCATTTTTGCTGAGTTCTTCTATCATAGCCATGCCTCGCTCAAACAACTGCACGACCAGGCTATCACAGACCTTC
>Ga0326511_10002572_pt1 | contig 14682 bp, 12 predicted proteins | sample 0_2496_0518_D_FD_203701 | JGI IMG/M metagenome (GOLD analysis project Ga0326511, IMG submission 203701) | Bovine rumen microbial communities from UC Davis, California, United States - 0_2496_0518 | ecosystem: Host-associated > Mammals > Digestive system > Stomach > Rumen | place: USA... | reverse complement strand
ATGTATATGTCTTTTAGTGGCGCTACGCGCTACACGCGCTACAGCGCTACATTACGATTTTCGATTTTCAACCTTGATGAGCTACCTGAAAAGAGGAAGAAATGTTATATTATATATATTATAATATTATATATTATAATATATATAATATAAAACTTGTAGCTCCTTGTTTCCCTAAAACGATTTTTCCAAATGTAGCGCGTAGCGCGTGTAGCGTGAAGCGCGATGGCTGTGTCTTTTCCTGAATAAGGTTGACTCTTTTTAGGCCTTGTTCTTTTACATTTTCCTACCCGTACGGATTTGGTTGACTGTCTCGTCTGAGATCAGTTGACTACTTTCACTGGAAGGGTTGACTCTTTTCCTAAGAACGTAGACTTCGTACGGATATTGTTTACTTTTCATCTGTTTTTGCGTGGCTGCGTGGCTGCGTTGACGCTCGAAGATATGCCAGTGGATGTTTTTTGAAACCTTATTCATGTTTTAGCTCAATTATTTGCTAAAGACAAAAATAATCTTTATTTTTGCAGCAATATCACATAACCTATGACTACACCTGTATTATTCCGCGAATACATTTGGCTGGTAAACACCATCTACAAAGCAAGAAAGATATCACTGAGTGAAATCAATGAGAAGTGGGTGGAAACAGAAATGAGTGGTGGCGTTGAGTTTAGCCGTACCACCTTCCATCGCCATAAGATAGCCATAGAGGAAATGTTTGGTATCTATATAGAGTGTGACCGCAAGAATGGTTTCAAGTATTATATAGGTAATGAATCTGTCCTGCAAGAGAACTCCGTGCAGAACTGGATGCTTTCTACCCTCAGCGTCAGCGGTCTCTTGGCAGAGAGTATGAGCCTAAACGAAAGAATCCTGCTTGAGAACATCCCCTCTGGAGGCGAGAAGCTTCATGTGCTAATCAAGGCCATGAAGGAAAGCAAGAAGGTCTCTATTACATATCGTCGCTATGGAGGACATGCAACAAGGACATTTGATCTTGAGCCATATTGTGTGAAGCTATTCGTGCAACGTTGGTATCTGTTGGGGCGTATCGCTGATAAAGGCTTGGCAACCTTTTCTTTAGACCGCATTTTGGAGGTTAAGATTAGCCATGAGAAATTCAAGTTCGACGAAGATTTCAATGCTGCCAGTTATTTCAGTAATTCTTTTGGCGTGATGTTAGATGAGAAAGCGAAGCCAGAAAAGGTTTTAATCAGGGCCTATGGCTATGAGCCTTATTATCTTCGTGACCTTCCACTACATCATTCTCAGCGTGAGATTCAATCTACAGAGGAATATTGCGACTTTGAATTGAGGTTGAAGATCACCTCCGACTTCAAATCAAAACTCCTCTCTCGCGGTGAATGGATAGAGATCTTAGAGCCTAAGGCATTGGCTGATGAAATCATCGAATGGCACCAAAATGCCATCAATCGCTACAAAAAATGAAAAAAGTTCGAGGTTGTTCCACGATTTGAAACAATGTACACAAAAGGGACAGTCCCGTGACATAAAGCGATGTTCGATGCTGAGATACAAAACCTGAAGAAATAAAAAAACCGCTGAACTGATTTGCTAACCCGTTTACGGTGCTACTCTTTCATTTCAGCGGGAGGAAGACGTTTCCTTTCGTGTTGCAAAGATAAGAGATTCATTTCAATTCTCCAAGGAATTTCGAAAGTATTTCCAGTTTTTCGCTGCAATAATCAAAATTTTAAGCAAATGATGATTCGTTTGCTATTTTTTTCGTATCTTTGCAACTATGTTGCGAAGATAGGCTGCACCTCAGCATAGAACAAGTTCTCTGCGTTCGGTTTGCACTATCTTTCGCAGCCGTCAAACCTAAGTTGATGACAATGAAGAAGAAATTAACCATTCGCCTTGCGCTACTTATTCTCTGCGCATTCAGCATAAATACCGCATTCGCCCAGGATGTGCGTCAAAAACCTGTTGTGAAGAAACAAACGACGACAACAACTAAGAAGCAGACTCCTGCGAGTACAAAGAAACAGACAAGTACAAAGCAGGCTGCAAAGAAGCAGTCGTCTGCAAGTACGAAGCAGTCGAATCAAGTAACCTCCCACAAGTGGAAAGATGCAGGTGGTTTCTACGAGGGTCTGGCTAAGGTCCAGGACGCCAACGGCAAGTGGGGCTATATTGACAAGACGGGAAAAGTAATTATTCCCTGCCAGTGGAAATATGCATTGAATTTCAACGAGGGTCTGGCTAAGGTTGCGGACGATAATTGGAAGTACGGTTATATCGACAAGACAGGGAAGGTCGTTATTCCTTGCAAGTGGAATTGGGCAGAGGATTTCAGCGAGGGTCTGGCTAATGTCAAGGACGCCAACGACAAGTGGTTTAAAATCGACAAGACGGGGAAGGTGGTGAAAGAATACAAATGACCCCCTCCGGCTCCCCCTGTTTAGGGGGGGAGAGTACACAAAAGGGACTGTCCCCTTTGTGTAAGCAGGCACGTGGTCATGTAGCAGCTACTGCCAATTACGAATTGACCATGATGTATTGGCACATAGGTGAACGCATCAATCGTGAAGTGCTTGATAATCAGCGAGCTGAGTACGGAAAGCAAATTGTCGCGACAGTGTCACGACAATTACAAACCGAATTCGATATTAGGGGATTGGATGAGAAAAATGTTCGCAGAATGATGCAATTTGCCACACTTTTCCCAAATTCTCAAATTGTCGCACCACTGGCGCGACAATTGTGGTGGTCTCATTTTGTGGAAGTTATGCCACTTAAGGATGAGTTGCAACGTGAGTTTTATCTGACGATGGCAGCATCCGAAAGATGGAGCAAAAGAACCCTTCAGGCAAAGATTGATGGCATGCTTTTCGAACGATATGTCAGGGACTGTCCCGTGACATATTTTAAATAATGTGTAAAAAAAAGAGGATAAGTAATACAATTGTAAGATTTTTACTATCTTTGTAGGCAATACGAAGAAAGACAAAGATATATGGCAAAGAAAATACTAAAGGCAGCTAAGGATGCAGAGGAGATAGGCAGCAGCAAGGAGCTGTATAACTTCTTGTATGAGGCTTGTAACATTCTTCGTGGTCCTGTTTCGCAAGATGCCTTTAAGGAATATATAACTCCACTGCTATACTTCAAGCGCATCAGTGATGTGTATGATGAAGAGACTAAGGCAGCTCTTGAATTATCTGATGGCGATGAAGAGTTTGCTTCTCTTCCAGAGCAACATCGCTTCGTCATTCCTGAAGGATGCCATTGGGATGATGTTCGCCAACGCACAGCAGATATAGGTAGTGCCATCATTGGTGCTATGCGCAAAATTGAGTTGGCAAATCCTATGACTCTTTATGGAGTGTTGAGTGTTTTCTCTACTGCCAACTGGAGCAACAAGAATGTGTTTTCTGATGCAAAGTTTCGTGACCTGATAGAGCACATGAGCAAGCGTCGTCTTGGTAATGCTGACTATGCAGCCGACCTGATGGGTGATGCTTACGAAATGCTGCTGAAGAAGTTTGCCGACCTCTCGAAAGCAAAGGCTGGTGAGTTCTACACCCCTCGCTCTGTGGTGAAATTGCTGGTGCGCATTCTCGACCCCAAGCCAGGTGATACCGTCTATGACCCTGCCTGTGGTTCAGGTGGTATGCTTATTGAGGCTGTCAACCACATGAAGAATGATGCACAATGTTGTGGAGCCATCTTCGGACAAGAGAAGAATGTCACCAATGCAGCAGTAGCCAAGATGAATCTTTTCCTGCATGGAGCCAACGATTTCAACATCATGTGTGGTGACACTTTGCGCGACCCAAAGATTCTTGCCAATGAGCACCTTGCACATTTCGATTGTGTGATAGCCAATCCGCCTTTCTCACTCAAAAACTGGGGTGCAGAAGCATGGAAGACAGACCGTTATGGTCGCAACATCTGGGGTACTCCACCTGAGACTGTTGGCGACTATGCCTGGCTGCAACACATGATATGCAGCATGCGTAGCAAGAGTGGTCGAATGGCTGTTGTGTTGCCTCAGGGAGTATTGTTCAGAGGAAATGAAGAAGGTCGCATTCGAGAAGAACTTGTGAAGCACGATTACATAGAAGCCATCATAACCCTTGGCGATAAACTCTTTTATGGCACAGGCCTTTCACCTTGTTTGCTCATCATACGAGACGAAAAGCCAGAAGCCCACAAGGGCAGGATACTGATGGTTGACGGCTCGAAGATTCTTACTCAGCAACGTGCTCAAAACATTCTTAGCGATGATGATGTAGAAGAGCTATATCGCCTCTATAAATCATACGATGAAGAAGAGGATAAGAGCATAGTTGTAGATATCGAGCAGATAGCTCAGAAGGGTTACGACCTCTCACCAAACAAATATGTGAAATATCATAAGGAAGAAGTAAAACCTTATGCAGAAGTATTAGCGGAATTCAAGGCAGCTTATCAGAATATGCAGGAAGCAGAAAAGAAGTTCCGTGACATCCTAAATCGTGAAGCAGTATGACAAAGCAGATAACACTCGACGAACTGGAGAAATACCTTTGGCAAGCAGCCGTTGACCTTCGTGGTCAGATAGATGCAGCAGCCTATAAGGACTATATTTTCCCTTTGGTGTTCTTCAAGCGCATCTGTGATGTTCGCGATGAGGAATATCAGCAATACGTAGAAGAAGGAGGTGACGAGTATGCCCAGATGATGATACAGGAGTCACCCATTCAGATACCTGATGATGCTCATTGGAATGTGGTTTTTAATACTACAGAGGACATAGGTCAGGCACTTGTCGATGCTTTCCGTCAGATAGAACTTGCCAATCCAGGCAAAGATATTGATGGCAGAAAGGTTGGTGGTCTTGAAGGCATCTTTGGCGACAAAGCCATCTGGACCAATAAGAACAAGATGCCTGATGCTATCATTCGCAATCTGCTGAATAGCTTCAACAAACTCACTTTGAGCCTTGCTGCCTGTCCTGCCGACGAGATGGGCACAGGCTATGAATACCTGATAGGAAAATTTGCTGACGATGCAGGTCATACAGCACAGGAGTTCTACACCAATCGTACGGTGGTGGAGCTGATGGCTGAAATCCTGCAACTCCAGCCCCATGAGAGCATCTACGACCCCACTTGCGGCTCTGGTGGTATGCTGATCAAGAGCCTGACATACTTGAAAGACAAAGGTGAAGAATGGCGCGATGTGAAGGTCTTTGGTCAGGAGATCAATGCAGGCACCTCAGCTATTGCTCGCATGAATCTGTATCTGCATGGCATTCACGATTTCAGTATTGTGAATGACGATACCCTTGAGCGCCCAGCCTTTATCAAAGACGGCAGAGTGCAACAGTTCAATGTTGTCCTTGCTAATCCTCCATATTCTATTAAAAACTGGAATCGCGAAGCCTTTGAGCATGACAGGTATGGAAGGAATTTCCTTGGAACACCTCCACAAGATTGTGCTGACTATGCTTTTATTCAGCACATCCTTGCTTCATTGGATGAAAACAATGGAAGATGTGCAATCCTGCTACCTTTAGGTTTGCTATCAAAAGTTGCAGAAATCGAGATGAGAACCAATCTTATCAAGTCCGACTTATTAGAAGCTATTATAGGTCTTGGTCCTAATCTGTTCTATAATTCACCTATGGAAGCCATGATTATGGTTTGCAATAGAAACAAGTCTTCAGAAATGAAAGACAAGATTGTTTTCATCAATGCTGTTAATGAGGTTGTTAGAAAGAATGCTGAAAGCAAACTTGAACCACAGCATATAGAGAAGATAAGCAAAGCGTTTTTTGAGAAGAAAGACATAGAGCACTTCTGTAAGGTAGTAGATAAGCAAACAGTTCTTGATAATGGTAGCAACATGACGATTTCTCTCTATGCTATGCCCAAAATAGAAAGGGAGGAGGTTTTGTCTTTGAGTGAATCATTATCAAAATGGAATGATGTAAGTGGAGAGGCTAACATGGATATATCAAATCTAATTAATATGCTTTGAAATGGGAATAGTAAGATTTGATGAAATAGCAAGAGAATGCAGGGAAACTTTCAAAGGAAGTTTTACTGATATGCCGATAGTAGGGCTTGAACACATTGAGCCATACGACATGAAACTAAAAAACTATGAAGTGAATGTAGAAACCACTTTTACTAAGCAGTTTCATGAAGGTCAAATTCTATTTGGAAGACGAAGAGCATATCAACATAAAGCGTGTGTTGCAACATTTGATGGTATTTGCTCAGGTGATATTACAGTTATAGAACCCATTGAAGGTAAAGTTTATCCAGACCTTTTACCTTTTATCATCCAGAATGATGATTTCTTTGAGCATGCTATAAAGGGTTCCAATGGTGCTTTGTCCCCAAGGGTAAAGTGGGAACACATGGCCAATTTTGAATTAAACCTTCCATCCCTTGAAGAGCAAAAAGTTTTGGCAGAGAAACTTTGGGCAGCATACGAAGTGAAGCAGTCATATCTCAAGATGATTGACGCCACAGACAATATGGTTAAATCGCAATTTATCGAGATGTTTGGAACCCCAGAGAATAATCATAATGATTATCCAGTCATCAAAATCGGAGAAATGGTCGAATCTATCAATTATGGTACAAGTAAACCTGCAACTGATAATGGTAAATACGTTTATCTCCGTATGAATAATATCACATACGATGGCAAGCTTGATTTGAGTGAAGTTAAACGTATTACCTTATCTCCAGAAGAGGATGATAGTGCTTTTGTACATAAGGGTGATTTGATGTTTAATCGAACCAATACCAAAGAGTTTGTTGGAAAAACGACAGTGTTTAATCTTGATGAACAAATGGTGGTTGCTGGTTATATTATCAGAGTTCGCTTCAAGGAAAAGTATTCGCCTGAATATTTATCAGGTTATCTTAATTCCACATATGGAAAAGCACTATTAAGGAAAATGGCTAAAGGAGCCGTTCATCAAGCAAATATCAATGCTCAAGAGTTTCAAGGAATACAAGTTTTAGATGTTCCCAAGCAGGAGCAAGATAAATATGTCACCATCGCCAAACAAGCCGATAAATCAATCTCCGAGTTGCGCAAATCAGTTGATGCAATAGATAAAGTCATCAAGTCACTCATTAACGAAAACCTGTAAGATATGGAGAAAGATACAAACATACAGCCTATGCAGCCGGACTTTGAGCAAATAAAGAAGGTGTCTGAAAAAGGCAAAGAATACTGGAGCGCAAGGGAACTGGCAACGGCCCTGGGTTACAGCACTTGGCAGAAGTTCAACCGTGTGCTGAACAAAGCGCTGAAGGTGGCTCAGGACAGGGGCATAGATATGGGGGCGCATTTTAACCAAGTGGTTGAGATGGTTAAGTTGGGGTCAGGAACGTTTCGCGAGGTGGATAATTTCCATCTGTCGCGCTTAGCTTGCCTGATAATAGCAGAGAATGCTGACAACAAGAAACCACAGGTGCAGGCAGCTCGCATCTATTTCAAAGAACAGGCATCGGCTTTGGAACTCGTTGAGAATCAGGGAACTTCGCGCATACTTATCTATAAGACCCATCAAGGAGAAAGCCGCGTAGAGGTGATATTCAACGGTCAAACGTTCTGGCTTACGCAGAAGCGGATGTCGGATTTGTATGGGGTGGATGTGAGCACTATCAACTATCATTTGGGGCAGATTTTTGAGACAGGGGAGTTGCAAAAAGAGGCAGTTATTCGAAAATTTCCAATAACTGCTGCTGATGGTAAGGATTATGATACGATGGTTTACAACCTTGATGCCATCATTGCCGTGGGCTATCGTGTGAACAGCTATCAGGCCACTCAGTTCCGCATCTGGGCTACAGCTGTGCTGAAGGAATACATCATCAAGGGCTTTGTGCTCGATGATGAACGGTTGAAGCAGGGCAAGCACTTTGGGCAGGACTATTTCGATGATTTGTTGGAGCGCATTCGTGAGATTCGCACCTCTGAGCGTCGCTACTATCAAAAGATAACGGATGTGTATGCTGAGTGTAGTGCCGACTACGATCCCAAGAGCGAGACTACCAAGTTGTTCTTCAAAATGGTGCAGAATATGATGCATTGGGCCGTGACTCATCAGACGGCTGCAGAGATTATCTACAACAGAGCCGATGCCGACATGCCTCACATGGGACTGACCACATGGAAGAACGCGCCTGACGGCAGGGTGCAGCGGTCAGACACCATCGTTGCAAAGAATTATCTGAGCGACAAGGAAGTTTCGGAACTGAATCAGATTTCAAATGCTTTCCTTGATTTGGCAGAGAATAGAGCTGACCGTCAGCTCATTACCACAATGGCCGAATGGAAGGAGCAGCTGGAGAGGTTTATGGCCATGTATAGCTATGAAGTGCTGGAGGGTGCTGGTAAAGTGACAGCTGAAGAAGCCAAAGAGAAAGCCTATGATGAATACGATAAGTTTCGTTTGATTCAAGACCGTGAATATCTGTCTGACTTTGATAAGGAGGTCAGAAACTGGAAAGAACTGGGACTGTTTGAGGAGGATATGAAGCGACAGATGTCAAAGGAAGAGCAAAAAGATGATGAGCAATAACCACAACAAATGTTGAACGTTAGATAAAGAAGAGATATGGCATACTTTCCATATTATGGATGATTTTATTTGCAGACTAAATCCGTAAATTTCGTAAGCGATTGAAAATCAATATGTTTCTATTTGCAGAGTAAATCCTATAGCAGTAATATATAATATGGCATTTAACGAAGATAATGTAACTGAACAGATGTGCATAGACATAGCCAAGGAAGCGGGCTATATTTATAGCAATCCAGACGCTCTGCGTGAGGCAAAAAACGATGTGATTTGTGAGCCTCTGCTGCAACAGGCATTGACAAAGATAAATCGCATTACTAATTCTGAGGCACAAATAGTGATTCAGAAGGTGAAGGATGTCATATATCAGGGCTTGAATGGTGACATCATAACTGCCAACCAGAACTTGAGGAATCTTTTCTTCAAAGAAAACAGCTTCCCCTTTGGCAGAAATGGTGAACACAAGTCTATCAGTTTCTTTGATACCAATCCTGAGACAGCAAGCAAGAATAACACATATGTGGTAACAAACCAATGGGAATATCCGAAGAGCAGCTATTCAGGAGGAAAACGACTGGATATAGTGCTGCTCATCAATGGTATTCCTATGGTGATAGGAGAACTGAAGACAGCTACAAAGGCAAGCATTTCTTGGGCTGACGGAGCAAAGGATATTCTGGATTACCAGAAGTCTATACCAGAGATGTTTGTGCCAAATATTCTTAGCTTTGCAAGCGAAGGAAAAGAACTGTATTATGGCAGCATTGGAGCACCACTGACGAAGTGGGGTCCTTGGTTTGCTGAGGAAGAAAGAAAGCATGGTACTCTTGCTGACGTAAGAACAAATCTTAGGAGCCTGATAGACCCATTGAGACTGTTTGACATATACAGATTCTTTACTGTATTCACTACCACAAAGGATTCTTCAAAGAAGATAAAGGTGGTTTGTCGCTATCAGCAGTATTATGGAGGAATGGCTATAGTAGAGCGTGTGTTGGCAAGAACCAAGACAGGCTTAGGACCTAAGAAGGGCTTGATATGGCACTTTCAGGGTTCTGGTAAATCGTGGCTCATGGTGTTTGCTGCGCAGAAACTGATGAAGATGCCGGAACTGAATGCTCCGACAGTTGCCATAGTGGATGACAGAATAGACCTGAGAGACCAGATAACAGGCGACTTTACACGCTCGGAGATAGAGAATGTAGATTTTGCCTATACAGGAGAAGACCTCAGGAATTTCTTTGAACAAGACCAGCGAAAGATACTTATCACAACAATCTTCCTGTTTGGCAAGGTACAGAAAGCACTAAATGCAAGAGAGAATATCATCATACTCGTGGACGAGGCACATCGTACTCAGGAAAGAGACCTTGGTGAGCGAATGCGACTCGCTCTGCCTAATGCTTTCTTCTTTGGCTTGACTGGTACTCCTATCAATAAGCGAGACAAGAACACATTCAAGTGTTTTGGTGCTGACGAGGATACTGGAGGTTATATGTCGAAATATACCTTCCAAGATTCTATTGATGATGGTGCCACATTGGAACTGAACTTCCGCGAGGTGCCTGTAGAAATGCATCTTGATGAAAAGAATCTGCAAGAGGCCTTCGACAAGATGGCTGACGAAAATAACTTGACAGAAGAAGAGAGAGACCAATTGACGAAGGGTACAAAGGTTGAAGCCTTCTTTACTTCGCCCAAACGCATACACGAGGTATGTGACAACATAGTGAAACACTATCGACAATTCATAAGACCAACAGGACTGAAATGTCAGGTAGTAGTTTATAATCGTGCTTGTTGTGTGGCATATAAGAAGGAACTTGATGCTATGCTTGCAGAGAGTGGTGATGAAACTGCTATCGTAATGCATACTAATGGCGACAAGAGTGATGAGTTTAAGGAGTACAAACTTACCAGCGATCAGCAAGAGAAGTTGCTGGATAAGTTCCGCGACCCATTATCACCACTGAAGTTCGTGATTGTAACATCAAAGTTGCTGACAGGTTTTGATGCACCAATTCTGCAATGTATGTATCTTGACAAGCCAATGAAAGACCATACTCTTTTGCAGGCTGTATGCAGAACAAATCGTGTGTATGAGGCTCAGAAAAAGTGTGGCTTGATTGTTGACTATGTTGGTGTGTTTGACAACTATGCCAACTCCCTGAGATTTGATGAGGAGTCTGTTAAGACTGTCATAAAGAATATCAAGGAAGTAAAGGAGAAGATTCCTGGCTTCGTGAAGGATTGTCTTGATTTCTTCCCAGGCGTTGACAGAAGCATTGGTGGCTTCCAAGGCTTGCAAGATGCTCAGGAGAAATTGAAGGACGATAATGTGAAGACACAATTTGGTGCTCACTATACACGCCTGAATAAAGCATGGGAGGTAGTTGCTCCAGATGAGGATCTGTTGCCATATAAGACTGATTATATATGGCTGAGTCAGGTTTATGAAAGTGTACGACCTGTAGATACTATACCGAATCTGTTGTGGACTCTTCTTGGACCTCAGACAATAGAATTGATTCACGAGAATGTGGTATCAATAGATATTGGTGAGTCAATAGAAGACCTTGTGGTTAGCGATACTCGCCTGTTGGAAGAGTGTATTAAGAATGAAAATAAACGCAATCGTACCATCATCGAAATTGAGAAGATGTTGAGATTGCGATTGGGTAATCCGAAGCATTCTGGTTCGAAGGAGTTTAAGAAACTTAGTGAGAAACTGAAGGAGTTGCAGGAGAAACTGCGTCAGAAGCAGATAGACAGTATTCAGTTCCTGAAAGACCTGCTTGCTTTGGCAAAAGAGACTCTTGAAACAGAACGCAAGATGGAACAGCCTCAGGACAAACGTCAACAGGCAAGGGCTGCTTTGACAGAACTCTTTGAGAGCATAAAAACTCAGAATACACCTATTGTTGTGGAGAATGTGGTGAATGATATTGACAATAATGTTGTGGATATTGTCCGTAGATTCAGCAATGCATTCAAGACTATTACTGGTCAGAATGAAGTCAGGAAGATGCTTCGCACCATCCTTTGGCTGAAATACAAGATTAAGGACAACGAAGTGTTTGAGAAGGCCTACAAGTATGTAGAGATGTATTACACGCCAGAGAATGGAGGTCCTAAGCCACAAGCCAAAGAAGTTCCATATCCGAAGTTGGAAGAAGAGAACAGACAAATGGATATGGCAGCGGAAGAGAGATAAGGTATAAGACCAGTCAAATGGTCAAATGCCGAAAGGTATCTATATTAAGAATGGCCGAAAGGTAATCAGATGACGGTATGTCAGGGGACTGTCCCGTGACATAACAATAAGTCAACAGCGGGGTGAAAGTCCCCGTATTTAAATTTTCTTAGTCTGTTCCACGATTTGAAACAATCTAAGCCTACCTTTGCACCAGAAACTGAATGTTGAACTAAAAACCATTAAGGTTAACGGTTAAAGAGACCCTCCCCAGCCCCATCCCGACCAGAGGTCGCCCCCCCGTAGCCTTCCCCTGTTTAGGGAGGGGAGATTGATGCACAATAAGTATAAACGATTAAAATAAGCAAGTGATGGAATTCAAATTTAGAGCAAACATTGTAAAGAGCAAAGAGCTGACTATCGAGGCTAATGACCTAAATGAGGCGATGGAGAAAGCAAAAGCGATGTTTAACGATCCTGTTTCGTTGAAAGATTGGGAAATTACCAAACTGTATTTTGACGAGATTGGTACCATCAAATGGATGGACGAAAAAAGGAGGTAGTAATGTATGAGGTATTCGACGATTGTTGAAAAGGATGATAAGACGTTGTTGGAGATTATCGCGGCACTGGAGCAGTTTGAACAGAGCAGGTTCATTGCTGGCATCCAGGCGCGCCACTATACGAAATATGACATTGAACAGGTGCTCGACATGGTAATCTCGTACCAGTCGAGAATGAATGTCGAGGGGCGTTCGCTGGTGAGGTTTTCTGAGACGTTTATCCAACTGTTTGCTACAGACAACAACAAATGTTTTGAAACGGCGCAACGGTATTTCAACCGTATCCGCTCGACGCTGTGTGCTATCAAGAAAGTGTTTCAGAAGACTACGCCCCGTTCGATGGTGCAACTGCCTGAGGGGGCTGCGCAGCCAACGGTGTTCGAGCGGTCGTCGCTGTCGTATGGTGCATGTGTCATTGATATGTACGGCCTGGCATCGTATGACGATTGTGTGCAGCAGCTCTATCATAAGCTGGAGACGCTGTTGGCAACGGCTACCACAACACTGGGGCTGTGCCATCGGATGATAGAGAGCGAGGATATGATCCGCCAGGATGTGCAACAGTTGAAGGATATCTACCATGACAGCTGTAACCAGCTGATGGGCAGCGTCAGGGAGTTTGCCAGCTTCTTGGGTTCTGTGCAGCAGTTGCCTGAAACGGAGCTGAACAGGCGTCGGAAGAGCGCCCGTTCATTGGATGATTTCCTGAAGAAGGAGTATCACAATGTGCCCAGGCAGGAATTCAAGCAGTATGTGTGGCTGGAGGCTGTTCGTCAGGGTCACAACGACGGACTGACAGAGGAAGAGACCTATCTCTTTCACGACAACCATGAGCGTGTCAGGCAGGTGCGCTGGGCCATAGAACATTTTGACGAGCTGGACGTGGAAGGTCAGCAGGGGAAGCTGGATTCAACCATACTGGTCTATTTCCTGAAATGGTGCGGCGTTGGTCAGACCAAAGAGAAACGCCTGTACCAGTATTTCTGCGACACATACATGGGCAGGTATAGTTTGCTGGTGTGGTCGGCTGTGTCGAAGGAGCGCAAGGACCAGCGCGAAAGCGGTATTACAGACAGAGGAGCGACCGCTACATTTCAAAAGATGATAGAAAAGTTGCAGGAAGAGGCAGCTGTGGTCTGAAATTTTTCGATTCTTTAGAAAAACAGGTAGATGGATTCCAATAGGGATTCATCTACTTTTTTTGTATCTTTTCCTCAGCTTTTGAGGAAAACTTGCCAACTTTTCCTCAATTTGATGATGTTCTGAGGAAAAGTTTCCGTCGTTTTGAGGAAAAGTGGCAGTTTTTGAGGAAAAGTTTTCGATTTCAAGTGTTAAATTCTGAGGAAAAGTTGAAATGAACAATCTACTACATTTCCGTCGGATGCTTTCATCTGTTGGTGGAAGTATCTACCTTCGCTGCTGAAAACAGATTGTTTAACTCCGAGTTGTGTGAGAGTTTCCATGGAAGAAAGTTGCAACACCTCCGCGCTGCTCACAACACTTGGAAAAGATGAAAGAAATTGTTTTGCAGATCGACGATGCTGCTTACGAGAAGTTTATGGGAATGGTGAGCCTCTGTCCGCAGGTACAGGTGGTGAGCGAGGGCATTGAGGTCAGGGGAACGGTCGACCTGTGTGTGGCTGGTGCCATCCGCGAGTTGCAGGAGAGTGGGAAGATCAAGCACCCCAGCGACTATGCCTACATCATGTTGGCATCGAACGAGAGCACGCTGAAGGGGTTGCCGTCGTTTTGTTCGCCCAATGAGTTTATTGCTTATCTGAAGGAGTTAGGTATGGAGAAGGTACCTGGACGGAATACGATGTATTATACGGTGAACAAGACGGTGGGCAGGTATCCGAACTGGACGTTTTCAGACAGTCCGCAGCTGTCTGAGGAATTGCGCAGGAAGAACATCGCAAACCTGTTTTTGAGTGCTTTCAGAAGGCGTTTATAGGTTTTTTGGGACGGGTTTTGGGACAAATGCGGATTCTTGGGACGGAGTTTGGGACAGCCCTATAAAAACGCTTTCAGCATCATTCTATTTGTACGACCTTTGCAAGCAGGAAGATGAAACGTGGCTTCGGCTCGGCAATTTGAAAGCGCGCTCTGATTGCTCCTGCCTAGCATCACGATAATCTGTCGGAAAGTACAACATTATTAATTATTAAACCCATTACAACAATGAAAAAGAAACATATAATTATTCAGTTTGTCGAGGAGGACGAACGGACAGACTACAACACTCGCCAGACGGAATATGAATCGTACGAGCAGACGCGGCCGATGATGAACTATCTGGAACGCAGGCTGAGTGCCGACCTCTTTGAGATGATCAAACTGCAACTGTCGGGCTTCGACTACGAGAT
>Ga0326511_10002571_pt1 | contig 14684 bp, 12 predicted proteins | sample 0_2496_0518_D_FD_203701 | JGI IMG/M metagenome (GOLD analysis project Ga0326511, IMG submission 203701) | Bovine rumen microbial communities from UC Davis, California, United States - 0_2496_0518 | ecosystem: Host-associated > Mammals > Digestive system > Stomach > Rumen | place: USA... | reverse complement strand
GCACCATCGGAGCCGAATGCCACGCCATCAGCCTGCTGAAGCATGGCGACATACTGCTGCAAGGCTTGACGCTCTTGGGGAAATCTGGAGGCCAAAGTACTGACGAAGCGGTCATAACCCTCTGCAAAGCAAAAGGTTTCGCCATCAATCGTCACACGGTCGAAACCTTCGGCATCAAGCCGTTGCCAAGGCAAGTCCATCAGTCCGAGTCGGCTGAAGATGCGCTGCATGCGCTGTCCTTCGCCCAAACCCCCAATATAATGAAGGCCTGTGTCGAAAGAGAAGTCACCACGCCGATAGCTCTGGATGCAACCGCCTGGCTGAACCTGTCGCTCCAACACTAGCACCCTATGTCCGGCACGGGAAAGCAAACTGGCACAGACCAGTCCGCCAAATCCACTTCCTATCACCACTACGTCTGACTTCATCTATGCGATCTACTATTTACGATTTGCTATTTGCGATTTATTTACGATTTCACTGCGCTCCCCCTGGCATCACTTGGACAGAGACGGGCTTCATGATTTCTCATTTTCCCTTCCTTATCCGATTAAACACTGCCGGCTGGAGGACAACAGCCAGGACAACGGCAGAAAACAGGCCGACAAGGGTGGAGAAGCCCACGCTACGGATAGCAGGATGAGACGCCACGAGCATGCTGCTCACAGTCACGATAAGCGTAAAGGCACTCAGGAAGATGGCCGTCTTATGATAGACCAGATTACGACTGTTTTTATCAGTCAGGCCCGTCATGACAAAAATGCTGTAGTCGACACCAATACCGAAGATGAAAGTGGAAATGATGATACTGATGAGGTTGAAACGCACATCGCACAACACCATGGCCCCCAAAACGATCAGCCAACTCAAAAGGATGGGCATGAAGCCAAGCAACGTGTACCACAAGTTGAAGCGGAAGCTAACAAGGAGCACCATGAAGACAAATGCCATCGAAAGCCATTGCAGCACATCGAAGTCACTACTCATCTGGAGCAGCGTGTCGGTTGTATAATAATAGGTGTCGAGCACCAATAAGTTGGGATTCTTCGACACGTCATTGCAGATACGCATATAGTCGCTCTCACTGCTACGCACAGAATCGTTCTTGCATCGCACTGAGGTGAAACAGAGGTAGTCGCCACCGTATGACTGTTCCATCAGGGTCGACAGGTAGCCTTGTGGTATCACGCCAGCAGCATAGAGCGCATCAGGTTCATATTGGGCAGTGGCAGCCTCGAAGAAAGTCTCAAAAGCTTCAGGACGAAGTCCTGCCTGCGGAGCCGTTTCTGCTATGAGCTTCCTTACCGTGGACAGACGCTCAGCTGTCCAGTAGCGATTCCAGGCATCAATCCGCTCCTGCTGGACAGTGAGGGGAACAAATACCATATTGGTATTGGTATAGTCCTTTACCAGTCCTAACTGCTGTAGGGAGTCAAGTTTCTGGCTGAGGGCTCCGAAATTGGCAACAGCCTCTTCCATTGTATTTCCCCGGCTGGCAAAATACTGCTGCTTGTCGCCAGTATAGGTCTTTTCGCGCAGTAGCTGTTCCGAGCGCTCAGTATTCTCTTCCAAATAGCCGAGGTTATGCATATCGGCGTCGAAACGGGTGCCTCCATAGAAATAGGCGCCGATACAGACTGCCATAAGCACGACAATCGCCGCAATCAAGGGTTTCTTCCGGTCAAAGGGATAGTTGATTACGGGAAGGAGGAAAGCAAACGGCTCTGCAGTTGTTTCTGTCGAGTCGGTGTTCTGGCGTTGAGCATGACGCCATCCTAAGAGAGGCGGAAGCCATGTGAGGCTGAAGAATGTGGTGCCGAAGATGGCAAAGGCGGCAAAGAGGCCGAAGTCCTGCAGGAGGTCGGTCTTGATGAAGATAAGCCCCGCAAAGGAGCCAATGGTGGTAAGGCATCCCAGCCAGACAGGCTTCACCTGGTCGCGAAGGGTCTGCTCCACATCTTCTACATACTGGTAATGGGTCATTACATGCAACGCATAGCTCAGTGCCACTCCTAAAACGATGCCTCCGATACCAAGTGCCAGGAGTGAGAACTGGCCCTTGATCCAGTACATCATCGACAGCCCGAACAATGTGCCAAAGGCAACTGGCAGGAGCATCAGGGGGACACTGTCCCAGCGCCGGAAGCAAAACACCAGGAATAGGAGCACCAACACGAGGGCACCGGTGATAGTGGTGGTCATGTCGTGCTTGATCTGGCGTGAATTATAATAGCCGTTGGCAGGAGCGCCATGATAGCTGATACGCACATCGGGATAGGCAGAGGAGAACTGCGTGATAAGGGTGTTAAGCCGCTCGAAGAGAGCCGACCCCTGTCCCGTATTAGTGGAAGAGAAACGCGGCGTGAGGAAGGCCAGGCACACCGTTGAGTCGGGCACGAAGAAATGGCCTTCAAGGGTCTTGTAGCTGCCTGTTCCGCTGCTGAGGAACGACTCGAGGTGCGACATGAGCACATTGCGCATACCCATAGGGTCCATCTGGATGAGTTCTGGGAACATCTCGCCGAACTCTCCTGTCATGTCCTCACGGTTCTGCTGCATCTGCCGGAGAAAATGTTCACGGGTGAGCAGTGTGTCGAAGCGTGCGTAGGCCGACGTGTCTATATAGGCAGGCAAATGGGTCATCAGATAGTCGATGCCATCGGGCACCAGGTCATCGGAAAGACGATAGAACACATCCTCTATCAGGGCGGAGTCACGTTGAAGCGAGTCAACGAAGGCATCGCAGACTTCAGACAGCATCTCTGTGGTCTCTGTTGATGCCTTACCCCCCGTGCTTTTCTCAAAAAGCAGGAACGTTTTGTCTTTGATTTTCAAGTTGGCAAAAGCCAGCTTCATCGTCCCGTCTTCATTGCGCGATGAAGGCATGAGCTTGTCGATGTCTTCCTCTAAATGAAGCTGGGCTGCAAAATATCCGAAAAAGACGAAAATCGCAACCATCGAGAGCCAATAGACTGCAGGATGACTGCGGAAGTAACGTGAAAGTCTGACGAAAAGTTGGGTCATTGCATGAATATTTTCAAATCCATCTCTGCGATTACGTCGGCACCCACGCGGGATTCCCCGTGTGCCATCGTCATCTGTCCAAAGGAGAAGCCAAATGTCACGGTAGTGTCAATTTGCTCTCCAACCGCCGGACGACGATGGCAGCCAAAATGCTTCACCTCAGCAATCATTCCTACGGGAGGTTTGTCGCCTGTCGCCTTGCTGCCAGCTAAAGCTGAACACGACTGGGCTATATGTTCAATGAGTCCCGTCTCCGCCATCGTATCGTCTGGAAGTCTGAAATAATTGTCATGACGAACGGTCAGGAGCGTGACGCCCGTCTGGTCGTCACGCTGCTCAAACTCGTCCACCATCATAAAGGGATCGCGCTGAGGAATCAGCCGTTTAATGTCATCACCCCGTAGTCTCATGCCGACTGGCGCTGCTCAATATAGTCGTAGAGATTGTTGAAAGTCTGAATCTTCTTCAGATCCTCAACGGGTATCGTAATCTTGTAGTTCATCTGCACCAGGGCAATCAGGTCTACAAGGTTGATGCTGTCCAGCTGCAGGGTCTCCTTCAGCGAGGCATCGGGGGTGAATTCACTTTCTTCTACTTCAAACTCTTCTGCGAGCATGCTATTGACCTGCTCAATGATTTCTTCTCTTGTCATAATTCTATTCTTTGTTACGTAATATATTTCTCTAAAATACTCTGACTACTCCAACCTTTATGTAGTAATCATAATCCCTAATTTCTGATTTTTACAAGTCCCTGACTATCAGCGTCGAGTTGGTGCCGCCGAAGCCGAAGGAATTGCTGAGGAAGGTGTCAAAATGAACCTCACGGGTTTCCGGCACCACATCGATGCAGGCCGTCTCGTCATCTGGATTCTCAAAATTGAGATTGCCGGCGATGAAGCCATTCTTCATCATCAGCAGCGAGTAGATGATTTCACTGGCACCTGCCATCCACATCTCATGGCCTGTCTGTCCCTTTGTCGAAGTGACGGGCACACGGTAGTCGCCGAAAATCTGGGCGATAGCCTGGGCCTCACGGCTGTCGCCAATCTTTGTCGAGGTGGCATGGGCATTGACGTAGCCTATCTCCTTCAACTGCACATCACTATGCTCAAGACACAGCTCCAACGAGCGGGCCGGGCCGGCCACGTTGGGTGTGGAGATATGGTCACCATTGCCGGAGAAGCCCCAGCTTACTATTTCGGCCAGGATAGGAGCGCCACGCTTGACGGCACTCTCATAGCTCTCCAGCACCAAAGTGGCAGCTCCACCGCCTGGCACCAGGCCGTTGCGGTCGCGGTCGAAGGGGCGGCTTGCCTTATGTGGGTCGCCATCCTCACGCAGGGCAAACGACTGAATGCCATCAAACGAGGCCACACCATACATATTAGCCTCCTGTGCCCCACCGCACACCACACAGTCCTGCAGACCATTGCGGATAAGCAGCGAAGCCAGCCCGATGCTCTGTGAGCCAGAGGCACAGGCTGCCGAGGCAGTGAGATTGATGCCTTTCAGGTGGAACAGACAGGCAAGGTTCATCGTCACAGTAGAGTTCATCGACTGGAAGATGGCACCACTGCCACAAGCTGCCGTACTGCCAAACTGACGGAACTTGTCGAGGGCATGCATCGTGGCCTCAGCCACAGAGTCGTTACCATAGATGATACCCACCTCGTGCTGGTCAATATAGTCCAAGTCCAGCCTCGCTGCCTCCAGGGCATCCTTAGTAGCCATGTAGGCATACTGGGCCTCTTCGGGCATGAACTGGCGGAAGTTACGGTTCACATACGGCTTCAAGTCGGCCTTAGGAACATCAGCGCAGAAGGGCGAACGGAAACCGGCATCAACCCGTTCCTGACTGAACACGATGCCGCTTTTCATATCATAAAGAGACTGACGCACCTCATCGAGCGTCGTTCCAAGACATGACCAAATGCCCATTCCTGTTATTACAACTTTTCTTTCCATCACTATTTATTCTTCAATAATTTATTATTTCGTTACACTATTCACTGCCTTCAAATCCTTCCGAAAGCATCGTCTCCGCTTTACAAATTCCGGATGCAGTGGCTTCCACTGAGTAAGCTCGCGCACGTTGTCCTCCAACTGCGGCCCAGTCTCTGCCCACTTGACACCTTCCCTATTATATATAGGTATGAGGTCATCGAAGAACATCGCATTCACCCCTAAGCCCTGGTAGTCGGGACGGACGGCTATCAGCAACATCTCGACACTTTCCTCATGCTTCCAACACATTGAGCGCAGCAGATGAAACCATCCAAAAGGCAAAAGCCTGCCGTGCGACTCTTGTAAGGCCTTGTTCAGACTCCTGACGGTGACTGCTGCTCCCACCATCTCACCACGTTCGTTCTCAATAATAGGAATAAAACGTGGGTCTATCACGGGCAAATATTGGTTGACAAAACGACTCACCTGTTTGGGTGAAAGCTCAGAGAAACCAAAAATGGGACTATAGCACTGATTAAACAGACGGAATAGCTCCTGTCCGCATTCGTGCTTGAAGTCCTTACGTCTAACCTTCCTGACGCGCAGACCCATCGTCTCACGAGCATACTGTGACACACGGGCATACTTTGCAGGCACCGTCTCAGGAATGTTGATACGAATCTGAAGCCAGTCAACCTCTTTCTCCAACCCCAAAGCCTCCATGTGCTGAGGATAATAGGGAGGATTGTAGATTGCTGTCATCGATCCAGGCAGATGGAAGTCTTCCACCAGCATGCCCTCCTTGTCGAAATCGGTGACTCCCATCGGTCCTATGAGCTTCGTCATGCCCTGACTCATGCCCCACTCGGCCACTGTATCAATGAGTGCCTGAGATACCTTCAGGTCATCAACGAACTCAATCATAGAGAAGCGCACGGACTTCGTATTCCATTTCTTATTGGCCTTCCTGTTCACTATACCCACAATACGTCCAACAGCCTCACCGTTCCGATAGGCCACAAATGGTTGGACACTGGAAAACTCCAGGCCCGGATTGGTGCGAGGGTTGAAGAGCCTACGCGTATCGCTTTCAAAATCGGGCACATATTGTGGAATGTTCTTATAGATAACCTCCACGACACGGATGAAGTCCTTCATCTGCTGCCTGGTCGTTACTTTGACCACATCTATACCCTCTGATTTCATCTTGTCGGACATACTTTTCTCAAATTGGCTGCAAAATTAGCAATTTTTGCGCAATTAGCGGTTTAAATTAATGTTTTTTTAACTTAGTCAACAAGAATATTCGCAAATTTGGATATTTTTGAGTGCAAAAGAGCTATCTTTCCCCAAAACTTCGTAACTTTGCACACACTTATGGAAAAGAAGACGATAACAATACTCGGCATGATGTGCGCAGGCTGTTCTGCACGTGTGGAGAAACGGCTTAACGAACTCGACGGCATCCAATCAGCAGCAGTCAACCTGCCAGCCCGGACGGCGCTCGTGGAATATGACGACAGACTTATCACCCTCGAAGAGATGAAGGAGCAACTGGGCAAGATTGGCTACGACATGGTGATAGAAGAAGACCGCAACGTGGAAGCCATAGAGCACCGCAACTATGTGATGCTGCGCAACAAGGTCATTGCTTCCTGGATATTCGCCTTACTGACAATGGCCATCTCTATGGGATGGATTGCCATCGGCACAGAAGACACTGCAAACCAGACGATGCTCATCCTCTCACTACTAAACCTCGGATACTGCGGGCGACAGTTCTACGTCACGGCATGGAAGCAACTGGTCCACGGTGCAGCAAACATGGACACGCTCGTTGCTCTCTCCACAGGCATCTCGTTCCTCTTCAGCACCTTCAACACTTTTTGGGGAGAGCAGGTCTGGGGCAGCAGAGGCATGGAGTGGCACACCTATTTTGACGCCTCCGTGATGATTATCACCTTCGTACTCACAGGAAGACTCCTGGAGGAGCGTGCCAAAAATGGTACCGCCTCTGCCATCCGCAGTTTGATGGGCCTTCAGCCTAAGACAGCCCACTTGGTGGCAGACGGGATGATCGCCGAAGCCCCCATCTCCGCCCTCCAGCCAGGCGACACGATTGAAGTGAGACCTGGTGAGCGCATACCTGTAGACGGGAGCGTGGTCAGCGGGACTTGCAGGGTGGACGAGTCGATGATTACAGGCGAACCGGCTGCGGTGGAAAAGAATACAGGCGACAAAGTGATAGCCGGCACCATCGTCAAGGAAGGCACGTTCCGTTTTAAAGCTAAGGCCGTGGGCCAGAAGACCATGCTGGCCAATATCATCCGGATGGTCCAGGAGGCACAAGGTTCCAAGGCCCCCGTCCAGCGCACCGTCGACAAGATTGCCCTTGTCTTCGTTCCTTCCGTCGTTGGCATCAGCGTATTCACATTCTGCCTGTGGATGCTCTTCGGCGGTCCCTCCGTCCTGCCACAGGCTGTGCTCTCCGCCGTCAGCGTACTGGTCATCGCCTGCCCCTGTGCAATGGGACTTGCCACGCCTACCGCCCTGATGGTTGGCATCGGAAAGGCAGCCCAGAAGAACATCCTTATCAAGGATGCCACTGCCCTTGAAGAGATCCGAAAAGTGAATGCCTTGGTAATCGACAAGACGGGTACACTAACGGAGATACAACATACGAAGGGCGAGGAACAAACAGTGGAAAAATATGAACACCTGCGTCCCTACGCCCGCGAGGCGATGGAAGAACTGAAACAGCAAGGCATAGAGGTGTATATGTGTTCGGGCGACAAGGAGGAACGCGCCAAGGCTGTGGCAGAACAGGCGGGCATCCCCCACTACCGTGCACAGGTGCTGCCTCAGGACAAAGAAGACCTCGTCAGGCAACTACAGGCCGAAGGGCGGCATGTGGCGATGGTGGGCGACGGCATCAATGACTCGCAGGCCCTGGCAGCTGCCAATGTCAGCATCGCGATGGGCAAGGGCACCGATGTGGCAATGGAGGTGGCTCAGGTGACGCTCATGGGCACCGACTTACGCCGCATACCCGATGCCATCACCCTCTCAAACCGCACCGTGGGCATGATACACCAGAACCTTTTCTGGGCCTTCATTTACAATCTCGTGTGCATACCTCTCGCTGCAGGTCTGCCCTACCTCTTCGGCTTGGAATGGCAGATCACCCCTATATGGGCATCGGCACTGATGGCCTTCTCAAGTGTCAGCGTGGTGCTTAACAGCCTGCGACTGAAATTTATGGACTAGCCATATTCGACTGTATGAAAAGACAATCCTCCATCCTCACCGTGCTCTGCCTTGTCATCGGCGTGATGGCTGGCAACGATTCTTTCTCCATAGCCACCCTGAATGTTGACGGACTGCCAAGAAAAATTCTCTTCATACCCTCCAATCCCGACGGACCGGGCGAAGAAGGCACAAGGCTGGCCAGCCAGTATCTGGCAAGCAAGGGATACGACCTGATAGGTGTGCAGGAGGACTTCAACTACGACAGCGAACTGCGCATTGCCCTGGAAGACGGCTATGACTACGACGAATGGCAGGGAGGCATCAGCATGGGAGGCGTGAACTGGTTGACCATTTGGAGAACGAAATTCAAAACTGACGGCCTACGCATGTTCTGGAAAAAGGGTCACCAGCTCGAACATGAGGAGACCGCCTCGTGGACTGAAAGCTACGGCAAGATTGACCACTGCTGGGACGACATGGTGACAAAGGGTTTCCGGCGCAGCGAAATAAAGCTTGCCACAGGTCAGCAGATTGTGGTCTACAACATGCACATGGATGCCAGCACAGAAAGCGATGAGGCAGCCGGCCGTGACACGGGCGACAAGGAGGCGCGCTGGAGCCAGTGGCGACAGCTGCGCGACAGCGTCATCAACCGGCTCGACCACCGCCCTGTCATCCTGCTCGGCGACATGAACAGCCTCTACCCGCGCGACAGCATCGAGGACATCTTCATCAATGCCATCAACGCTACAGGCCATCATCAGGCACATGACACCTGGGTGGAAGCCTGTATGCAGGGACACTATCCTGCCTTCGGCAATCCAGACCGCAACGCCGCATACGCCAATGGCGAGGTGCTCGACAAGATACTCTATATCAACCCCATTCACGGACAGCGGCTTGAGCTGAAAGCCTATCGGCTCGAACAAGACTATACATGGGACGATGGCACCCCGATGGGCGACCACTATCCCGTTTCGGCCATATTCGAATTTGTCGATGAGGGAAGTTCGGGCATCAGCCCAAAGGAGGCCCTACAGCCTGTGGCAGAGGCATGGTTCGCACCAGATGGCAGAAGGCTGACAAGACCGGCAAGCGGTCTGAACATCATCCGTATGAGCGACGGCAAGACAAAAAAAGTGATAATTCCATAGCTAACAAAATAGAAAAAGGTATGAAAAAGACTGTATTGATAACAGGTGCTACGAGCGGAATAGGTCTCGGATGCGCACGGAAGTTTGCCGACAATGGCGACCGACTGATCCTCACAGGCAGAAACGAAAAGAAACTGGAAGCCATCAGCCAAGAGCTGCAGGCCAAGGGGACAGAAGTCTACACGCTGGCTTTCGACGTGAGAGACCGCGAAGCAGCACGAGAGGCAGTCGGCAGCCTTCCTATGGAATGGCAGCAGGTGGACGTACTCGTCAACAATGCAGGCCTGGCCCTGGGACTGGAACCAGAGTTTGAGGTCATGCCAGAAGACTGGGACACCATGATTGACACCAACATCAAGGGACTGCTGACAATGACACGCCTCATCGTGCCGCAGATGGTGGCGCGAAACAGCGGACACATTATTAATATAGGCAGTGTGGCCGGCGATGCCGCCTATGCCGGAGGCAACGTGTATTGTGCCACCAAGGCCGCCGTGAAGGCCCTCTCCGACGGACTCCGCATCGATGTGGCCCATACAGCCGTGCGTGTGACCAACCTCAAGCCCGGACTCGTGGAGACCAACTTCAGCAACATCCGCTTCCACGGCGACAGAGATCGAGCCGCCAATGTCTACAAAGGAATCAAGCCACTGACCGGCGATGATATAGCCGACGTGGCCGTCTATGCAGCCAATGCCCCTGAGCACGTCCAAATAGCCGAAGTGCTTATACTCGCAACCCATCAGGCCAGCGGCAGCGTCATCGTGCGTAAGTGACTAAGATGAGGCACAACGAAATCTATACAGCCGCCCAGCTGATGGAACTGATCCAGCACGTAGGATTCCTGCCCCTTTTAGACAGCGGCATACATGGTTTCTCTGCAGAAGACGTGGTGGCAGAAGACTGTCGCTACGTTGTGCTGCCAGATGGGGGGTGGGACTGGCCGATGTGGAAATGGAAGGGAGAGATAGTCACCGAGGGCAACTGCGTCTACGGCAAGTTCTTTGCCTCCAAGGCTGGTTACATAAGCCGCGAGTGGTGGCCCGACTTCTGCAACTACCGTCGCAGCAAGCATCCGGCCCCTGAGGAAGGCTCCATCGAGGAAGCCATACTCACCACTCTGCGCATGCACGGCAGCCTCATCACCCGCCAGCTAAGGACAGCCTGCGGATTCACCGGTCCGAAAATACGAAGCAAGTTTGATGCCTACATCACCCGTCTGCAGATGGGATGCCACATCGTCACCCAAGACTTTGTGTATCCCACCGACCGGCACGGCAAGCCATACGGGTGGGGATGGTCGTTGCTCACCACTCCGGAAGCACTCTACGGAAAAGAGGCCTGCCTTTGCCAGCACACGCCCGAGGAGTCGTTCAACCGCATGCTGGACCACCTGCGCACTATTCTCCCCGAGGCTACTGAAGAGCAACTGGTGAGACTTGTCAAGTGAACCATAATCTGGGTAAAAAAACACTCAAGGCCCAGCATTTATCCCCCCACGGTGGGAATGTTATATTCCCAGACTGGAAACTTATGGTTAAGACATTTTTTCTAAAAAGTTCTGTTATTTCTTAATCTATGCCCTGCCTCAACCGTGCAGCAATCGTCTTGGCTATACGGAAGTCAGCTTCCTGGTTTTCCCCGTGGTGTATGGTCTTGCTGCCATACAGGACAAGGTACATGGCATCTGCATCGCATTCAAAATACACCCTGAAGCCTGTACCTTTCTGCCTTAGCTCATGTACCTTGCTGGCCCTGTCTTTCTGGTCTGGCTTCACGATATTCATGTTATTGCCATTGGCTGGAAATAACAGCCCGCCATTTAGCGCATCCTGAAAACGGCTAATAATCAACTCCTGCACCTGCTGTCCCAACATATCCCAGTCTGCCTTGAATGATTTGCTCCAATGCACCTTCCCATGCTGCCCAAGCAGTCTAAGCAAATAGTTCCACGTGTCTTTCTTAGCAGGCATTGGCGGTGTCAGCAAGGATACTATAGCTGCGGTGTTCCCCGTATACCAGTTGTCTATCTGATAAGTCATGGCATCCTCGGTTGTCGGATTGATATACACCAAGTCCAGCCGATTTACACATAATGCCGTATCCACCGGCAGAGTTGCAGCCATCATATTCAACTTCTTTGCCACCAATAGGTTGTGTGCATTGCATCCGTCACACAAGAAAGGCAAGGATAGTTCTGCATCCCCAGCCAGTTGAGCTTCCTCATAGCATAGAGGATTACTGCCCGTTGTAAGGCGGAGCGCATAGATGTACAAGTCACGTTCGTTTTTCAACTGTCCCACCAGGTACTTTAACGTCACCCCACACAGCATCACCTTGTCCACTGTATCACTCGTCACCCAGCATTGTGCCAAGCCTAAGGCAGTATTCTTATGCATGTCCCTATAACCCGTCACCATGTCACGAAACAGCTTCACCACATTAACGCCATTAGCAGGATGCGCAGGCAGACAGTCGTTCAAAAAGAATGTGTTTGGCATCATTCCCCCTTCCATTTTGTCAGAATAATTTCTCTGCATTGTCCATAAACTGGCTGAACATATCCTGAGGCCAGTAGCTCATACCTCCGTTCTCTTGCAGCATCGGGAATTCTATCTCCGTGCTTTCTTCGTCGTTGAGTCTGAACCAGGCCATTGCTACTTTTTCAGCAAAACCAGGATGCTCCTTGGCATAGATGCGTACCCCATCGAACACGTGGTCGCTGTGCGTCTCCACCACAATCTGCGCACCAGCCTCCACGGCTTTGCACATCAGCGTAGCCAATGCCGTCTGCCCCTTGGCATGGATATGTGCCTCTGGGTTTTCCAACAGCACGATGCTGTTTTTATCTGCCACACCCAACAGTACAGCAACGATGACAGGCAATGTAAAGCTCAGTCCAAATCCCACGTTTGTGGGCAGGAATTCATTATATGTAGCCGTATGGGCCTCCTGCCCTTCCACTTTGTTCATGCTGAACCGCACACCTGGGCTAATCTCCTTCAACCAACCCTGCACCACAAACTTGAAAGCTTCTCCCTCACAATCTTCCGGCAGCATCACTTCGGGCAGTACTACACCGGCATTGCTGCACTCCTCTATGATGCGCAGCACGTTCCTGCCCTGTCCATCCAGTCCTCCGTTCTTCTTGCTGGGGTAAATCTCCTGCGGTCCTATGCGGTCTGCACCCACATAGACCACTTTCGGAAAGTCCGGATGGGCTGATTCACGCTTTGAGTAGTTTATCTGCCGCCCTCCCTCGTTGCCGTAGGTGGCCGCCAGTTCCATCACAGCCTCGTGTTTGTTACGCAGGGTGTTCTCATCACCGCAATGCTCGGGCAACACCTCTTCCTTGCGTTGCGCTACGCGTCCTAAAATGCGTAGCGCCTGTATCACGCTGCTCTTCCCACTGCTGTTCAGTCCGGCCAGCACGTTCAGTGCTTTCAGCGGAATCAACTGGTGGCGTATCGATTTATAGCCGTCTATGGTCAGTTGTTCTATCATTTGTAAGCGTTTATAAGTTCAGAGACTATCCTATATCGGTAGCCAACACTCCACTTGTTCATACTGTCGCGCGAGATGGCCACTATAAAGTCATTGTCGTAAAGGTGACTCTCGTATTCTGCCAACAGATGCTCCTTGTCGCGCAGGACATTGGCGAATTCGCTATCAGAGAGTTTCGATAACAGCACCCCCCAAGTCTCAAACAGCGACTTGTTGATAGGCGAACGTCTGTTGCCTGGCAGGCTCTTTCTGAAGGCATGCAACCCAAACAACTGAATGCCACGCATCATAGCCTTTTCGAAGGCTATTTTGATGGAATCCTCAGTCATCACCTGAACATCGCCGATCACCACGTTGCCTTCTCTCACCAGTTTCTTAATATCGCGGTTATTAAGTCCTGGCATCGCATTGTATATCATCATCGTGTCGCCCAACCACGTGTCCACACTTACCGACTTACTGTATTTCGTGAAGTCACGCAGCAGGAAGGCCACAAAGCGTAGCACCAGCTCCTTATCCTCCATCCGCAGACTCTTCACCGACCAACCCGTAGCGTCCTTGAAACAACGCATGTCTGCCAGTTCATTCAACAGTTTTGAGCATTCGCCGCCATATAATGCATTGCGTATCTCTTGTGGACTCAACTGTATGCCGCCCGTATTGATACGCTTGAAGATATTACGCTTCACATCCTCCGGAGTGCCGGGATTGATAATGGTGAAAGTAAACTCGGTCTCCATAATACGGTTGGAGTATAGGGTGGGCAGCTCTGCCATGTCGTGATGGTTCAACTGCGTGCCACAAAACTCCAGCCCAAAGAGTTTAAAACCGTGCCCTTTATCTTCTGTCTCCTTGGATGCCAGATATTTCGGGCCTAATACAAAGTCACGGATGGTACTCAAGCGTTGTAGGCCGTCCACCACCGTCCAGTGGTCATTAGAGTCAGCAGACACATAGAACATCGGTATGGGAATGCGTAGCAGCAAAGACTCTATCAGCTGGCATTTCCTCATATCGTCCCACACCTCCTTGCGCTGGAAGCCAGGATTCAGTTTGATGGTGTTTTGCTCCAATCGGCGGATGATGGCATCCATCGTCACCACGCGCTTCTCTATCTTGATGGACGAAGGGTCGAAAGGCTGTTTCGTCTCGTCATCTGCTGCGACGGCCTCATCCTCTATACCTTTCACCTCCTCGTCTATCAGTTTCTTCTCTAACAGCTCTATGGTGTGTTGCACAGCCTCGTCTGCCGTCTGCTTTATCTGTACAGAAGCCTCATCGAGCCTCCCGCCCACAAACTGCAGGTGCAGCACGTTGCCATCCGGTGTCTTCACGAAATACACGCCTTGGGTGCTACCTGTGGAGACTTCCTGTAGCTCTTCGTATGGAATGTACAACTCTTGTTCGTTCATATTGCGAAAGTCACAAATCCGTACCCTCTGGGGCACAAAGCCTTTTATTATGCAAAAATACACTTTTTACACGAAACCGATAGTGTACCTTATTATTTTTTAAGATAATTTAAAGGCAGGGCTTAATCTGTTACTAAAATTTACGGCGCACAGTTCAAACTGAGGGACTGTAAGTATTCGTCAGATTATGCCCATGCCTGCGAACACAGTGAGAGCCGGCACTGAACTCAAACTCGTCACCATCGATATGAACCAGCACGTTATAGAAGTTGATATTCAGAAATCGGCTGTCTCCCGACAGCCGATTCAACTAAAAACAAACTACTTAAAAACTAATCTACTAAAACAAATCAAAAAAACATCTATGAATCTTATCCAAAAACATATTTTCAGGA
>Ga0326511_10002570_pt1 | contig 14685 bp, 20 predicted proteins | sample 0_2496_0518_D_FD_203701 | JGI IMG/M metagenome (GOLD analysis project Ga0326511, IMG submission 203701) | Bovine rumen microbial communities from UC Davis, California, United States - 0_2496_0518 | ecosystem: Host-associated > Mammals > Digestive system > Stomach > Rumen | place: USA... | reverse complement strand
CCATTACATAATATAAAGACACAAAATAGCGAGGGATTTCTCCCCCGCAAGTTGTTAATCTTATTAGATGGATTTCAATTTGGCTTCAATCTGGGTGCTGATAAACATATCACCCTTTGCATTAAGGTGTCTGTTTGTCATGATAGTTGAAGAATCTCCCGAATAAGTCCATGCACCAAAGACTGTCATCCAGTTGATATTGAACATGTGGATGTTTGATTCATGGTACATATCAAGACAGGGGATATTAGCCTTTTTGCAGAAGTCTATCATAGCATCAGCATATACTTCATCGGACTTGTCTGCTGTTCTTCTCCAAGTAGTTGCGAATAGAATTTTGGCTTCTGGAATGTTGTTATTGATATAGTCTACTATATACATCATTGCTCCATAGAATGTTGTTTTGTCGTCGCTTCCATAATTGCCAATAGGCACATTCGCATTGTAATCGTTAGCACCACCCATTAACATGATGTAGTTGGAGTCTGTGGGTATGGTGTCGACCCTATTAACCATTGGACTGCGGTCTACTCCTGCGTCTGCGACACTGCTTCCAGATATTCCAAGGTTTATAGCTGTGGCATTGTTTCTTGCACCAATTAGTGCGGGATAAGCCTCCCAAGGGTCTTTATAATCTCCATGTGTCAGACTGTCTCCCATAAAGCTGATCTTCTTACCATAGAGGGGATTATACTGATTCTCTGCTTTATATCCGTTATAATAGCAGGTGATTGTTGCGTTAATGTTTTCATTATTATCGCCTATGAAATTGCTGAATCGCATGTATTTTGCTTGAGTAGGAATGTAGATGTTTGAATAGTTCTTTGTTCTATATACTACATTGAGTTGTTCATCATAGAACATTATGCAAGCATTAGAACCACCCTGCACACATGTGGTTGTAACTCTGTCAGGGCATGGAATGTAGTCACTCACCATGTACTTTGCATGATTATAATACTGTCCGTTTGAATATTCAAAGTAACCGCTTATTGCATTACATGTGAATGTTTCTACTGATCCTAACAGGTCATTTGCATTACACATTATTTTGATCTGTGTAGCACCCTTGTTCTTTTCACAGCAGAATTTCATGTATCGAGCATTATTTGGTGCAATACATGGCATATCACTGGTAGAGGATATAAAAGTCTTATTATTGTCATAAAATGCTACGGCACACGCATCAGATGACATGATAAAGTTACTTCTGATAATTCGGGCATTTGGTGCTATTACAATAAAATCAGATGTTTTATAGTTAGGACCGTCTGCCAGAGTTCCATCTGTTTTAACTAAGTATTTATTATCAAATTCGGGGGAATGTGTTTCTGTAAGTTTGATATTTACGATATTAGTTCTATTTGACAGCACTATTTCCGGGATTTGTTCAAGACTATAATCATACGAACATACTACAGTTCTGTTGTTTGCTTGTCCGTTTGTATAATCTGATATTCTGAAATAGACCGCGTTGGAAGGAATTTCGATATTCTGGTAATCAGATGTTCCAGAAATAAAGTTTTTATTGGCATCATAAAATGCACATCCCGCACCAGAGTTTTGAACAAAATTTGTGGTGATATGCTTCGGAACGGGAATATATGATGTAGAGTTATAGCCAGAGTATGTATATGCGTTGCCATCTGTATAGGAGACATATTCTCCTTCCACAGTCGCATAGTATGTTTTAGGTATTCCAAAGAACAGATTTATAAGTTCTGTGACAGCATTAGACAGTTCAGTATAATCATCGGGGATACTTTCAATTACTTCTATCCCTTTAGTGGTTGCTTGAGTATTAAATGTAGAGATTGCATTAGCTAACGCATCAGTGAGAGTAGTTTGAATATTAGCCAACGCATTAGCCAGTTCTTCCGAAATATCATTTGAGTGTTCGTTATACCATTCTTGCAGAAGTTCTTTCAGAGCATCTGCTTTTTCCTGCAATTGCTCAAGTCCTTCAGTGGTTAAGTTGCTTATATTGGTTTCTCCATCTGAAATGATTTGCTGAATGTGGGTATACTGATCCAGAAAGTCTTTTGCAATCTTGATGATCCAGTCCATGTTGAGGTCATGAAAATTTGAATAGGGGAAGTTCTCACCGAAAGCACCATTGTTCATGTTGTCTCCTCCTTAATAAACCAAAATGCAGAACCGCATTTTGAAGTCCTCAATAATTATATCATACATATTGAACAGGTCGATGGCTCTTTGTTCCCGGATGAGTTTCTGTGTTGTGGTGACACCGATATTGCCATGTGCATGAAGTTCGTGTTCTCCTTCATTCTGTGTGGCAACCTGTTCCCCATGAGTGAGTCCACCCTGTTTGTTGATAGTTTCTCCGTAGGTCTTTGTTTCCTGTAGGTTCTCCGTCCTGCCGTACGTGGTTTCATCTTTGTTGGTTTCCGTCTTTCCGAAAGTAGTAGTCTCAGAGGTTTCAGTATCTTCAGTCTTACCGAAAGTGGTTGTTTCAGTATCCGTATTGGTCTTTCCAAAGGTAGTAGTCTCAGAGGTTTCAGTATCCTCAGTCTTTCCGAAAGTGGTGGTTTCCGTGTCAGTATTGGTCTTTCCGAAAGTAGTGGTCTTACTTCCAGTACCATCCTCGGTCTTTCCATAAGTGGTAGTGGTGGTGGCATCATCTTGATCCCGGGTCTGTTTCACAAGTCCATCATCCTGTCCACTGGGTTGAGAGTCGAATCCTGCAATCCAGTGTCCTTTGGTGTCAGCGCCTACAGTCTGATCCTGTCCACCCAGTTCAACGGAAGAAGTGGTATTTTCTGTTTCGCTTCCACCTTCTCGCTTGTTGGTGGAAACGGCTTCAGTACCACCCTGTTTCATGCCGATAGTACCAGACTTGCTTTCGCTTCCACCTTCCTGCTTGTTGGTGGCAATGGCTTCAGTACCACCCTGTTCCATGCCGATAGTACCAGTTTTTCCCTCAGTACCTCCTTCTCTGCGGGTCATGTCCAGAGTATCTTTACCGCCAGTTGTAATGGCTTCTGTCCGGCCATCTGTACCGCCATGAGTAGTGGTTTCTGTAGTGGTATCCGTACCGCTGTGGGTAGTCCTACCCGTACCGCTGTCACTGCCTGTTTCATACCTGTTATAGTTCTCAATGGGGTTGTACTCATATTGTGTGGTGGCATAGAGTCTGTTCCAGATGTCAATCTGTTTAGCACTCCATACACCTACCAGATTTTTGAAAACAACAGGGTTGGGATACAGGACTTCAAGTTCTGCGGTTTCTGCAAGAAGGTTATCAATTAGTGTGGGTTTATCAAGTGCAGTAGGAATTTGCATAAGGTCAAAGATTGTCTGATCCCATTGATAGAGTCCCAGAGGGGACAGATTAACGGTTCTTCCCATAGTATGACTCACCCTCCCGTGTGTTCGTGACAATCATCTTGTCCGGGTCATGTCTCCAATCTACAGTGACTTCAGTTCCAAACATGGCATTAGTGTTTTCTGCGGACTTCTTCAGTTGTTCAAGCCAGAGTTCGCAACGGGTGATGGTTTCAATATTATTGGCATTTACTTCATCTGTGATGAGTCTTTCCCGCTTGTCTGTATTGGCATTGGGGATACCTATGTCAGTGTCGAACATTGCTTCAATCTTACGCATATCAGAGAGGACTTTATCCACAATATAGTTCTGTCCAATATTCTGCTGAAAAGCGTTCCATACTTGAGTACCATCTTCTTTGAAAAGCTGTTTGTCAACAACTACACAGGGTTCGCCACCCGCAACCTTATCGAAGAGTTTCTTATAGGTTTCTGCTGTGGGTTTATCTTTAGCCGGGAACACAAAGGACAGGTGGGAGTTCAAGAGGTTTACGGAAGCAGTCTCAGCACAAAGAGCCATCATGTCTGCATAGTAGTTTACAAGGTCGTTGATACCACCCCAGTCTGGTTGGAGTTTGAACACAGTACACTCTTTACCAATACGGGGTTGTAATGTACCTTTCAAAAGAGGGTTAGTGATAATGAGGTTAGTCGGCTGATAGTAAATGTCATATCCGTATGGCACACCCGCCTGACAGATAACACCATACTTATTGGTTTCCACTACTCCGATATATCCCCAAGCGTAGAGAACATACAGGAAGTAGTCCCTGTTCCATGTTTCCGGGAGTTTCCATTCAAATACGGAAATTGCTTTCTGGAACAGGTATCTGCGGAAGAATCTCTGCAAGGCAACATTCTTCACATGAACAGTGGATGGACTAAAGGACGAGTTATACATATTGATGTAGTCATAGGTTTCCGGTACACCATACCCTATATCCTTTGGCATCTGGGTTTCAACTCCTTTCGGTTATTGTTCCTAAAGAATGATAACATAATTGCGGTTTTTATTCCACTTCCATGGATGTTCTCAAAAACCCATTCAGCGTTTGCCCATCTCTGTTCCTCGTCCGGGTCTAAAGGTCTTTCATATGCCCACAACCACACATCAGCGAGGATGGAAGGTGTCTCTGTACTGGTTACAAAGTCCTCCCATGTGTGCTGTCCATAGTTTTCAAGTGACCACTGTTTATTGTTGTGATACTCCCACATAATGCGGTCACACATGGTAGTACCAGATTGCGGGTCGAGTTGTTCATCTAATGCCCACTGATAGTATTTTCGACAGGGAGTCCATTGGGTGAGTCCCATGCCACCATTGTCTGCCAGTATTGCCGAAGGATCACTCCAGTCGAGTGATCTATTTTGAAATGCCCAGGGGTTAACAGTGGATTCTACCATCATGTTTCCGAGCATTCCTGCTATTGCATTAGGTGTCCAGTTCTGTCTGATGAAGTAATCATAGACCAAATTCATGTTGTCAATTTGCACTTGCTCCGGTGGTGTTATTCGCACATCGGTGGTGTCAAAACGTATATTAAGCTCCACCCACCATCCGTCATACCTTGTCGGATTCTGCGATGCCATACTATCACTCCCAGAAGAAACCATTAGTCAAGTATTGAACAATTTCTTTACGCTCGTTGTCATAGCAACTAATGTCTATCTCACCTTCTGCACAAAGGATGAAACCAGAGAGGGTGTTAAGCTGTCTGAGTTCACACAGGGGTCTTCCCCGGTGTGCTATATCTTCGTCTACGATATTGAAAAATTGTGACACGGAATAAGTTTCATAGTTTGCTGTCAGAAATGATCCGTTAGTGCCGGAGGTTTCAACTTGAGGCATTGACGATTGTATAGTGTTATATACTCCACTTGCGGCACCTGTAATAGCACCCATTACTGCTCCCTTACCAGAAGCAATACCGGATATTGCTCCACTTATTGCCTGTGGCACTATGTTAAGCGCACTTACAGCCGTACCCAAATAGTCAACCCCCACTTGTGCAAGCTGAATTGGCACACCGAGTAGGAAATGCTTATCAGTTAGTAAGTCAAAATCTTGTCCTCGTATTCTACCTATTTCAACTCTACACTGTCCGGTGATGAGGTCTATCACGTATATTAGTTCAATAGTATCTCCGATCTTAAAACTGAATGAGTCAAGAGGAACAATACCGAACCTCCCTATAAGAGAACGTTTAGAATAGGGAGCATAATTCAAATAGCTTCCCCGGGTATTGGCTTGCGGATGCGGTTGAAAGGTTATATTTCTCTCAGCAAGGCTAACAGTCTGTGCATACAGACGATAACCAGTTAGTGGATAATCCCACCAACCTATTTTAATAGATGATACGGCAGTCTTGTTGACAATAAGACTTTCCATGAATGGGAACCACATACAGGATACTATATATTGATATGGGTTGTACATTGTTTTCAACAGTTCCAGTGACATATCTGTAATAGTCGGGGTTAATGCACCGGAGGAGGGATCAAGTACCGCCAGTCCCATAGTGATAAGATTATCGTCTGAAAGAAGTTTATTTTTCAGAGCACCAAATTGTGCGGATGTCATTAAGTAGTAGGAGATTGCCCCAACTGTTTGAGTGCTGTTCCCAGATATGATTCCCACAATATAACATCCGTCAGAAATATTGGGAGTAAACACATTCGGATAACCCACAGTTTCAGTCTGGACATCTGTGGTAGCAGGATATGTGGTATCAGTTATTTCCCCATTGAAGTCTGTTGTGGAGTCAGTCCGCAGTACATACTCTGTACTGTTTCCTATCTCGTCTTTGAAAGTGGCAAGAACATCCTCTTTCATGTGGACTTCCCAAAGTCCATTCACCCATACCCAGTCCTCTATGAAATAGTACCTGTCTGCCTGTGACCATCGTGCATAGGTATAATTTCCAGGTATCACATCATTCGGAAGTCTTTCGATCTTGATAACTGGATTCATAATGGAGCATGGCTCTTTCAATATGCCTTGTATATACCGGGTTGTTCCTGTGGAAGGGCGTTTGGTAGAGTTCTCTTTTTTCTCAAACCCCTCATATAAAATAAGTGTCTGCATAAGCAACCTCCATAAAAGAATAGGGGGATAGCTGTCACACTATCCCCTTGCCCGTCTGATCTACATCAGTCGAGCAGGAACACAACGCCTTTCTCGCAGTTGTCACTGAAGCACCGGAGACGCATATGGTACCACATATTCCTGTATTCCCCTCTGGCGTTTACGGGAGTGGGGATTACCTTTTCATGGATCATTGCCCAACCCATTGCATCCTCATCGAACAGAAGAGCAAACACGCCAGACTTGTTAACAGCAGTGCCAGTGGTAGCCACACCGGAAGCATTGGTATAGGTGGGTGTAACCATGACTGCATCCGGGGTATCAATTCCCTGCCAGAAATTGATGGTTTCCACATCCGCATACTTCAGATAGTTGTCATGGAAAGTATCAGCCAGAACACGGGAGTCAATCTGATAACGATCCTGCCCGAGCATATACATTTTCTGCTTGTTGTAGGGAGTGTGACGGGGTACGGGTTTGCCAGTCAGAGTGGTCTGGTAGCGGGTGCTCATCTCCCGGAAGAGGGAAGCGACAGAAGCAATCCTGCCGTATACCCACTTCATAAAGGAAGGATAGTTATCCGGTTGGAATACAGTGGTTGCAGTCAGAGACAGACCAGTCAGAGTGTTGTACTCAGACAGCAGGTGAACATTCCGGGAAGCGTTGTTCTCATCGATCAACCCTCCGATAAAGTTCGCAACGAGTCCCCGGGACATGTTTTCCTTTGCCAACTCAATCTTGTTGGACATATCAGTGGTAATCATGGACAGGAACTGCCCAAACTCCTCAGACGAGCGGAACGCAGTTTCAAGCTGATCCTCAAAGACGGTGTAGTGGTCAGAGAAAACAGACTGCCCAAGGAAATTCGTCTGCACAAAGTCCCGCTTATTGATGATCCAGTGGTCAACGCTCAGTCCGTTACCAGTGGGGTTGCCAGTCTGGGAAGCATCAAAAGTTACAGGATACTTGTAGGCATCGTCATCCTTCCAGTCGCTTGCCACAATGTTAAATTTCCGCATGTATGCTCCCCACTGCGGGAGGTCTTTCTCCAGTCCACGCATGGAAGCAGAATAGGGACGAATGGAAAAGATTGTCCGTGCCAGCACGTTAGACAGGGTATTGAAGATTACATCCTTCCCCAGTGTCAGTGCGGTCTGGGCAACACTGATGAAGTCTGCTTCGGTATTGATAACCGCACTTCGTCCAGTTGCCTGTTTTACCAGATCATTGAGTACCGCACTGCTCTGCTGAAAAGTAAGGGTATTTACGCTCATTTCTTGGTTCCTCCTTTGTTAGTCTTTACCGCTTCCAGAAGTTCCTTCAGCACTTCCAGAATTTCCTTCATTACATTCACAAGGTCAAACATGTCATTCACTCCTCTGATGGAATGTCGGTCTGATAATCTCCGCAAGCATATCCTCCGCAGTAGGTGTCTGCGGATTAGCACCTCCGGGGATCACAGACTGGGCAATTGCATTTGCCTGTACCGCACTCGTCAATTTCGCAATAGACTGCATAAGCTCTGCCATAGTTGGCTGTGCTTCCTGCTGTGCGGGTTGGGGTACGGGTACGGGTGCGGGTTGGGCAACGGGTTCAGCAACCTGTGCGGGCGGGTTGGTGGGTTCTGCAACAGGTACAGGTGTCTGATCGGGTTCTGATACGGGGACTGGGTTAAGGTTGACTGGTGCGTGGTTTTCCATCTGTGCAATTTCATCTTTTGTGTAACCTGCCTTTACAAGTGCCATAATATCAGTGAGTTCCATTAGATAGTAACCTCCTTAACGAATTTTGTCAACGTTTCCAAAGCTTTCAGTGCTTCTTCACGGGTGACGGTGGTGGAGATGGGCTCATTATAATAGTCTATCATGCTCATGAGCCCAACACGGTTGAACACAGACAGTTTACACCGGGAGACACCGGAATTTTTCCGCTTGCTCCCCTTTAGTTCCTGCGAGTCCATACATGGATAATCAGCATCATCACCAAGGTAGAGTCCAACATGGCTTGCGTTACCCAGTTCGTCATGGTATCCCCTTTCCTTTTCCCCTCCATCATTCTTTAATAGGAAGAGAAAGGCTCCCTGTGGAATCCGTCCGAACTTCTGTACGCACTCGTCAATGGTTCCTCGCCAGTTAATGTAGTTCCTCCACATGGAGTTGGAACCCCTCCAATTGTAGGGGGTTCCGTCTTCCTTTCGGACGCCAAGGTCTTTCAATACCTGCTCCACGAATCCTTGACAGTCCAGTGTACTATACGGGATACCTACATACCCACCGGAGGACGCCTGTTCAGCTACCTCCGCTCCGGTTGCTCTTAGAATCATTATTCACCCTCCAGTTTATCCAATAGCTTTTGAATTACGAGTGTGTTGTTATTGATTGCTTCTGTAATACTTCTCTCTTGATCTGTTATTGCGGAGTTGAAGGTGATCTTCAAGTCTGTAATAGTGGCAGTCAGTTTCTCAGACTCCTCCCGGTGTGCTTTCTGCTCGTTCTGAAGCATCACGAACATTGCAATAGCTACCGCAATAGGGAATCCCACAGACTGAATGATTGTCAGAATATCCTGCATCCCTGTTCCCTCCAATCTCCCCGGAGAATAAAGAATGGTGGGCTACCCTTGTGACCGTGCGGAGTCATGCCCGCCCTTCCGAGGCTTGCACTGGGCAGGTAACCCACCGGAATTATTATAATAAATTCGGTTCTTCATTGTCAACTCGAACAACCCGAATACCACATTTCAAATGGTTATCCTTATAACATTTGGGGCAGGTGTTTGGTTTATATTTTCCGCATACAGTAAAAGGCAGTTGTCTGCATATATGTGCATACGCAACTTCCATCATCCGATCGTATTCTTCCGCTGTATCAACAATGATAGTAATCATGTTATACCTCCCAGTATTTGATAAACATCTTCTCCGACAATACATCTTCAAAGTCCATCTTATTTCCTATGTACATGTCCCAGTGTGTCCTATAAATTCTCTGATAGTGTAACTTATCCGTTTCCGTTGTCGAGAACGTCTTGTTGAATACCCCGGACATGTGCGTGGTGCAATACAGACGGTTCTCGCTCTTGTGCCGGTAAATACACAGCTCTCCAATAGAACATACTGGCAGGAATTCATTCAGGGGGCGAGGGCGTACATGCTGTCTGTCCACATTGAAGTCATTCTCCAACGCCATGTTTGCGAACTCTGAACCGTTCGTCAGATTGTATAATGCGGTATCACTCTTCCTCTTGCTGATGGGTGAGCGGCGGAGCATGATTAACTGGATACCCCTTTTATCATCCGTCCACCGGTCGGCATTACCCTTCTGCATCTTGTCCGCAATCCGAATCAACTTCAGTGATTCAAACACAGGATTAGTTATATCATTCGCATTGGCAAGGCAAAGCATCTGAATAGGAGCAATCCCTTTCAATTCTCTGTTCCGGTTCATTGTCTCGTAGGCATTGAACAGGGCATCAGCCTCATTTTTCAATAGTCTCTCATGCTTCTCCGGTATGAACTCGTCATAGATAAGAAGCTGAATATCCGAGGCATCAAAACCACGCATATTAGAGATGGTAGACAGAGCGCATGTATACCCCAACTGTGTCTCCGTATCTCCCGTCCCCGGTTCATAGAACATGGCATTGTATTTGCTCACGCTCTTCACCATGACATTCCAACCAAGGTCTTCATTCAAAGGTTTGAACACCGAGAACTCCGGCTTGCTGATAAGGTCGGCTTGGGACTGGGTGCGTCTCATGAGCATAAACTTCCTGCCATCTTCTTTGGCGGTCTTTAGGGCAGTATAAGTCTTCCCGGTTCCTCGCCCACCTACACAGAAATTAAAGGGGTACCCTTCCTCGAGGATACCCCTTATGTTTACATAGCCGGAAGGGTCATATATTCTCACTGGGCAATGTCACAAGTGAGATATTCCCGACCGCCTTTGCTCCGTCCGGCACCCACCACGAACCGAGTGGGCAGTTCTTCATTCCCGGACTCAAAGATAGAGCAAATGTCATAGAAGTTACGAACGAACGTCTTGGAGTTGGTGGCATAGCGGATGCCTTCAACGGTCTCCACCGCAAGCACCTTCATCTCTTTTCCGTTCACATCCTCGTCAGTGTAGAGCACAAACTTGCGAATGTCCAGTGTCTCGCCCTTGGCATCGGTCATCTTCCTGACGTCATTACCCTTGGTCAGAGCGTAAATGTCACCTGCGGTCAAGTTAGCGGTCTTCTTAATGATTTCCATGTTTTTGTCCTCCTCGTTGTGTTGGTTTGTGATGTTTCTCCCGGGTCTTCGCACAATCCGCTCCGGCAAGGTGTAGAGCACTCGTGACAAGTTATTTAGTTCGGTTGGGAGTTTTGCCGGGGCGTTCACGCTCGCCGGGAAGTAACATGATCGCCTTAATAATCTTATCAAATGACATAGGGATTGTCAAGATAGTATTTGGAATATTTCAAAATTCTTTCGTACTCTCCGGTGATGCCTAACGTGTACTCCGAAGGAATGATAGCAACGTTTGCAGTGATCGGTAAAACATGTCCGTCAATTTCCACCGAATCCATCGGAGGATTATCATTGTAGACCGCTGAAGTCCCACCCGCTTTACGGAACACGAAACCTTCTTCAAATGCCGATAGGCCACCATGTTCGTCGAGCTCAGCACCACCTTTCTGCTTATTGACACCTGCAATCGTGCAATGGACTCCCTCGCCCGGTCTTTCCACATACGCATACTTCTTTGCCCCTAACGTCTTAAATTCATAATAGGCGTATCCTGTGTCTTTTAGGTCTTCCGTTTCAAAAACTCCCATATAGTGGGTAACTCCTGCCGGGTCTGTAGCGAATGAACCACTTTCCTTGCACTCTGCAATCCGCTCAGTATTGTAAGAAGTCCAGTCAACATCCCCAGTATACTTGCAAGAATCAGTGTCACAATAAACAAATTCCGCACCCTCCGTTTCATGTATCAGTCTAATCCCCCTCTCCAGTGCCATACGGCTATGGGCAGTCACCCACACACCCCACTGGTACGCTAAGAACGCCTTTGAGTTGCTTTTCTCCAATAATTCTTCATCGGTCTTAGTGGTATCTATATCCCAGTCTCCTATCTGCTTAAAGAGTAATGAGTGCTTCACAGGGTCTTGTGCCATCATGCCATAGAGCGAATTCAACAGTGCCTTTGATTTATCATAGTAAACTTCCATACCCTTTACCCCCTTTAGCTCTGTCTTCTCTTTATAGTATTTAATTACTTCATCAATTAAGGGCTGAGGCAGTTTCTTATAAGAAGAATACCATCCTTTCATAATTTTTAATTTACCCTCGTATTCATCCAATATAATATGCAGGTCCACATCTGTAATAGTAGTCTCCAAATATTCAGCCCTCAGAATCCGTCCATTGTCCTCTGTGCAGATTCCTCCCTTGATTTTACGGCATTTATCCTTACTCAAATAAGGGCATCCCCAATATTTGTCCTTCAACCGTACATTCGTAATACCAACTACCAACAACATTGCCTTATGCCGTACAGTAAGACACCTCGCCACATAGTCCTCATTGAGTTCACTGGGTTGTAGAGGAACAAAGACACTCATGGGGTACTCACAATTGCAAATCACGGCCGGATAACTGGAAGACCTATCAGCGCTATGAACATTCCGAATTACATCCCCGGCGAAATACCGGTTACTATGTGTGTTGCCTCCTCTAAAAGCATCTCTCAAAGCATGATACAAATCAATATCCGGAGAGATAGAGTATACCAGCCCGTGATGTACATTCCCTTGTTTCATGGCTCTCTTTGCCTCCCGGCGAACATAGCCGGTACTGGTGAGCGGTATCGTCTGCAAGGTATCACCGTCACGAGCCATCAGAGCATTGACTGCCTCAACCAGCCCGAGAACGTCATGTGTGCAATATTCCAGTTCTTCGGAAGATAGGGGAGTCCATGGGTACCGCTTTACGGAATAGTCGAACTCCTCACCGGATAACTTCTGATGCTTCACAGCAAACTTCTTAGTGAATTGTGCTAATGACATATTGGTCAGTTTATAAGAGCAACGGAATTCAAAGCACCCCCGCATGTCGCATTTCACTACCTTCCGGGAGGCAACAGCAAACACATCTGCCGGACAGAAAGAATAAATTCCCTTCAAAAATTGAAACTCGTCTAATAGGATAGGTTGTGAACATATACCACTAACCACCTATCCTCCGGCAACACCTCCTTTATTCTATTTTGCAAGTCTGTAAACTCTTCCCATGTACGTCCAATGACAGTAATATCCTCTCCGAATTGCCATTGCCAAATGTACATAACGGACTGCTGAACATCATCCAGTAGAGTTGTCTCAATGTCAAATGCCGTTGTAAGACCGATATAGTGCCGGGGTTTTTTCTTCCCGGGATTGCCCCTTCTGTTCTTTAGGAGCGGAGGATTTTTGAAATATTCTGAGGGGTTGAACTCCGCACAGTTAACCACCATAGGCGTTACCATCCTATCTTTGACGTGAATTCAGACATGTTCACTTCCGTATATCCGGTCTGTGGGTCTTTCATTTCAACCATAGCGTTTCGAACATCTTCCAAATTCGTTATATACAGGCCTAAATTGTCCAGCACCTTATCAAATTGCTCATCAGATAATTCAAGAGTTAAATTAGCAAGTTCTGTCGCACTGTCTGAGCCATATACTACTTTCCTTCTCCGCATTTCCTCCAATATGTCAATAACTCGGAAGTAGTTCTCATTATTTAGTGGTATCCCTTCTTTATTCCATGTGTTAATCGTCTTCTGCTTAATTTCCTTCTGTCCGGTAACACTACCACGTTTTGCACCGAGAAATTTTGACAGTTCAGAATACGCCTTTGCAAAATTCTCCGGCTTAATATTTTTAAGTTTCGGAAAACCTTCTGCGTGCTCTTGATAGGTTTTTGTCCGGGCGAACTCTGATTCGCCCATCCGCTTAATTCGCTTCTGAACCATATCCCTCATGCGAGTATAATCTTTTCGCATCTCGGAAAGGTTTTCCCTCTGCATCTTCTTTGCCACGTCTACAGGAATTCCTGCCATTATTGCTCACCCACCCTAATACCAAATGACCGAATATAGTCCACGATTGCCCGAGTTACCAATGCGGAGCGATTCATGTCATAGCGATCAATGAGCTCCTGCATGGAGTCATAAATAGATACGGGAAGGGAGACCGATATTATCTCCCTATCCCCCTTGCGAGTGGTGCCTTTACTTCCATGTTTCATTATAGTTGTCCTCCAATATTTTATTGTGCATTTCAAAGCACAGATTAATAATATTATTTGCTTCCGATTCTGTCAACATCGAATCCCAAAAAGCACACCTGCGAACGGTATCCAGTATAGCATCCCCAGCGAGTCCATAGGAACGAGCGGAATTGATTCTGCCGATGTAGAATTCATAAACTCCTTCATAACTCATTGTTTACATCCCCTTTATATGATGTACTTCTGCCCATGTGGGACAGACTACGAGAGCCGGAGCCCGGCTCCCGTCTGTCTATCTCAGTGAAATATAAATAACGCCGCACTCCTCGTAGTAATTATATAATAATTTCCTGTATTGTGACCAATAAAGAACGCACCGTTACAACCATAGACTCCGCACGAATATGCCACTTCTTCTAACCAGCCCTCTTCCTCGATAATTTTTTTATAATCGTCGGTACCCATGTGAGTACAATCAACTGTTTTTGTATTTGTTCCACGTTCGTACAAATATCTCTTGATTTCTTTCTGTGTCACTCTCATAGCCATTTTTTCTTTCCTCCTCTTTCTCCTGCTGGTGCAGGCTACGAAAGCCGGAATCCGGCTCCCGTCTGTCTGCATCAGTTGGCAAGAAAATCAAACATGTAACGAGCTCCATCTTCCGTCTGAAACACGGTGGCATCTGCTTCCTGTAGATTGTTCCAGTAGCAAATCACCACATAGACAAAACCGTTATATGTTCCTAAAATCCGCACCTTCTTCAGATAGAACTTTGCACCGGTCAACTCATTGACCTTTTTCTTAATCAGCTTTTCCATGTTTCCATTTCCTTTCCGGTTTATCGGGTTTTCCTTCCCTTTGTTCACTTGTATTATATCAAAATTAATAACCTATGATAAGAACGAAATCCGTACAATTGTGTTAATATTTGTCATAAATTTATTAACTTTTTGTAACAAAGGGGAATTCGCCCATGCCTTCCTCCACCCCTATTATGTAATGGG
>Ga0326511_10002569_pt1 | contig 14688 bp, 12 predicted proteins | sample 0_2496_0518_D_FD_203701 | JGI IMG/M metagenome (GOLD analysis project Ga0326511, IMG submission 203701) | Bovine rumen microbial communities from UC Davis, California, United States - 0_2496_0518 | ecosystem: Host-associated > Mammals > Digestive system > Stomach > Rumen | place: USA... | reverse complement strand
CTTTCCACTTTCCTCTTTCCTCAAAACTCTCCCATTAATTCCTCATAGCTGACGGCCCGGCGGATCATGCCCTGCTCCAGCATCAGGCGGCTGGCCTTCTCGACCATGTCGCGGCGCAGGCGGAACTCGCGGCGCTTCGTGTCGTGGTTGATCTGAAGGCGCAGCACCTCGTGGAGCATCTTCTTCTGCATCACCCGGTTGGTGGGCGAATTGAAGCGGCGCACGTACTTCATCACTATTTCCAGAGCCTCGTTGGGATGGGCGGCTGTCCACTCCCAGCCCTTGCGGCAGGCCTGGGCGAATTTCCGGCAGGCCTCGCGGTGCTGTCGGTAGTAGTCGGGACTGACGTAGACACCGTGCTCCTGTATGTTGTAGTCGTTCTCGTCGAAACGGTAGATGTGCTCTTCCTTCATCTTGAAGCCGGCCTGCTGCAACTGGTAGTACTCGTTGTAGCTCACCACCATCGTGGCATCGACGGCTCCTGAGAGGAAGAGGTTGATGCCGCTGGTGAAGGGCACCCACTCATAATGGAGTCCCTCCTTGCGGTCCATGATGAAAGTCAGGTAGTTGGGGTCGGAATTGAATACGGCGACACGCTTGCCTTTCAGCTTCAGGGGATGGATGTTCCATCGCGACACGAGGATGTTGCTGCTGTTCATGGAGTCCTGGAAGATGTTGACAAGCGGTATGCCCTGGGCGATGAAGTCTATGGCCGACATGAGCGAAAACATGGCGGCATCGGTCTGATGGGTCTGCAGGCGGTTCAGGGCCGAGCTGGTCAGGGAGGGGTGCTGTATGACCACGTCGAGGCCCGTCTCGCGGAAGAAGCCCTTCTCCAAGGCGATATAGTAGCCGGCAAACTGTGCCTGCGCCGTCCAAGCGGTGGTGAACACCAGCCTTTCAGCCCTCAGCGTAGCCGATGGCAGCAGTAGTAGTAGCATTCCCAATATGTTGTAGCAGGTCTTCAGCATGTCGTTAGTCCACTTGAGGCGACGGTGCAAGTTCATTATTTTTGCGTCTTTGTCGGCCGTTTCCATTATTCGCTTGCAAAGTTACTCATTTTTCCCGTTACGCCGCCATTTTGTTGGCAAAAGAATGTTAATGCCAACATTTTGCATGCAGTCGGATGGGCTATGGGACAGCCAAAAGCGACATTTTTGGGAGATAATTTGGCTATGTGCAGGTTTTTGCTTACTTTTGCACCCAGATACAAAATCATTGCGTATGCAGACAAATAGTCATTTATCCCGATTGATTCACGATCAGGCAGCCGTTTATGGCGATCGCGAGGTGCTCATCTATAAGGATTTCGGCGGCAAGGAGTGGAAGTCCATGTCGTGGAACCAGTTTTCTGAGACGGTGAAGAAGGTGTCGAATGCGTTGCTCAACCTTGGTGTGAAGGTGCAGGAGAATGTGGGCGTGTTCTCTCAGAACTCCGTGCAGTATCTCTTCTGCGACTTCGGTGCGTGGGGCATCCGTGCCGTGACCATCCCCTTCTATGCCACCTCCTCCGAACAGCAGATCCAGTTTATGGTGAGCGATGCCAAGGTGAGGTTTCTCTTCGTCGGCGAGCAAGAACAGTACGACAAGGCCCGTCGCATCGTGTCGATGTGCCACACGCTGGAGCGCATCATCATCTTCGACCGTCGTGTGCGTATCTCCTCGCATGACCCCAATGCGATGTACTTCGACGATTTCCTCAAGCTCGGCGAGAACCTGCCGCGCCAGACGGAGGTGGAGGCCCTGCAGCAGCAGGCCTCGATGGACGACATCGCCAACATCCTCTATACCAGCGGTACCACTGGCGATTCCAAGGGCGTGATACTGACCTGCGGACAGTATCATGCTGCATTTGAGGCCAACGGCAAGTGCGTGCCCGTTACCGACGAGGACCGGGTGCTCAACTTCCTGCCCTTCACCCATATCTTTGAGAAGGGGTGGAAGATTCTGGCCCTGACCTGCGGCGCACGGCTCATCGTGAATACCTATCCGCTGGAGGTGCAGCAGTCGATGCGGGAGACCCATCCCACGTGTATGTCGTCCGTACCCCGCTTCTGGGAGAAGGTCTATATGGGTGTGATGGAGAAGATTGAGACATCGGGAGCCGTGCAGCGCAAGCTCTTCCAGCACGCGCTGAATGTGGGCAAGAAGCACAATATCGACTACCTCTCCAAGGGCAAGCGGCCCCCTCTGGCCCTCCATCTGGAATACGAGATGCTCAACAATACCGTCTTTTCGCTTGTGCGCAAGGAGCTGGGGCTGGAGAATGCCCACTTCTTCCCCACTGCCGGTGCCACGGTGAATCCGAAGGTGGAGGAGTTTGTGCATGCTATCGGCCTGACGATGCTGGTGGGCTACGGCCTGACGGAATCGCTGGCCACCGTGAGCTGCAACCACTATGGCGAGCCCTTCACCGTGGGCGGTGTGGGCATCCCCATCGAGGGCCTCGACATCCGTATCGGCGATGACGGCGAGATCCTGCTGAAGGGTCCCACCATCACCCGTGGCTATTACAACAGGGATGACCTGACGAAGGCCGCCTTTACCGCCGACGGCTACTTCAAGACCGGTGACTCCGGCTATCTCAAGGATGGCGAGCTCTTCCTCAAGGAGCGCTTGAAGGACCTCTACAAGACCAGCAACGGCAAGTATATCGCGCCGCAGATGATTGAGTCGAAGCTCCTGGTCGACAAGTATATCGACCAGATCTGCATCATCGCCGACCAGCGCAAGTTTGTATCGGCCCTCATCATCCCCGTCTATCCGTTGCTGGAGGAGTATGCCCGCGAAAACCACATCCCCTTTGAGAACCGTGAGCAGCTCTGTGCCGACAAGCAGATCTACGAGATGATGAAGGAACGTATCGACACCCTCCAGCAGCAGCTGGCCCACTACGAGCAGATCAAGCGCTTCACCCTGCTGCCCCACCACTTCTCGATGGAGCGCGGTGAGCTGACCAACACGCTGAAGATCAAGCGCCGCGTGCTCAACGAGAACTACAAGCGCGAGATAGAAAAGATGTACGAAGAGTAATTGGCTCAATTACTAATTACTCATTACTAATTAATAAAAAAATTATGATCACACAAGACCAGCTGAAGGATGTCATGGAGCGGGCCGATGCACTCTACCGCTACCTCGACATCGACAGAAAGAAGATGGAATACGAGGAGGAAGACCTCCGAACGCAGGCCCCTGACTTCTGGGATGACCGCAAGCGGGCCGAGGAACAGATGAAAAAGGTGAAAGGCATCAAGATGTGGCTCGACGGCTATAAGGAGGTGAGAACCCTGGCCGACGAGCTGCAGCTGGCTTTCGACTTCTATAAGGACGAGATGGTGACGGAACAGGAGGTAGATGAAGACTATGCCCGCGCCATCAAGGCCATCGAGAGCCTCGAACTCAAGAACATGCTCCGCCAGAAGGAAGACCCGATGGATGCCGTGCTGAAAATCAACAGCGGCGCCGGCGGCACCGAGGCACAGGACTGGGCACAGATGCTCATGCGCATGTATCAGCGATGGGCCGAGGCTCACGGCTACAAGGTGACGATTGCCAACATCCTCGACGGCGACGATGCCGGCATCAAGAGCGTGACGATGCAGATAGAAGGTGGGGAGTTTGCCTACGGCTACCTGAAGTCGGAGAACGGCGTGCATCGCCTGGTGAGGGTTTCACCCTTCAATGCCCAGGGCAAGCGCATGACATCCTTCGCCTCCGTCTTCGTCTCGCCGCTGGTCGACGATACCATCGAGGTGTATGTAGACCCTGCCAAGCTCTCCTGGGACACCTTCCGCTCCTCCGGCGCCGGCGGGCAGAACGTCAACAAGGTAGAGTCGGGTGTGCGCCTGCGCTACTGGTATACTGACCCCGACACCGGTGAGGAGGAGGAAATCCTCATCGAGAACACCGAGACCCGCGACCAGCCCAAGAACAAGGAGCGGGCCATGGCCCTGCTGCGCTCCCAGCTCTACGACCGTGCGATGAAGAAGCGCATGGAGGCCCAGGCCAAGATTGAGGCTGGCAAGAAGAAGATAGAGTGGGGCAGCCAAATCCGCAGCTATGTCTTCGACGACCGCAGGGTAAAGGATCACCGTACCAACTATCAGACCACCGACGTGGATGCCGTCATGGATGGCAAGATCGACGGCTTCATCAAGGCGTACCTTATGCAAAATGAGGAATGAGAAATGAGGAATGGTGATTACTCTGCTATTGTAATGCTATGCTGGAAAGGCGTGAGAATATTATCTTGAAGAAGTCTGAGGCTTTTGGCGACAGAATCGTCAGAATGTACAGGTATCTCCTTAATAAGAGGGAAGGTAATATTGATATCTTGAAGCAGGTATTACGAAGTGGCACGAGTATTGGGGCAAATTTGCCCTTAAAGAGGCTAATGAGACGAAATTCTGGCTTAATCGTCTTTATGCCGGTGGCTATTTGAATGAAACAGAATATGACTCTATAATCAAAGACAACGAAGAAATAATTAGTATATTAGTAAAAATCACGGGAACGATGAAGGAGCGTCTGGGAAAATAGTGAAGTGCATAATGTAATCATCATTTCTCATTCCTCATTTCTCATTCCTCATTTAAAAAAAGAACTATGGCACAGATAGCAAGAGCAAAGAAGGCTACGGAAAAGAAGGTGGCCTATCAGAAAAAACAGAAAGAGAGTGGTAACAACGTGGTGAAGTATATCTTCGCTGCACTCATTGCGCTGGCACTCGCCTTCGTCATCTATTCAGTCTATATCGTCAGTTGATGGGTGGACTGGAAATAGAAAGGAAATTCCTGGTAAAGGATGACAGCTACAAGCAGAAGGCTTGCGGTAGCAGTCGCATCCGGCAGGGGTATATATGCAGCAGTCGCGGACGCACCGTAAGGGTGCGTATCCGCGACTTGCGTGCGTACCTTACTATTAAGGGACCTTCGGAGAATGGCGGACTGAGCCGCTATGAGTTTGAGAAGGAAATCACGCTCGATGAGGGACTGCAGCTGATGAAACTGTGCGAGCCTGGCATTATCGACAAGACCCGCTATCTGGTGAAAAGCGGCAGCCATACCTTCGAGGTTGATGAGTTTTATGGTGAGAACGAGGGCCTCGTGATGGCGGAAGTGGAACTGCAGTATGACGATGAGCCCTACGAAAAGCCCGACTTCATCGGCGAGGAAGTGACGGGTGACCGCAGATACTACAACTCGCAGTTGCGGTCAAACCCGTATACTACTTGGAAATGACATGATGTAATCATCATTCCTCATTTCTCATCGCTCATTCCTCATTTGAAGCAATCCGCTTGAGGGCTTCGAGCAGACGGCTCCGGGGGCAGGCTATGTTCAGACGGATGTAGCCTTCGCCTGATTGTGCCCCATACATCGTACCGGGATTCACCCACACCTTCGCTTCGTTGAGCAAACGGTCGGCGTAGGCTTGGGAGCTTGTGCCTGTGGCGGTGATGTCCACCCAGGGTAGGTAGGTGCCCTCTAAGCGGCAGACCTTCCACTGTGGCAGGTGCTCTGCGGCAAAGGTGCAGAGGGTCTCGTAGTTGCCCCACAGGTATTGGCAGAGCGCATCGATCCAGTCCTCGCTCTCGTTGTAGGCTGCCACGAGGGCTACAGGGCCGAAGGGGTTGAGGTCGCAAACCTCGTTGATGTTGATGGTACGGTCGAGCCTGCGCCGCCATTCCGGCTGCGCACAGATGATGTTGGCAGCCTGCAGACCGGCGATATTGAACGACTTGGAAGGGGAGTTGAGTATCACGCTGTTCTGGCGACAGGCCTCGCTGACGGCAGCAAAGGGCTGGAACCGATAGCCAGGCATCACGAGTTCGCAATGGATCTCATCGCTCACCACCTTTACTTGATGCTTCAGACAGATGTCATTCATCTGCTGTAGCTCATCGGCAGTCCACACGCGTCCGCAGGGATTGTGGGGATTACAGAGCAGGAATACGGTGGTCTTCTCGTCGGCGCACTTCTGTTCGAAGTCTTCCCAATCCACCTCAAAGGTGATCTGGCCCTCCTTCTCCGTGCGCCGCAGGGCAGTCTCCAGCACCTCACAACCGTTATTTCTTACACTTGAGAAGAAGCAGTTGTAGTCGGGTGAGAGGATAAGCACCTTCTCGCCTGGCATGGTGAGGGCCTTGATGGCAACCGACATGGCTGGCACGACACCGGTGGTGTAGAGAATCTCCTCGCGGCGGATGCGCCAGTTGTGGCGTCGCTGAAACCAGCTGATGATGGCCAGGTAGTAGTCTTCTTCCACCACGGTATAGCCGAACACGCCGTGTTCAGCCCGTTTCTTCACAGCCTCCAGGATGGCGGGGGCAGCACGGAAGTCCATATCTGCCACCCAGAGGGGAATGACATCCTTTGAGGATGCCTCGTCCCATTTCACGCAGCCCGTGCCCCTGCGCTCCACTAATTCATCGAAATCATACATAACTTTTCTTTTAATTAGTAATGAGTAATTAGTAATGAGTAATTATGATTACTTCTATAGGCAGAGTCAGCGCTTCCTCAAGTCCTACGGTACTATTCTCTTACCTCTTACCTCTTACCTCTCACCTCTTACCTTTCACCTCTTACCTCTCACCTCTTACCTCTCACCTCTTACCTCTCACCTCTCACCTCTTACCTCTCACCTCTTACCTCTCACCTCTCACCTCTTATCCCCTCTCACCTCAATGACGCAGTTATTAGGCTGTCGCACATTCTCATCGATGGTGATTGAGCCGATGCTGTCGGCAATGATGTGTCCGCTCGTGGGGTTCTTGATGTTCTCGATATGTCCGCGAATGTCCGCCTCCACCGTGGAGTATTCGAACACGCGGTCGCAGAGCTTGTCGAAGGTGCAGTTCTCCAGCACCAGGTTGTCCGTATAGCAGAGCAGCTGCTCACCGGCCAGGTGACAGTTCACGAGCCGTACGTTCTTGGAGTGCCAGGCCAGATACTCGCCATCGAGCACGGAGTCGTAGACGGTCACGTTCTCGCATTCCCAGAAGGAGTCCTTCGTCAGGATCTTCGCGTTGTGTACCTCCACGTCCTTGCAGTACTGGAACACATACTTCGCATCGCTCTCCAGGCCGTCCACATAGATATTCCTTGAGAACATGAAGGGGTAGGTGCCTCCGTGGAGTTTCACATTCTTCAGCTTCAGGCCGTCCACCTTCCAGAAGGTCTCGTCGGCATCGGTTATTTGGACGTTCTCCAGTTCCACGTTCTTCATCTCGCGGAAGAACTTGGGCGCATCGATGCGGCAGTCCTTCATCACCAGGTCGTTGGTATACCAGATGGCCGAGCGCGAACCCAGGGCGAAATAGCAGTTCTCAATCTTTGCGCCGTCCACGTGCCACCAGGGATATTTGCCGTAGAACTTGCAGTCGTAGGCCTCCATGCGCTGGCACTGCTTGATACCCGACTCGCCATCGGTGATGGTCACGTTTTCCAGTCGCAGGTCGTGAGTGGCGAACAGTGGCCGCTCACCTCCGAATTTCTTGTCTTTGATCAGTTCCATTATCCTTATATGCTTTAACAGGCTGCAAAGGTACGAATAAAAATCCGTAATCTGCTTGCACAAATCACGGTTTCTCTTACCATTTTAAGGCTTTTTACAGAATATCGTCAGGACGAGGCAAGTCTTTTCTCTGCTTTTCTTTGGTCGTTTCAAGAAAAGTTGCTAACTTTGCAGGCGACAAACAGAAATGTATGACATCTTTAAATTCTAACGACTATGCAAAAGCAAGAAGAGAGAACGGTGCTGCCATGGAGCGGGCCAAAATCGAGGCGCGGATGCGTGAGACAGTCAGAAATCTCAAGGCTATGGGCCTCGGTCCCGATGAAATCTCAAAGATCACAGGTGTGACTCCGGAGGATCTACTCCTGTGGGATTATAGCTAAAGTTGACTTTCGTCTAAGTCATTGTATATGCTATTTAGGAGGACTTTATACAAAGATTTGATGGCTGCTACTTGGCATGGAGTGCCAATAAATAAGGTCGTGCGACCAAATTTTACGTCATCTTTTAGCTGGGGAATCACTTCAACGATGCTGCTCTGAACATATTTAGATCCTTTTAGTTTCGTTACGTCTTTCAAATTATCTACTCGGATATGTTTAACGTTAATATCTGGTAACATGGCACAGCCATATACGATGCCGCCTTTTGAAACAACGTACTCTGAAAACACTGAAGCAGCTCCTCCTGATGCACTGTTCCTGTATTCTTCGTCATCTTTACTCCAGGCAGCATAAGCAGTTCGGATTGTATTGTATTTTGTTCCACAAATTGCAGGGCAGTTCTTCTTGCATAGTCCGCAGTCATTGCAAATCAGTGAGTCAATTTTGGTAAATAAATGACCAAGACTTCCTCTCCTCACCAAAGAAATACAGCGTTTGGGGCATTCTGACACACAAAGGCCGCATCCTGTACAAATTTTATAGTCGCATATGTTTTCCATTTATATACGTCTTTGGTCGCTGGTGTATAAAATGCTTACGTAGAATTTGCATTTTTTGATTTAAGTATTTTATTCGTATGCAGAGTAATTGTTAAATTATTAATTCCAGAACGAGTGTTTAGTTTCTGAGACTGTTGGTCTCTTTTAGTGTGACATTAGCTATCACTTCATCTGCCCAGGCCGATTGCCATGAACAGACACTTACCACGAATAGGGTAAGCAGCATTCTAAGCTTTTTCATACTTGTTTTGATTTTTGGGTGAATATTAAAATGAATTGTTTACTTGGCGTTTGTAGATTCTATAAGAAGAACGCAGACTATCTAGGGGTCTGCTTACCAATCTACAGGACCGCCAAGTACCTTCACCCGATAAGCAATAGATAGCCTACGTCCTACACGGACGAGACTTCTAACTTTGCTTATTCTTCGGGTTGAATTTGGCGGATTCGTAGATTGAAGAACTGCAAGCTAAAAGCTTCGTATTATCTGAACATCAGTCTGTTTGCTATGTCATCGCATATCGGTTTTGAGGGTTCGACATTCGGACTGCTCTCACAGCCCACTAATTCACGCATACTGCCAATAAGGCAATTTCGTCTGCAAAAATAGTGTTTTTGTCTCAATCTTCCAAATTTTTTGGAAGATTTTTCATTTTGTGGCTTGGAATTGTGTAAAGACCTGTCGGCAAGGCCATATATAATTAAGGTGAATGTGATTGCCACACAGGGGGCAGACCCTTTGCGTTGTAATGATGATAGTGTAGGAAACTGTAGGGAATTTAGCTTGTCTAATTCCGTTGTCTAATCCCGCTGGGCTAACCAGCTTAGTCAAAACGGAAAATGAATCAACTAAAAAGGGAGATTGGCTTAAGCTAAAAGGGATGTTGCCTTGGGGCAGACGGCTGGACGGCTTAGGGCAGACGTATAGACGGCGAGAGGCATTCAACTGTCTGCCTCTTGCCGTCTACAAGCGAATGTGGACACGGGGGACAGGCACTTGACCCATCAACAACAAGTGTACATGATTGGTCATAAGACAGTAAGCAAACACCTCACTTGTACATATCACACCACTAGCATCATCACTCTAACTGGGATATTCTATGGGTGGGTAACTTTAGATCTGAATAATAGTAAATCGTAAAAATGTTAATAATAAATGTCGAAGCCTGTCAACATAGACCAATATGCTGAGTACCTGCCGGTGGACAGCAACGAACTGCGCCAGCAGCTGGTGCCTGAGTGACGACGCGCTGCCTTTTCTTTGTTGGCTGAAGTGTTAAATCTTTGGCTAAAAATGATAATAATCATTTGATTATTTGCCGGTATCGAATATTATGTGTACCTTTGCATTGTCAATTAGAAACAAGCCGAACATCTAAATTTAAGAAGAAATGGCAACAAACGAAGAGTGGTGGGAGTACTTCAATGAACTTCAGGAAAAACTCAAGAAGGTTCAGGAGTCAGACCTGCCAGACGACATCAAGGAGAAGTTGACAGACATGCTTCAAGATATGGAGACAACGGCACAAAGAACCGATTCAAGACAGGTAGGCAGGAAAAACCTGCTGACGGCAGAGCAGAATGCCCTGATAGCGGAAACTGAAGCCCTGATTGCACAGGGAGACCGCATGATGGAGGAAGATGTAAGCGACATCAGGGAGAAACTGGGCAATCTCCCCGAGATTATCAACCTGAGTGCTGTAGCAAGGCTGTGTTTCGGGAAATCCCGCACATGGCTCTACCAGCGTATCAACGGCAATAAGGTAAACGGCAAGCCTGCCTACTTTACACGTGCAGAACGCAAGCAGCTGCTTGAATTCCTGCATGGATTAGGAAATGACCTCTTGGCTGTCAAGCTCGTTTGATGCATGACTGTTTCTAATTGACAATCGAAACACCAGGAGTGCACCCCGACCCACCTAAGGCCGGGGTTTTTCATGTCTGGCAGTTTGGGAAATGTCTCTGACCCAATGTTTCCCCTTAACAAAAAGGTAATCGACTGAAACTCAGCCGATTATCCTCAATTTAGTCGGGATGAGGCGACTCGAACGCCCGACCCCTACGTCCCGAACGTAGTGCGCTACCAACTGCGCTACATCCCGATTTTGCGTTAAGCGGGTGCAAAGATACGGCAAATTTTTGAAATACGTGCAGAAAAAGAGAGTTTTTTTTCAAAATCGGCAAAATTCAGAGCCTTTCCTCGCTTTTCCTGCACGTATGGGCAGACTGCTAACGATGGGTCTTATAGTAAGTCCTGAACTGTAGGAATTCGTCGCACTTGGTGACGTAGTCGTTTTCCTGGGGGTCGAGGCCTGTAATGGTGACCAATCCCTCGTAGGCCCGGTACTGAGGTGACTGGCGATTGACACGCTTCTCAAACTCGCCGCTCTCTGAATTCCACACATCCTCACGCCAATAGTTTCCTTCGCTGTAGAACTCTGGCCAGCCCATGGCGAAAAGGGCCTTCTTCTTCAGCGAGACATCACTGCTCATGGCTGCCTGCTGCAGATATTCCATGGCCTTGGCGATGAGGTCGGTCTCATTGACCCTTACCGTGTCTAAAATGCTCTTGCTGTCGCGCATCAGCCACCAGCAGTCGCCCCGGTAGTTAGCCTGAGCATAGCGGACGGCAAGGTCGTAGCAGCGCTGTTCCAAGGCTTTCCCGGAAAGAATGTTGAGCGTTGCCTCCTTCATCTGCATGTCCTTGGCGAAGTTGAGCTTCAGGTTTTCGCGTATGTGCCAGTTGTACTGCTGCGCCTTGTCTGCATCCTCATCGGTGAGCCATTGACGAGTTATCCACGGCTCCACCTCAATCTTCCTCACCAGGGCATAGAGGCGGTAGCCGCATTGGTCATAATAGGATGCGGGCACGTGCTGGAGCCACTGTATGGCCTTGTCCCACTGGCAGAGTCGCATGTACTTCGTGCCGATAAGGTCTTCCAGCACGGTGTCGTTCTTCTCAATGTTTGCCTTCAGATATTTGTCGAGCGTGCTCTTGGCGGGCGTATTGGTGAAGGTGAGATACTTCTCCAACTGCTCCACTCGCATCGTGTCGGTATAGGGGTAGTAACTGGGATCCTGGGCTTTCCCCAAAAGGGCGAGGGCTGTGACGGGGCGGTTGGCATAGCGGTCGATGAGCATCCTGTGCAGCAGTCGGTCCTTCGCACGGTAGTAGTAGCCGTCGTTGCCAGGCTCCTGCTGCTTGTCGTCCAGCCATTGCAGCTCGTCTGCCAGATAGTCATCGAAAGCCGTGCCGTCCTTTGCCTGATCGGCTGTCAGGTAGAGCATGATAACGCGGGCACACTCCTTCATCCTCACCGTGCCATCGAGCTGTGTGGCCTGAAGAATATCCTTCATGGCCTGCTGCTTGTCGCCGAACATATATTCGAGCCAGGCTTTGGCCGTCTTCCACAGGCAGGGTACATCGGTCTTCCTGTCGCGCAGCACTTCCTCACACAGGTTTCTCATCTGCCAAGCCTCCTGCTTGTTGATGTCGCGGATGAAAAGCTTGCCGCCGAAGTTGCCCTCCCCGGCGTCGTGGGCCTCCTGGGCGTTGTTCACAAAGTCCTGCAGGAGGAAAGGCAGCACCTTCGAAACGGGATTCTGCTGATAGTACTGGCGTATGGCCTGATAGGAGCGACGCTTGTAGAACTGCGTCATCAGGCTGTTGCAGTCGCCCATCTCTACAAAGAGTTCTGCAGCCTCTGCCTCACGGCCGGTCTTGTAGAGGGCACCGGCATAGATGTTCTGCATCATCTCCTTATAGACGGTGTTGATGAAGTCCCGGGCTGTCTGCTCCCAGTAGGTGACGTTTTCCTGATGACGTCCTAACATCATGTTGCAGCGCATGTAGAGCAAGGCATGCTGGGAGCGAAGCTTGCTCTTTGTCTTTCCGAGGGCATAGGTGCGGATGGCCTGCAAGTCTCTCTGCTGTTGGGCTATCTGCTCCTTCGAGGGATAGTTCCACTCATGCTGCTTGTCTCTTTCCACGTCCACGCAGTCGAGATACTTTCTCAGGTTCTCCACATAGCCCACCATCAGCGCGTCGCCTTTCTGGCGGGCCGCCTTGATGATGTTGTCGGCATTGAACCAGAAGTACTCGTCGGTTGAGCCAAGATAGGCTTTCCAGTTCTCGTCGCAGATGCGTTCCACCCGTTCACTGTATTCCTGATGGTTATAGGCACTGAACAGGTAGGAATTGTGGGTGTCGAACCATCCGCAGGCCTGCATCGGCAGTACTGCAGCCGAGAGCAGGCTAATGATGATAGATTTCTTCATAGGTCTCTGGTTTATATCTGTCAATATTGTCTTTGTCAAGATGATAGGAAATGATGGTGCGCTTCAGGCTGCCTCGCTGCTTTTCCACAGCCCGCTTGACGCGAAGTATCTCCGAGGCGTCAACTGTGTGCTCCACTCTGATGCCGTGGATTTCCCTTATCCATTGGTAGACGGGATAGGCGGCGGCCAGGGGCAAAGGATAGCTGTCGAGTCGGCCGAGGTAGGGATGGACGTCACGGTAGTCGAGTATAGGATTGCGCTCCTTGTATTTTCGCGGATCACCCGTGTTGTAGATCATCAGCACGCCATAGTCCACAGGAGGCGAGGGCATGGAGAGCTGGTGAAGGCGGATGGTGGTGGAGAGGATGGGTTGAGGGTGGAGGGTTGAGGGTTGAAGGAGGTTGTCCATCGCCTGTCTTACTGCTTTGAGGAAGTCGTAGTAGGTCTTGCGGCTTTTTGAAGTATAGTCGCAGTCAATCTGGATCTCTAGGATGCCTCGGATGTCGTTGGTTTCATTCATCTGAACGATGCGCTTCACTATCTTTTCCGCCAGCCCTTCATGCTGTTGGTGCATGCAGTCTTCGGTGATATAGACAGTAGGCACCATCTCTACGCCTTCTGGCAGTGTGTCGCTGAAGGTGATAGTGGCATTAGGCTTAGGCTGTCCGTCATCACTCATCACGACATCGAAGTATCGGCAGTACACCTTATTAATATGATATTGGTTCAGGAAGCTGCGCTCCGTGGAGTCGAGGACAAGTTCGGTGCGCCAATAGTAGACGGCATTTTCCTCCGGCAGTTGAGCTTGCTCCTGCTGGCAGGCTGAGAGCTGGGCCAGCAAGAGCACAAGAGCGCATATAACATAGGGCCTCGTCATCTATAGATAAGTGGTGTCAGAGCAAATCGGGCAATTGGAATAGCTTGACGGCATTGCTGCCTTTGATGAGGATGTAGCAGCCTTCGGGCTGTTGCGCCTTGATGGCGGCCTTCACTTCTTCTACATCGTGGAACTTGCGGAAGGGGCAGTCAATGTCTTTGAAATTGTCGCCTACAAGCCACACTTCATCAAAGCCGGCCTCTTCAAGGTCGGTAACAAGACGATGGTGCTCAGCCTCGCTCTCAGCCCCCAGTTCGCCCATCTGCCCGATGATGGCCATCTTGCGTCCTGCCTCCATCCTGCGGAAGTTGTCTAGGGCAGCTTGCATCGAACTGGGATTGGCGTTATAGGCATCCACGATGAGGTGGTTTTTCTCTGTGACGGTCATCTGTGAGCGGTTGTTGGAGGGCACATAGTTCTCCAGGGCCTCACATATCTTCTTGCGCTCCACGCCGAAGTTGATGCCTACGGCAATGGCAGCCAGGAGATTGTCGATGTTGTAGGAGCCTACGAGGTGGGTCTGCACCTTGTGCCACTTTGTGGAGCGTCCTTCTTCCTCAAGGGTCATCAGCGGTTCGCGCCACCGGAATTTCAGGAAGGGGGCACAGCTGATAATCTCACCGCTGATACAGGTGTACTGTTTCTCCGGATCAGTGGAGTAAGGTGTGAGCCATATCTCTTCCTCATCGCCTATCTGGTCCATCAGGTAGTCGTTGTCGGCATTGATGAAGATGAGGCTGTCTTTGCGGCTGCGAAGGAAGTCGTAGAGTTCGCATTTGGTCTTGATGACACCTTCGAAGGAGCCGAATCCCTGAAGATGGGCCTTGCCGACGTTGGTGATGAGTCCGCAGGTGGGTTCAGCCGTCTCGGCAAGTGTCTTGATGTCGCCAGGATGACTGGCTCCCATCTCTATGACCGCTATCTCATGCTCCTTCGTCAGCCGGAAGAGCGTCTTGGGCACACCCACATCATTGTTGAAGTTGCCCTCGGTGAAGAGCACGTTGAACTTCTGCTGCAACACGGCGGCTACGAGTTCCTTTGTCGTTGTCTTGCCGTTGGTGCCGGT
>Ga0326511_10002567_pt1 | contig 14695 bp, 12 predicted proteins | sample 0_2496_0518_D_FD_203701 | JGI IMG/M metagenome (GOLD analysis project Ga0326511, IMG submission 203701) | Bovine rumen microbial communities from UC Davis, California, United States - 0_2496_0518 | ecosystem: Host-associated > Mammals > Digestive system > Stomach > Rumen | place: USA... | reverse complement strand
CTTATATGCTTTTAACATTCGCTGTCCACCGCCTTAACTTTGATTTTCTTTTGTACTCATATAGTTATTTTATCACAAAGCTACGCTTTGTGCAACCTTAACCCACCGTCTAAAGCCGGTGGGTTTGCGGTTGCCATTTTTTCAAATAATCAGAGTCTCATAAGAAGAAGTGTCTGAGGCTGCATATAAATATATCCATCCTCTGTTTTATATCCTCCTATTTCAAATTCGGCAGTACCTTTGAATGCAAAAGGTGCAGACTGTTCCTTTTCTGTAGGATTTACTGCTATGATAAATTTTCCACGCTTGAAAATAAACGGATATTTATTCTTTACTGCATAAATAACTTCAAAATTATCATCAGCCTGAAGGTCTTCATTTGCGTGACGTATTTCTATAACCTTACGAAGTGTATTAAGTATAGAATCCGGATCTTTTTCTGCCTTTTCAACTGTGGGTGCATCATCAGCTGTATCAACAGGCAGATAAAGCTTATCAGCAGGTGCTGACGAAAAACCACAGTTTGCCGAACTGTCCCACTGCATAGGAGTTCTTGTACCTGTTCTGGAGAATCCTCCCTCTTTGCTTGTAAGTCCTTCCATGAAACGCATTCCTATTTCATCACCGTAATAAAGGAACGGTACACCCGGCATCATAAATATAAATGAATATGCTATTCTTGCTTCTTCGGGAGTAAACATTTTCGTCATTCTCGGTGTATCATGGTTACAGGTGATAATACTTATATATCCCTTCCCCTTTGTTCCCTCAAGGTCATCAAGATATTCATCTATGAAAGCACTTATATCGCCTTTTCCGTTTTTACCGAATACAGCTTTACATTCACCCGTCTTATTATCTTTATGACGGAACAGATGACGATAGCCGTTTGTATCATGATCAAGGTAAAAATCACAATGGAATCCTGCTCCGATTGCAACCTTGGGATTGCACCATTCCGAAACAATAGCTGCCTGCGGATATTCCTTGTCAAGCATCTTTCTGATATTTTTCCATATCTTGCACGTTTCGGGCTTTTCTCCGTCTTCGTTCTTTACAAGTGAATCCGCCATATCTACACGGAAACCGTCACATCCCATATCAAGCCAGAAACGCATTACGTCTTTCATAGCCTCAACTGTTGCAACACAATCAGGATCGGAGGGAGATTTCTGCCATTCGGGATGTGTTATTTTATTAAACCCATAATTAAGTGCAGGCTGTGAGCTGAAAAAGTTTACCATATAGTTGCCGTCTCTTTCGGCTATGCCGCACATCATACGATACTGAGGCGGTGCATCCCATACACTTTTTGTCCATACATAACGTCCGCTGAATTCATTTTCTTCGGCTTTTTTACTTTTAACAAACCATTCATTCGTATCTGACGTATGCCCCGGAACAAGGTCAAGAAGTATCTTTATACCTTTTTCATGTGCCGTTTCAAAAAGATGTTTCAGATCTTCATTTGTTCCGTATCTTTCGGCTACCTTGTAATAATCCCTTACATCATATCCCGCATCCATGAACGGTGAATCAAATACTGGATTGAGCCAGATAGCATTACATCCGAGACTTTTTACATAATCAAGCTTTGATTCGATACCCTTTATATCGCCTATACCGTCACCGTTGGTATCACAATATGTCTGGGGATAAATTTCATAAAATACAGCGTCTTTTAACCAATTTGGCATAAAAAAACCTCCATGTCAGTTTATTTTTTTATAATTATACCACAAAGAAACACTGTATTCAACCACAAAAATTTCTTTTTCGCTCAATCAAGCCAATTTACTTCCGTTACATAAAATACTTCACATGAATGATTTCCTGTATCATTTCTCGTAGTGCTTGAATGCCAGTGATATGTTTTTCCTCCGTCACCGTTGCCGTCAAGATTTACAAGATAACCTTTCAGCCTTACATGATCTCCTCTCCTGATAGACCATACTTTCATTTCAATATCTCCGTTTGCCGCAATAATATGATTATTTGAGGAATGCTGTGAAATACCCTTTATTCCTCCAACATTGTCAAGTTCCTTTCTTGAATCGACCATATAGCTGTACCAGCGTCCGCCCTGATCCCAGTGAAAATCAATGTATTCGTTATACTCGGCAACTGCACCCCATGCAAGTGCTAAATCTTTATGCGAAAGCTGATCTTCTACCGAAAAACCGTAATAATCCTTTGTATGTACTACCAATGCTTCTATATCATAACTGTATAAAAATGTAGTATTGAATCTGTAGCCCCCTGCTTCAAGTATTACACTTCCCTCTGCCGGCTCCTGTATCGGATCATCTATATCCCTTATTGCACGTCTTGTTCCGTTTCTGTACCAGAAAAAAATTATTACCCCTATCAATACAGACACTATCACTATTACGCATATCGTACTTACAGTTTTTTTCTTAGTCATTGTAATTCCCCTTTCAGCCAAGACTAAGTGGTGTTTCAATATATGAAACAACCTTTCTGTCAAAATCGGGATATTTCCATGATACATTTTTACCAAGCAATTTATTGAGTGCTATCGACGGGATATTTATTCCTGTTGCCTCCACAGAATACATAAGTCCTCCAGACATTCTCGGATTTATCTCCAATAAAAACATTTTATCTCCCTGCATACGAAATTGTATATTCATAGGCATATCAAAATCAAGCAGTTCCATTATTTTTTCACATTCTGCCATGACTGATTTATCAAATCTTATCTCAGAATATCGTCCGCCTGTCTTATAGCGTGGGATTATAATATTGCCGCTTTCGGTTTTCAGACAATCTGCACTTATCTCTACTCCGCTGAGATACGGCATTATAAGTACAGGAACAGAAAAATCATAATTCCTCAGAACTTTTATTGCTGTTTCAAAGGTCACTTTCATTCCGGGTGCTTCAAAAAGCCCTCTTGATGTTTCCAGTTTGTCATCTATAACTCTGAAACTCCTTGCACCTTCGTCAATGACCAATTTATAACAAAGTCTTATATCATCACTTTTCAGTTCATTGTAAAAATCAATAAATTCGTCAATGTTATGTGCTGTCCTCACAACAGGTATACAATCTATTCCATTTGAAACGAAAAAGTCATACGTCTTTATTTTATCGTCAACTATTTCCATTAATTCCTTGTTTTTATTTGCAAATAGCTTTACTCCCTCGGCCTCAAATTTTTCCTGATATTTCACCACATCTGTCAGGTAATTCCTCGGAACGAAAACATCTATTTTCTTTTCTCTGCAAAACTTAACACAGTTATTTACATATTCTTCTGCTGTTTTGCCCTGCGGCTCTGTATAGTTTTCATCCGTTTTTAAAAAGTATACTGCGTTGCTGTTTCTGTTTGTGCCTATGAATGTCAGATCTTCTATACTGTCCTTTTTCATAAACTCTATCAGATAATATGCCGTACTGAACCAATGATTAAACCATATTCTCATAAATAAGCCTCCAACAATTATTTCTTCTATTATTTTACAAATATCCCCACTTTATGTCAACATAAAAATACAGCCGCCGCATTATCTGCGACAGCTGTTCAAAGGTCATTATGAAACTGTTACTTTAAATATTTTTGATGTTACAAAGCCGCTTGCATCTTTTATAAGCGATTTTACTTCATATTCGCCTGCTTCCTTTAATGTGACAGTTGACTTTGTATTTGTTGAATTTCTCTTGCCTATAGTAGTCCACTTTGTATCTCCTGATTTCTTATACTCGTATGTATAATAGAACGGAGTTGTTCCACCGTTTGTCTTTGCTGTGACAGTTACTGAACCGTTTACATTTATTCCCCATGCACTTATTACAGACTTGTTTTCAAGAATCTGTCCTGTAATTGTAATTGTAAATGCACTTGACTGAATCTTGCCATTAGCATCTTTTACAAGAACACGTGCCTTATATGTTCCTGCTGTCTTAGGTGTGAAATTAGCGGACGGTTCTGTGCCGTATTTCTCGCCAAGTGTTATCCATGATGACTTATCGGGTTTCTGATACTGATATGTGTAGAGGTAAGGTGATGCTCCTCCCTCTGCTGCACCTGTAAGTATTATCTTTGTTCCGCAGGTTGCATTTTCAGTATTTATCGTAGATTTGCTTACAAGTACAGACGGGTCTGTTACTGTTACGATGAATTTCTTTGCTGCGGTCTTTCCTGTGGCATCTTTTATGCTTGCAAGAATTTCATACGTACCGCCCTTTGTGGCTGTGAATTTTTCTACAGCAGATGTACCATATTTTGTGCCTATTACTTTCCAGCTTGTTGTACCTGAAAGTCTGCTCATAAATGCATATTTGTAAGGTGCTGTTCCTCCTTCTGCTGAACAGTTTACATTTACAGATTCACCAACAGTTATTGAAGATTTATCCAATGTTGAAGTGTTTTTAAGCTGTGCGGATACTGTAAAGTTAGTGTGAAGCGGAACAACTGTGCCTGAACTGTCTGTTACTATAATACAAAGGTCATACATTCCTGCTGTTTCAGGTGTGATAACTACTTTATTATTTACAACTTCTGCGGATATGAATTCATCAGTTTCTACTCTCTTATATGAAGCAGTATATGTGTAATTACCCTGTCCGCCCTTTGCAGAACAATTTACTGTTATCTTCTCACCTATATAGATTCCGTCATTCTCCATTGTTGAAGTGTTTACAAGTTCAGGTATGTCTTCTCCACAGGTAACTGTTACTTTATTTGTACCCGGATTATATTCTATATCTACCTTATCTCCTGCTGAAAGACCTGAAATTGTTACGCTCTTGCCTCTTGAACTGTGTTCTTCCAGAGTAACAACTTCACTTTTGCCGCCCTCAAATGCCAGTTTGACACTTTCTGACAGTGTATAATATTTTCCTGATGTCTTATTATACAGACTGAAACTAAATGATTTATTGCTCGTTGCTTCAAAGCTTGCTCTGTAAATACCATCGCTGCCACATTCAAAGAAGCTGTCTATATCACTCCAGTCATGATCGTCTGTTACATAATAAAGGAGTGCAAGCTTATCTTTTCCAGTCGGGTCGTATTCAAAATTCTTTACTGTGTATTTGCCGTTATCTGTACCTCCGATATAAAAACCATTATACTGATACTTTGAAAGGGCAATATCAACTGTCTGTTTTGAATTGCTGCCGACATCGAATATAAGATTTTCATATTCGCCTGCATTATTGAATTTAACAGCATATACATCCTTGTTATCAGAATTTACACCGACTTTGCTCAGTTTTACACCCGGCCATTCTGCATTTTTACTTGAACCTGTCCATGCATATGCATAAACACTGCTCCAGTCATAATTGTTTACAAAATAATATGTGTCATATAATGAATAATAAGTATCCCCTGTGTATTGGGAAAGCTCTTTTATAAGTTCTTCAAATTCATCAATGACGCTTTGCAGTATAAATACTTCATTCTTATGTTTATAATAAAGTTTTTTCAGTGCCTGATAGCTGTCATATGATGCATATTTATAGCTGCTTGAAAGAATTGATGCAACCTTTGTAAGTTCTGCAGTAGAATCTACAAGCTGAGATTCAACATAAGGTTTGGTTTCTTCGGGATTTACAGGACTGAATTTATCACGTGAACCTTCCATGATATAGCTGTACTGCGGATATATCTTCCCATCTGTGATATTTGCACCGTAGAACACTATCTCGTTTTCATATACTTCTACATAATATCCCTGTGAATTGAAGCCTTTTCCTCCATTTCTCTCAAGTCCTGTATCTGAGGAATCAGGCATTGTTGAACCTGCAAGTGACGGGGTATGTATCATATTTGCAGCAGTTCCGTTTTCATCAGAATAGTTATAATCCATTACAAAATCTTGATGTGTGTGACCTGAAAGGAATACTATATTCGGATATTTTTTTAGCAGTGCTTTGAATTTCTTTGTTGAACTGTCATCAGGATTGAGCATTCCGCTATAGTAAGGCTTACTCATTCTGTCACCTGCACCAAAACCTTCTAGAGGTGAATGCTGAACAAGGAATATATTTTTATTCTGATAATTATCTTCTATTATCTTTGTTGCCCATGCAATCTGTTCATCTGAGAATTCATCAGCCTTATTGGGAGCTTTATTCATTTCAAGCGACATGAAAAGGAAAATATCTCCTGTTTTTTCTTCTTCCATATAGAAATAGGATTTTCCGCTTTGTGAACCGTCTGTACCTGAGCCCTTTATAAAGGATTTAAGTCCGCTTTCTACTCCCTGACGCAAATCATGATTTCCGTCAGATTCCCATATCGGATTTACATAATCACTCTTGCTGAGTATCTTTGCGTATGCATCCCACTCTTTATCAGGCCCGGAGTCGTTTGTAACACAGTCACCTGATACAATAATATAATCTACATTCTTACCTGTGCTGTAATTCAATGCTTGTTTAAAATTCTTTTCCGCATCTACATACCAAAGGCTGCCTTTATCAATATGAATATCAGAATATGTACTGAATGAATACAGAAGCTCCCCGCTGTAAGAGTTAAATCGTTTATCAGGCTTAATATCGCATACAGAATATGCATCTGATGTATACAGTGAATCTGTTGTTGTAGCTATAAGTCTTGTTGCCTTTGCAGGAATAACTGTATGATAACCCATACTTACACTCTTTGTTTCACCAGATTTCATTTTTAATTCCGCTATAGGATAGAAACCATCAAGTGCTTTGTTTTCATCTGCCCAATAGATCTTATATGTTGCATCGTTATCAGCTGTAAGCTTTATTGTACCCTGTGCATATCCGCTTTTTGAAGACGAATTTCCGCTGTACTCATATGTAAGATTGCCATCGAAAACAGGATAAGCTGTTCTTGTGCCGAGTATTGAATAGTTGCTCTTTGAATATGCCTGTCCGTCGGGATTCTGATGGATAATCAATACATCAATATAGTAATCCGGTTCCGGTACAACTGCACTGGTTTGACAAAGTATTGCATAATCAGTACCTGAACTTGTCGTCTGTTTGCCAAGATACGCAATAGGAACGATACTTGCACCGCACATACCTTCAAATATACTGTCAAACGTATCCTTTACCTCGTCCGGCAATTCACACTTTGAAAGATCAGTTATTACCTCCATGCCTCCGTTTACAGGATACTCCGGCAATTCATAATAATTATCCTTTGCATAATCGTTAAGATCGAAATCATCAACACTCGAGATAATGGAGTCACTTTCCAGATCATCATAAACAATGACTTTTTTAAGAACATCTTCTCCTCCCGGCACAGATAAACGGCAGATAAATGCATAATTCATTCCTGCCACTACCTGCTGACCATAGCAGGCAAGAGGTGTAAGCTTTCCTCCGCTGTAACCCATAGACGCTCTTTCAAATGCTTCCAATGCATATGAAGGTATTGAATCTGATTCCGTTCCGACACTTACGTTCCATGATGCGTTTGCGGATACTGCTGCTGATACCGGTATATATGAAAGCGTTGCCGATGGCATTATCACCGCTGCCGAAACCAATGCTGCAAGTATTCTTGCAATGTTTCTTGATTTCATACTGAACATATCCTTTCATTATTATTTTCTCAGTTTAAATAATACAAAAATTATTCAACTACCTATATTTTACATACGTTTTAGTTATATGTCAACAAATCGTAGTTTATAAAGTGACAATATTATAATCACTTTTTTCTGTTTTTTATTATTTTTAACTAAACGCATTTCCCAAAAATGTTTTATATACTTTACAGAAAAATAACGAAAACGGGAAATTACAAATCACTTGCGTTTTCCCGTTTTTGTCATACTGAAATACTACATTAAATATCCTCAAGATCCGCTGCCGGAATATCGTTTTCTATATTATCCCTTGCAAGATCATTATATTCTTCAGGATATGCTGTTGATATTGGCTTTTCGCATTGATAAGAGTGTTTGTGAAGTTCTTTTTGTTCATTCACCTTATCATGTTTTTTCTTTCCCTGTTTTGACATATTATCACCCCTGTTTATTATGGACAGATATTTTTTCTTTATGCATATTTTATAACACCGCAGGCGATTTTTTCTCCTGCATCACCTGAAGGCTGTGTACGGAAATCATCCGTACCTCCATGAATTACAACCGTTTTACCTATAATTTCCCGTAAACAAAAACGGTTTGTCAGAAATTCCATATATGCCTCTCCCGAACTTGAAATCAAAGGAGGCATATCCCCCATATGTTCGGGATGGGGATTATTCTCCATATCATAATGCCCTCCCGTTTTCGGAAAACCTTCACCCTCACAGCTTCCGCCTTCGTGTATATGAAAACCGTAAAACATAGCTTTTGTATCTGGCAGGTGTGAAATTTTCGCCCTTACTATTACACCTTTTCTTGTCTGAAAGAAGAATACCTGTCCGCAAATCAGAGGAAATTTCTCTCCTCCCTTTACTAACGCCATTGCCTCAACTCGTCTGCTCTGTATCATTTCTGCATACCTCCCTGAAAATACTATGCTTATTTTTATCCGTTTATACATTTGTCACAATACAGAATACAACACTCAAAAAACGTACATAATATAAAAAACGGAGGTATCATATGGAAATTCTGAAAGTAATTATCGCTTCACTGCTATCTGCACTTTTACTTTTCATAATTGCAAAAATGATAGGACACAAACAAATTTCTCAACTCGAATTATTCGATTATATAACCGGAATAACTCTCGGTTCTATTGGTGCGGAATTTGCTACCACACTTGATAAACCGTGGTGGAAACCTGTTATCGCCATGATAGTATTCGGTGCTGTGACCGTCACACTCAGCTTTATCACACGAAAATTCCCACAAACACGAAAATACATCAACGGCACACCCACTATCATTATGAACGACGGTAAACTATATCGTGAAAATATGAAAAAAGCTAAGATCGAACTCAGCGAATTTCTTCTTCTTTGCCGTCAGGAAGGATATTTTAATATCAATGATATTTCTACCGCTGTATATGAATATAACGGTAAGCTTACTATTCTCCCCGTAAGTTCAAAACGTCCTGTTCAGCCTGAGGATCTGGGGATCTCTCCCGAAAAAGAGGAAATCTATACCGAGCTTATTATGGACGGCAGAATTATGAAAGAAAACCTCAAAAGAATAGCTCTTGACGAGATCTGGCTCAAAAAACAGCTCAAATCACAAAACATCGGAAATCCCAATGATGTTTTTTTAGCCTTATGCAACAGCAACAATGAACTGTTTGTTTACAAATCAAAATAGATCTCAAAGAATGCTTATTTATACTATTTGCACTTTATATTTTCTGAACCAGTAGTCCAACTGTATTATATATGCCATTATCTGAGGTGCTTTCATAAGCTGTCCGTACCACGGGGATGATATTTTATCAGGCTCTCGTGCTATTGATTCTACTCCCTCAAAATTCAGAATATCATACAGAGGGGAATTTGTATCCCTGCATATCTCTCTTACCTTATTGCAGCAAAGCTCAAAATACAGCGGATTATGAGTCTTGGGATAGGGGCTTTTTTTGCGGTCTATTATTTCATCAGGCAGAAGTCCTCTGAATGCCGCACGCACTATCCCCTTTTCCCTGCCGTTTAATGCCTTTATGCTCCATGGCATATTAAAGGCATAGTCAACTATCCTGTAATCACAGAACGGCACTCGCACTTCAAGACCGTTATACATAGACATACGGTCTTTCCTTTCAAGCAGATTCTGCATAAACCAATAGTAATTGAGAGAAAACATTTCCCTCATTCTCGCTTCAAGAGGTGAATCTGTCTTTAATTTTTCGGTATTATTGCAGGTATCGGAGTATTTCTGATATACATATTCCTCGCCTTTTGGAAGTAATCCCTCTTTTAATATTGTTCTTCTTATGTCAAGCGAGCGTGACCATGGGAACGTATTTTCAAAAAGTATTTCTCTGTTATGATACCACGGATAGCCTCCGAAAAGTTCATCTGCACATTCTCCCGATAATCCTACTTTGAAATCTTCTCTTATCTTTCTGCAAAATAAAAGCAATGATGAATCTACATCCGCCATTCCCGGAAAATCTCTTGCTGAAGTCGATTCTGTAAGGGATGCAAACAGGTCGTAATTATCTATGGTTACATTATGATGTTTTGAATCGATAGCCTGCTGGATTATACCTATAAATTCACTGTCAGGATCGGGCTGAAAAAGACTTTTCTGAAAGTATTTCGCATTATCAGTATAATCCACCGAATAGGTGTCTATCCTGCCCATTCCGTTTCTCTTATAATACTGTGATGCTACATAGGATATTATACTCGAATCCAATCCTCCCGACAAAAAACAGAACAGCGGTACATCCGATACTAACTGTCTTTCAATGGAATCCGTCAGAAGTTCCCTTACCCTTTTTATGCTGTCCTCCGGAGAATCTGTATGTTCATGTGCTTTGAGAAAAAAGTATCTTGTACGCTGAAGTTTTTTCCCGTCATATAGTGCATATTCTCCCGGCAAAAGTTCTTTTATACCGCAAAATATACCGTTACCCTGTGTACGCCCCGGCCCTAATAAAAATAATTCACATAGTCCTTCTTCATTTATCTTTGACGGTACAAGGGGATTTTTAAGCAGTGTCTTTATCTCACTTGCAAATATAAATCCTTCATTATACTGATAAAAGAACAGCGGTTTTACTCCGATACGATCCCTCGCTATCATCAATGTTCCTTTGCTTTCATCCCATATTCCGAATGCAAATATACCGTTGAGTTTGTATACACAATCCTTCCCCCAGCATACATAAGAACACAGTACGACTTCCGTATCACTGTGTGTACTGAATTTATATCCCTTACCTTTCAGTTCCTCCCTCAGTTCATCCGTATTATATAATTCTCCGTTATATACTATGGTACAATATCCGTTTTTTGTTTTGGCTGTCATGGGCTGTTTCCCGTTTTCAGGATCAATTATGGCAAGCCTTCTGTGTATAAGTGCTGCGGGACTTTTTATCATCATTCCGCTTTCATCCGGCCCTCGCCTTTTCATACTTTCAGACATATCTCCCAGCACATTTGTCATTTCTTTCATATCCTGCTGACTGTCATACCATCCTGCTATTCCGCACATATAACATCACCTCAGATATATTCTATGCAGATTTTCCTATAATGTTTCTGCAAAGTTCTCTTTTTCTCAAAGATAACAAAAATACTGCACACATTACTACAAGTGCTGTACTTCCTACTATTCCTACAGATGATACCTGTGCATCAGTATTTCCGAAAACTCTGAACACCTCTCCCACAGGTACAAAAAAACTGCATAATATTTTTGCCGCAAATCCTGATATTATACAGTTTATCACCCTGAATATAAGATATTTCCCGAATGAAAACGGTATACCTTTCAGCATAAGCAATATCTGAAAATGTACACACATTCCTCCGAATCCTACTGCCACAGAATACCACCATAGCGGCAATCCTGTTTCTCTTACTGCAACCGTGCCGCTTGTGACCTCGGTCAGTATAGGGATAAAAGTTCTCAGTTCCCTTATATTTATAAATCTGCTTATATCAAACGAATTCTGATATACACATATAAGCATTGAAAAAAAACATATCAGTGCAGTCATTGATATAATAGAATTTGCTCCATCCTCTGCCGAGGATATGAATGCCTCAAGAAGTCCCTGTGAATGACTGTTTTCTTTTTTGATATTATCTGTTTTTTCTTTATCCCTTATCCTGCTGTAAATACCCGATATAATGCCTATAAGAACACCCGATATTATCTGACTTAAATATAACATAACACCTGCCTGAGTATTATGCAGTATTATTGTTCCTATACCAGTTATCATAAATGACGGCCCCGAACATACACAAAAATTCATCATCCTTTGTGCCTGATCTGATTTTATAACACCCTGTTCATACAGAACAGACACACATTTCGCCCCTATCGGAAATCCTCCTATAAAACTTAATATAAGAGCTGATGTACATTCTTTCGGCAGAAAAAATATCTTTTCCGTAAATACGGAGAAAATACTCTCCACAGGTTTTAAAGCCTTCGTCCTTACTATAAACGATGATAAAATCATGAATGGAAATAATGATGGTACAATTATTTCAGCACTGTTTTTCAGTCCCTTCATTATCCCCCCGGAACATTCGGCCGGAAATATTATCAATATCGCTAAAAGAATTATTACAAGTAAAAATGAACCCATACTCCTCTTTATCTCAGGCAAAGCCATAGTATCACCCCCTTAATTTATATGAATGAAGTCATTTTTTTATTATTTCTGTCATAAAATCATATTAACTGAAAGAGGTGATAGCATGAAGGAGCGTTTGAAGAAAATTTTTACTGTTGAAAATGGTTTTATCAATAAATCCCCATGCTTTACTATGGAATTATCAGATAATCGTGAGGTAATATTTGAAGGATGTAAAGGGGTAGTTGAATATACTGATACTTCTGTCAAACTCAACACCGGTTCTGCAATAATAGCTTTCAGCGGCAGAGGACTTTATATCCGCAAAATGACAGATTCCGATGTTATGATAGGTGGATTTATTCTTTCCATTGAATTTATTATGTGAGGGAAAATATGTTTATAGTACAGTTATTCAGATGGATATTCGGCTATGCAGATTTTTATATAAAATGCAGATTTCCCGAAAGATACCTGAATCTTTCATTTAAAAACGGTCTGCATATCTGGAATATAAAGGGAGAAAAGGAAGCACTTTACGGATGTATCAAATCAAAAGAAATAAATGACGCTATAAACCTCGCACAAAAAGCCGGCATAGAATTGGGTATTACAAATGAACACGGTCTTCCTTTTTTATGCCGCAAATACCGCAAACGTGCCGGACTTTTTGCAGGACTTATATTCGGTGTCGCTTTATCATGTATACTTTCGGGTTTTATATGGAATATAAAAATAAACGCCCCTGACGGTATGAACGAATATGAGATAAGAAACGAACTAAGACAGCTCGGATTTTCAGAAGGAACATATTATACATTTGATTCGGTTGTAGATATAAGACACAAGCTTATGGTAATGGATAATCGCATAAGCTGGATGAGTATTAATATATTCGGTACAAATGCTGTTGTCGAACTGAGTGACAGATTTTACCCGTCAGAAGAAGATAAAAGCAATAAAGCAGGTAATATCATTTCAACTGCTGACGGGACTGTAACTCAGATAAGTGTAAAAGACGGTACAGCTTTAGTTAAACCCGGTGACGGTATAAAAAAAGGACAATTACTTGTCAGCGGTGTGATAGAATACAGCGACGGCTCAACAGAACTTACAGACAGCAACGGTCATATAACAGCAAAAACATCGGAAACCGTAAAATTCCGGCTCCCGATGAATTCGGTCAAAAATATTATAAGTGAAAATGAAGTGATCAAACGCAATATAAGCATTTTTGGTATAACAATTCCCCTTACATTATGCGGAGATCCCGACGGGGAAAATTTCAGAACGGATAAAAAATTAATTGTAGAACTTTTCGGTCAGGGACTTCCGATAATAATAAATGAAGAACGCTGGAAAGGATTGCAACAGGAAAAAGTCACTAATTCCGCTGAAAATGCAAAATTGATCCTGCAAAAACGGATGCAGTTATATGAATTTTTTCTCAGATTCAGCAATAATATAAAAATAGTAAACAGAAAAATCAGTTTTTCAGAGGATAAAAACGAATATGTTCTCAAAGTAATTTACGAACTTGAAGAAGAAATCGGTGAAAAAAAATATATACTTACAGACGGATCATAGGAGCTTATCAATATCAAAATCGGGAATAAATTCTTTTTTTGCCGAATCTAATTCCTGTGCATATCCGTCAAGCGAAAGCGAAGAAAGTGCATCTAAAACTTTTGAATATTCACGTTTTGTTATCGGGCGGTTTATTTCGGGAAATTTATCTGCATTTCCTACAGGAATATACTGCCCCATCAAGCTTATAAGTATTCTGTCACCATATCTTTCATCAAGATAACGCAAAACTTCTATTGAATTTTTTGTATTCTGTGGAAGTATAAGATGACGCACAACTGTTCCCTTTTTCATCATTCCGTCATCATCGAAAACAGGGGATCCCGTCTGACGTAGCATTTCATCAAGTGCCTTTGATGCATATTCAAAATAATTTGCCGCTCCCGAATATTTTAATGAAATATCACTTCTTATATATTTCATATCGGGCAGATATATATCGATAAGTCCGTCAAGCCTTTTTATCGTTTCCGCCTTTTCGTAACCTCCTGTATTATAGACTACCGGTATTTTTGGTCGGTATATTTCAAATGCTTTTATTATACTCTCAATATATGGAGTGGGACTTACAAGATTTATATTATGTACTCCCTCACTTTCAAGCATCCGAAAATATTCGGCAAGCTTTTCCACTGTTATGATTTTTCCATACCCTCCTGTGCTTATTTTCTGATTCTGACAGAATACACATGATAGCACACAATTTGAAAAAAATATCGTTCCCGAACCATTTTTTCCGCTTATGCAGGGTTCTTCCCACATATGAGGTGCTGTCCTTGCTATTTTCGGGAGTGTGCCTGCTCTGCAAAAACCTTTCCCTTCGTTTTCTTCACGTACAGCATTACAATTTCTCGGACAAAGGGAACAAATATATTTATCTTCCATCAATAAAACTCCTCGTATA
>Ga0326511_10002566_pt1 | contig 14696 bp, 17 predicted proteins | sample 0_2496_0518_D_FD_203701 | JGI IMG/M metagenome (GOLD analysis project Ga0326511, IMG submission 203701) | Bovine rumen microbial communities from UC Davis, California, United States - 0_2496_0518 | ecosystem: Host-associated > Mammals > Digestive system > Stomach > Rumen | place: USA... | reverse complement strand
AATGCTGCGTTAAACCTTAGAGATTACTTTTTCAAGGTAGTACTTGAAAGTCTATACAATACCGTAGGAACTACGGGAATTCACGCCCTGGGAAATGGTGCCTCTACATTAAGGGAGACCTTAATGCAAGCATCATCGTTGAACAGGGAAGCCCCCTCCTTTAGGTGGGGGTAGTTCACTCTATATTAGATAATTAGTTGAGTGACACATATTTCACCTTTTGAGTCCCTGAAAAATATTTATATTTATGCCAAACAAAAACGTAAATATCATAATCCTTGAGAGACAATTCAACCATTGCCTCAAGTCCCTCATGGCGGAAGCCCTAACTGCAAAGGGACTCCTTACTGAGGGTGATAGCCGTATAAATAAGATTAGGAAAGTTATAATGCCAAAGTGCTTTAATGGGCTTCTTAACCTTGATGACTACGTAGATGCTCCTGTATATCAGGTCAATGGCAATCCTAACACAACTTGGGGTGATTACCTTTTATATAATCTCAGACATACCTTTGGACTTATGGGTAACTCTGATGTACCTTTAGTGCTTTATATTGCTCCTATCGCTTGGTCAGACGAAGTAGGATTTGATAAGAGATGTGATAATGGAGAGGAAGTCGGAAACCTTGTTCAGATATGTCAGCTATTCAAACAAGAACCTAATCTTTTCCTTAAAGCAAAGAATACCTGTCCTGACTATAATTCATTATGTCAGCTCTGTGGACCTGTACTTCAGCAAATGAGAGCAGATGCCAATGAAAGGATGAATAGTGCTGATTACAAGGTCAACAAACAGTATTCCATAATAAAAGATGTGGATTTTGACCAAGCACGTCAAATAGGTAGCTACTCTTCCATGCAAGATGGCCCATCTTGTCTGTGCTACACACAAGATGTAAATATATGGAATGATTGGACAAAAAACGGTGAGAACACTGCCTTTGTATGTCTCAAGGACGGTTGGCAAGAAATGGAACCTAAACCAGGTCCTAATGCACCTTATGATGACTACGGTCTTTCAATGATATTCGTGTTTGTCAACCCTAAAGGAGAACTCATAGGCAGCAATACAAGATGGAACCATCAAAATGCAGGTAATACCAATGTTGACCATGCCTTTACAGAAGAGGAAATATCTAACATCATTGGCATTAGATTTCAAGATGCATTCAAGCCTGTAAACCCTGAAGATAGAGTAGCAAGAGAAAAACAAAGATTTCTCACATTAAGCAAGGCATTTATGCAAATAGTAACATCTTCTGATGAATGGAGACGTTCTAATGAAAGACGTTTCCCCTCTGAAATTTTCCGTTTTACTCCTGATGTGCTATTGGTCAGATATAAAGGCATGTACAATGTGTATAACCTTAAGGCACAAACTTTAAGCTCGCCTGAACAATGGTATGATGATTGGTTTGATGTTGATGTCTATGGGGATGAGGAAGAAGAATATACATATATTCAACTATCTACTGACAAACATACTTTCAGCTTATATAATCCTCAAGGTCAACCTATAGTGGAGAACATGCAAGGACAGTTATGCTCGAAAGTCTTTCATTGTGGCTACGTCATAGTAGATAAGAGTGAGAATCAATGCAACTATATAGGTTTAGACGGAAAGATACTGTTCCCTGACATGGATTTTACCATGTGTATGAGTTTTGACGAAACAACTCAACTTGCATCAGTAGGTAAATACATAGACGGCTATAAATATAATTTCGCAACCACGGACGGACAGTTACTATTTGATAAGTGGGTAGATAATGTGTTAAATATTGGTGACTATATTATTGTAACCAGTGATTATAGTCAGAACCTATACAATTTGGTAACAAAAAAGAAATTCTTCCCAGAAGATGTTGATGAAATAGCATATGACTCATCACAAGGTTGCATGACTGTTGAGAACAATGGCAAATTCAATATTATTGATGCAAAAAACATGTCATTATACAGTCCTCAACAATGGTTTGATGATTTGGAAAATACAGGTTACAGGACATTCCAAGTAATCCTTAACGGACAAACACAAACAATTAACCTTGACAAGCAATGAAAAAGATAATAATAACAGAATCACAGTTTAACAAACTATTCATATTACCACAAACTCTTCTTACAGAGGGAGATAGCCGTATCAATAAAGTAAGAAATGTCATAATGCCAAGATGTTTTCATGGGCTTCTTGACCTTGATGCAACCGTGACATCCCCTGAATATCGGGTCAATGGCAATCCAAATACCACATGGGGAGATTATCTGCTATTCAATCTCAGGCACACCTTTGGGCTTATGGGTAACTCTGATGTACCTTTAGTGCTTTACATTGCCCCAATTGCTTGGTCTGATGAAGTAGGGTTTGATAAGAGAAATGACAATAATACAGAGATTGATGAACTGACTAAAATTTGTCAACTTTTCAAACAAGAACCTAACTTGTTTATGAAGGCTAAGAATACTTGTCCTGACTACGAGAGATTACATCAATTCTGTGAACCTATCCTTCAGCAAATGAGAGATGAAGCTAATGAGAGGATGGATAATACCAACTACACAACAAACAATCAATATACCATCCTTAAAGACATTGATTATGAAAAAGCACATGAAATAGGTAAGTATTCTTCATTACAAAATGGTATGAGCTGTTTGTGTTATACACAAAGTGAAAGTATATGGAATGATTGGACAAAAAACGGTATAAATACTGCTTTCGTGTGCCTCAAAGATGGTTGGCAAGATATGAAACCTGAAACAGGCCCTAATACTCCATATGACGAATATGGACTTTCAATGATATTCGTGTTTGTTAATCCTAAAGGAGAACTTGTAGGCAGCAATACAAGATGGAACCATCAAAATGCAGGTGACACCAATGTTGACCATGCCTTTACAGAGGAAGAAATATCCAATATCATTGGTATTAGATTTAAAGATGCATTTAAAGTTTTAACTCCTGAAGAAAGAGAAAAAAAGCAGAAACAGAAATACATGGCTATATCACAAGAGTTTTTATCTAGAATAGGTGACATTTATGATGACCGTTTTATACGAAACCATATAGAACTTAAGATAAACGAACATGTTTTCATAGTAAGTTATAAGAACTGCTTTAACATTTACTATCGTATGACAAACACACTTCTTACACCTGATAGGTGGTATTCTGAATACAAAGTAATGTATGAAGTAATACATAATAGTGTTGGTCAACCCAAACGTATAGCCTTTTTTACAGACGAAGATACGTTCAATCTTTACACATCTCAAGGTGAATTAGTTAAAGAAGGAATCAAAGGAATAAGTTTAGGTAAGTATTTTGTTTGTGGTCAGGCAATTATATATTATGAAGATGAAGCTAATTATATAAGTGAAAATGGTGAAATTTTATCACCTGTTAATTTTGATGAATGCAACAACTTTGATGAAAACAATCAAACAGCATTGGTAAAAAATTATAATGATGAGTCCAATTATCTGACTACAGAGGGTAAATTGATGTTTGATGGGTGGGCTGATTATAGACGCTTTTTGTATCAAGACATTTGTGGCATTTTCAGAGTAAATGGTAAAGTATATATATATAACTTATTGACAAGAGAAAATTTCTTTCCTGATGGTTTTGATGAGTTATACTCCTTTGGTATTAATCATTATTGTATTGCCATGATTAATGGCAAATATAACATTATCACCTTTACGGAACCAGGACCAAATATGCAATTTAAACTTGTAAGTCCAAAACAATGGTATGATAGTATTGTTCCTCTGAGTGGTAGAAACGTACAACTAGTTCTTGGTGACAATATACAAACAGTTAATATTGATGACCTATGAGAAAAATAATTATAACGGAATCACAATTTAATAAACTCTTCATCCTTACAGAATCACAGGAATCCAAGTCCATTTCACAAGCAAAGAAACTCCTTATGAATAGACTTGGCTACTCTGATGCACAAGCTGATGAGTTCATTCGTATAAAACTAAGAAACGACCTCCCTGTACTACGTTCACCACAGGGAGGCAAATTCATTCTTGGTGTAACAAGAATGTTCCTTGACCATGAAATCCTTGATGCAGATACTATCACCCAACTCAATTCCACCCTTAAGCTCATATCATCTGATGCCCATATTAATGAATATGACAGGAACCTCAACGGAATGCACGCAGGAGACCTTATAAGCCGTTTTGAGACAGCAAGAGGAGAATTAGTAAACCAAGATAGAGAAAGCCTCTCACAGAGCGTTTATGAGCGTAATAACGACTATAAAATAATTCCTATCAATTCTTTTGAAGAAGCACAACAATATGGACAGTACACTTCATGATGTGTAACACATTATCAGAATATGTTTGACTCTTACACATCAGATGGTATCAATCAATTTTACTTCTGCCTTAAAAACGGATTTGAAAACCTCCAACCACAACAAGGTGAAAACTGCCCTCTTGATGAATATGGACTCTCAATGATTGCTGTGTCAGTTGATTCTGATGGTGCTTTGAATACTTGTACTTGCAGGTGGAACCATGAGAACGGTGGCAATGATTCCATAATGGACACCAAGGAAATATCACAGGTAATCGGACAGAATTTCTATGATGTGTTCAAGCCGAATAATCATTTTGATGAATCAATCGAAAAAGCAATATCATTAATTGCATACGGTGAAGACCCAGAAGATATATTTGATGATTGGAATGAAGATAATATATCAGGTGGTCATGTATTTAGCTTTCATGATAAATGGAATATTCTTAGTCCTAAATTAGAAATCATGTCAGACGAATGGTTTGATATGTGCGTTCCTAATAATTCAAATAATGGCGATTTTGTGGCAGTGGTTTTAAAAGACAATGTTTTTTATTACCTCTATCCAGACGGAACTTTAAAACCTTGTCAGCATAGATAATTATATAATATGCAAACAACAATAAACAATATAATATCTAAGATAATCAAGGAGGCTATTGACAAGCTTCCTCTCTGTGAGGCATACAACAACCTTACAAAGAGAGAGTTTGACTCTGACATGGCTAAGATGGGCTTCGTTATACGCAATGGCGCAGGCTCTCGTTTCATATATATCCAACCACAGTATCATACCCAAATTACCGTACATTGGCACGGTGGCAACATTAAGGCAAGTACCTTAACCAATGTTAGGAATGAGCTAAAAAATGTAGGTTGGTTCAATGACCCAAAGAATCTTAAAATGTTCCCATTTCAAAAGTGGGGCTTCAATCCAAATCAAGTGGTAACTTCAAATTTGCCACAAAGCCCAAGCTTAGTTAACTCTCCATATGAGAACGCTGAGACAATGAAGATATTCTACGATTCTCCAATATGTGTTCTCAAGTTCAATAACCAATATAACCTCTGTAAGGATGAACAAGATAAAACTCCCCTTCTACAGGATTGGTATGATGAATATGGATATGATGATAAGACAAACTCAATTCCTTGTCTCAAGAAAATAAACCAGGACTTTCAAATTGAGGCATATCCAATTAATCAAGACGGAACTCTAAAGGAACCTATAATTGAAAATAAGCTCAACAATATGCAAAAGATAAGACTAACGGAATCGCAACTGCAAAACATAATAAAAGAAGCAGTTAATGAAATATCAGCATCTCTTGCTAATCGTGCAGCAAGCAAAGCCTATCAACAGGCAAGAGAAGGATTTGGACAATATCCTAACGGAGAAATTCCATTTGACTCTCCACATGGAAAGAAATTCCAACAAGGAGAAAAGTTCCTGAAATACAGAAACAACAAACTTGGAATCGACAAAGGAAACAACATTTACTATCCTAATGGTGATGGAAGTGCAATTCAACTCAGAAATAAGAACATGAAACCACTTACAAAGCCAACAGACTCATTTGAAGATATGGAATCACAATATAATAATTCCATGAGAGAGTCAATTTCAAGGATTGTCAAGAAATCAATCAACGAAATGTTTACTCAAAACCAATAACAAACAATCCCCACCAAGAACAAACTCTTAGTGGGGATTTTTCATATCCTAACCAATCCTCATAACGGCAACCACTCTTGCAGGTTGCGAACTATACCAATCTCCGTATTCACAACATATTGGCTCATCCTGTAACCAAGGATTATCATAATCATAAGCCTTACCGTCATGGTAATTGCAAATTCTTCCATTTGGCAATTGAATCTTATCATTACCAAGACTCTTTTGAAAGCCTTCACTCTCAACAAAAAATACTCCATTCCTAGTTCCCTTGCACCAACTGAAATCATCAGAGGCAAACACTAACTCAGGATATGTGTACTCCCTTTCTCCATCGTCTTCTTCACCATAATACTCTCGTTCACTATCTTGAACTCCCTCATACTCACTGCCATAGAATTCTTGCATTGTATCAGAGAAACAAGGGTCAATCCATTTCATGTCATCAGTAACCTCTCCTGTCATTCCCCTTGCATGAATTAATAATTTTCCCCTCTTCACACCATTATATAAATCCTCCAATGACTTGTATTCATCATCAAAGATAAATAATTCCTTGCCGTTATTCAACTTAATCCAACCGTCATTATCAAATTCATATCTATCATAACCTTGATGAGTTCCGTCAGCATTGTTGTATTCCCTCTCAGCCTGTTTTCTGAATTTCTGTAACCTTAAGTCATCATTCTCATAGGCTGTTTCTGAGGCATCCTGATAAGTCTCATGACTTAATTCATTAATAGCCTCAATAATACATTCAGCAATCAATTTCTTACTTATTACCATTGAAAACAAATTTATTATATAATAATAAATAAAAAGGAAGAGGATTAAAGTTCCCCTTCCTTTACTATCCCTGTTATAATCTTACATTCATTAGGAGCGTGAAAAACATAGTTATAAACACCATAAAGGTCTTTATAAACATCCTCCTTAGTAACCTTACCACTGCCTTGAATCACTTTACCTACAAACTCTGTAACCTTACCATTCAAGGCAGTATCATCTTTACTGCCTATCCACGTTTCGTACTCCCATTCCTCTAACTTTCCATAAGGAGTATAATAAGGAATAAAAATATAGGTAGTAAAAAACTCATCATTACCATAAACGGTATTAATGAAGCATTTCTTTCCACCTCTGTCCTGGTCAGGAAACCTACGGTATGCAAATTTATAATAATTGTCCTTCAAGGGCACACCATTGGTTATCAATTCTTCATCCCAAGTTTCCCACTTCAATGAGTGAGAATTCCAATCCAATTCATTCTTTTGTTTCATAATAAACGTAATAGCTCTAAAAAATTTTTTCTATGTTCCTCATCCATGTCTTCTTCTTGAGATTCAATTTCATGAAACCTTCTCATGCCAAGCGTTAAGATAAGGTTCAAGTCATCAAATGTTGCCATCTGTCAAACCTCCTTCTTTGGTATTAATTGGTAATTTATCTTGTTGATTATTTTCTTCTTGTTCTGCCCAATCAAATAAGACCAATGCTTGTCTATCCATTTCTTTGCATCGTTAATTGTCAGAGCATCCTTCTTTGAAATATCAATATCAAATTCAGAGCTGAACTTGATTGTATAACTGGTTGTCTCTTTCATTCCACTGATATCATCAACTACAATTTTGACAACTCTTTCCATGTCTGATAAACTCAATTCACCAAATTCAATGGTCTTAAGGTCATCAATGCTCTCAAAATAGCCTAACTCAAGTTTATAAGTAAAATCTTGGCATTTGATAATGGTAAGATAGTGTAAATGAACATTCTTACCATTCAATTCACATTCTACATCATAAAAATGTATCTGGTTAATTGATAGACTGTTCATCATTTGTATAATGAAACCTGTATACGTGCCTGTATATTCCTGATGGATTTCATTAATCTTAATATCCATTTCCTTTGAAAAGTCAATATCCTTCATTTCTATTTTTTTTTATTGTTCCTATGATTTACTTACCTTCTGTACAACACCATTCATTAATAGTATCACTAATAGTATCACTTACATCAGATGATGCCACCTCACTCCATGCGAAAAACTTTCTTCCAATCATAAAACTTATTCCTTAAAATATTTAACATATTCACAACCTTCACAATCCTCATTGTGACAACCAATGCAGACATCCTCTCTGTCAATCCAAACGTCCACTTTCAAATTTCTCACGACATTAGAAGATACGTCATCACAAAAACATAGACGGTCCATTAAATAATCTATCAAACTAATTCTGTCAAACATAATTAATCTTTTACCTCACCTTTTCAAATGTATCCATATCTGTTGATATGTTTGTTCTTTTACTTGTCTTCCTTGAATTCATGCTTGAACTCGAAATCCTTGAACTTTTCCAACATGTTACCGTCATCCGCACAGTATAGCAGATGATTCACAACAGAACGAGCAAAGGCGTTAGCCTTGCATTCCTCATACGGCACATGACCTCCTACCTTTTTTCTTTCCTCTTCTGTAGACTTGAATGTAACATAGCCTGTATAAAAGGGGACGTTGGTCTTCCAATCATACTCACCACCCTGTACCGATATCTCTACAGCCTTGTCCTTATCATCATCCAAAACCCTTCTGATGATAATCTCAATAGCATTGAATGCCAATATCTCATCCTTGACATATAGCCTGTCATTGAATATCACCTTGATACTCTTAACAGCACTTAACAATACGAAGTTATTGTCTGTAAAATGCATGACCTAAACCTCCTTGTCTCCATTAATGTCATCACACGTATATTGTCCATTCTCAATTGCCTCATTGAAGTTTTTTGAAATATCCTCCATTTGAGGCTTTATGTAATCAACAAGAGCCTCCTGTGTAACATACTTTGGCACATTACAAATAACCTTGACACCGTTTGACAGGGTAACTGTCACTTCCTTAGTCTGCTTAGGAAGATAGTCTAAGACATCAGATATGTGACATACAATGTCATACATGCGATTCAAGACTACAAACTTCTTGCCACCTGATACAAATTCGTCATACGTCATATTACGGAGAATCTCTGGACGTGACTCGTCAGGTGCATGATAATAATAGAAAATCAACTTGTAACCATCCCAAGTCATCTTCACAATACTAATCTTAATGCTAGCATAATAAGTCCAAACACCATCACAGGCTAAACCTGTACCAAGAGTGAAATCAATCTCCTTTAACCCTGCTGAGTCCATCGTATGAATAATCATAGCCTTCATATCATCATTTATAGTGCTATATTGACTATCCGTAAGACAATTCAACTCATGAGTTAACTTATCTGAAATCTTCTTTAAATCTGACATAACTCAATCCTATATTAATATTATATTAAAATTTGCAAATTATTTCACACCAATATTTTGTACAAAAACACATATAACTTAACATTGTATCGACATGACATTCTTCCAAGTCTCCTTCACATTACAGTCTTGGTTGTATATCTTAGCCAACTTGCTATGGTCCAAGCGAACATGGTCAATCTGCTCACTCATAAAACCAAAGTCAAAGTCCACAATAACACGATTCTTCGTAAAACCACTCACAACACCAATCCTGTAGTTCTGAGCATAATATACAGCAACCTTGTCACCAACCTTAAGTTCGGTAAAGTTAATGTCCAATATTTCACCATCCACAGACTCAACAGGATTAATCACCCTCTGATGATATAACTCCTCCTGCATGTACACCTTAACACAACACCAAGGATACACCTTCACCTCATAATAGTGGTCCTCATCAATGTAAGTCTCCATCATATAAAACTGAATCCTTACCTGCTTACTTGTGAAACCGCAAACCTTACCAACCCTCGTCTTATAACGACTATGGTAAAAGGCTACAATGTCACCCAACTTCAACTCAACACCACTAAGGTCTACAAACTTGTCTATTTCTTTCATGCTATATTACTATATGTTTTGTGGACGCAAAGGTAAACATAAATTTCTAAACTACCAAATCTCTTAACACTATTTAACAAAAAACCCACCAAGATATTTAAATCTCAGTGGGAAACTCATAACTAACGTATCCTCCTTGAATACTCCCTGCTACTTGTCAATTTCTTCCATTCCTGTTCAGGACTCTCTTCCCTCACACCAAAACTGTGACCCCTCTGATATGAGTTCATCCGCTGACAACGTATCCACCAATTCAACTCACTCTTGCCTTCCTCAGACAATTCATACACCTCTCCCGCAAAATCAGCACAATTGGGGTCAGTGTCATAAGTCCAATAATCAGGAACATACACACTGCCATCATCCACATCAGCATAATATGCCTTAGTCCTGCCTATGTATGCACTGTCACCCTCAACCAACCTGTGAAGGTCACTCTCATTTAACCTGATTATATTCTTCATATCTTTATAATATTATAGTCTGATAATTATTATCAGACTACACACAAAAAAGTGAAGCAACTTTTCTATAATTGCTCCACCTCTATATATATATAATGAAATTAATTTATTGCCAACCCTGACCCTTCACATACTTGCCATTGCCTTGAGACATCTGCTTTGCAACATTGTAAGCCTTTGGGTTGCTGTAAAGTTCATTCTTACGCTCACCTGAAAATTTATTCCTATAAGGATAATAGTGTTCTGTCCCTCCACCCATAGACTTAGGGTATTTGTGGTCAACATTATAGTTGTTGAATGTTGAGGTGTCCATTTTCAGACGTTCTAATTCTGGAGTCCACTCTGCATCAGCATTTAATCCATATTCCCTATTCCAAGCATCTTTTGCATGAGACCTGCCTTCCTCTGCCTTACCCTCCTGACCTTGTGATGCTCTCTTGTCAGCATAAGAAGCATACGTCCTTGGGTCTAACTCATTCAATGCCTCCCTCACACAACCCTCTATCAGCCTGTGCAAACTATCCTCATTCAACCTAATTACATTCTTCATATTGTCTTTTCTATATTATTATATATTATAATTATTTGACCTCATTCATATTTTTCTTGTAAAAATTTCCAGAAAATTTTTTAGTGCCCCCACTAAGGTACCCTCCCCCTTGAACTGTGGTAACAAAGTAAAGACCATTTTTTTCAGAAAAAAATTCCAGAAAATTTAAATTGAGAATAGTCCCCATGGTTTTTAACACTTTTTAACCCTCCCCCCGCATAGGGTTACAGAGGTGGGGGGGCTACCCCATAGGTGTTCCACGTGGAACATAATGTTAAATAAACTTAAATAGCTTTAACAAATGTTAATTGTATTATACTATAATTGTACAATTACATAATTGTATAATACACAATTATACACACATACATTTATACTATTGTACAATAATATAATTGAATTAATATACAATAGAACCGATACACATATATAGTTAAAGATAAATTAACATAAATGTTTCTATATGTTAAATCAGCGTTTTAAGCGTTTATTTTGTTTTCTGTGGGTAACATATCCACTAACATATAGAAAACGTCTCACAGAGCCTAAAATGTAGTAAATTTGCGTTTATGCTGATAATGTGATATAATAATATAGTGTGATTTAGTTAGTACTTATTTAAGTATTGAGAATATGAAATAACAGAATGTCAAATAAAGCGTTTAGAGCGTTTATTTTATTCTTTGTGGGCAACATATCCACATTTGCTTTTTATCGTCTCATATAGTCTAAAATGCACGTTATTTGACGTTATATTATAGTGTGTTGTATTGTATTAAATTGTCTGATGTGTCACCCAGTTTAAGAGTTTGTAAATTATCCCAGTCAAGAAATAGAAGACAATAAAAAATCCGCTCCCATCCATCACGGACAAGAGCGGAAAATATTAACTAATTTGTCTAACATTTTACGAAAAAACGCCTCAATTTATTTTCACAAACTAATCAAGGCTAATGCAATACTAATTCAAATACTAAAGCCGAAAAATTTAACTAAATCCTATTTGTCTAACCGAGTGCAAAATTAAGCATTTATTTTTGAACCACCAAATAAATCAATATATTTTTGTATTCATTAACATTTGTTTACCAATGCCTTAGAATATATTAATATTAATATAATAACCTGTATATGCGTATATATGTGCATATATGCGAAAAAGACCCTGTGAGCGTTTATTTTGTCTTATGTGGGTAATTGTAAGGAATACCCAGTTAAAACGTGTGTATGCGCTTAAAATGTGCATTTTATGAGGGTATATGGTTATAGGTACTTTTTAAAGTACTATATAACAACAAAAATCCCTACCCAACCTTTTGCAGTTGGATAGAGATTAATGTTTATGATGCTAAAGCAATTAAGGTATCAAAACATTCTTGTTGCTTTTTAAAGATACCTCCCTCCATAACTGAATTAAATTTGTCTTCTTGTTTGTTAGTGTAACGATTAACATCTACGTTATCCAACCAACAAGTAACACCATTATAGAAGTGAAGTCCTGTGCCACTCTCAAGGATATTTTGCCCAACACCGCTTTCGATAGTGTCCATTAAAGCGTAATATTTGTTTTTCGCTTTAGTGGAAATGTCTTCTGAACTATCCACGATTTTGAAACCATTGGAATTGAAAGACTTGATAGCGTCTTTATCTGTGGTGACAAGGCTAAAAGCGAGTCTTTTGACATCTTTATCACTCAAATGAATTTGTGATAATTGTATCATACGACTTTCAAACAACTCTTTGTAAACCTCATAACAATTCATAGCCTCAGAAGCGATTTTTTCATCCATTCTGCTATTAGCATATTTAGAATGTTTGAGAGACCAAGAACCACGTTTTGCTCTTCTTTCGTCTGCAATAGCCATATTGAGCGTATTGTTACATACTACTCGAATAGGTGTAACCATGCACTTGACTGCTCCACTCCCATCGTGTGAACTTGTAAATACAATGTACATATCTACCAAGTCTTTACGATTGTTATTGATACAAACCTTTTCGGGAAACTTTGCCGTTATGAAAATTCTTTCACCATTACCCAAAACCCCACAACTCTCAATACAAGGAGCATTTGTGCCACCTGTGCAAAGGCGGTCAATAAAAGAAAACGCATCGTAATTTTGTATTACTCCGTAGTCTTTACCGATAACACCTAAAGGACAATGGTTGTCAAGTCTCATAGTAGCCATTTTGTCAGTTATGATATAATCATTCAAAAGTGCCATATTAGCAAATTTGCCTTCTTGCATCATAGTTACTAACTCAGGTGTGAGAGCGACCAAAGGTTGTTTTTCAACAAGGAAGTTTGCTCTACTTTCCTCTAAGGCTACTTTGGTAGTTAGAGGTGCATCGAACACTTTGCCTAAACCATGCCACTCAGGCTTTGTTGAAACGAAAGATGCAGAACCATTGATGATTTCCAAATTATGTGCCATAATTGTAATTCGTTTTTATAGTTGTGACCCCAACTTTTAATGTAAATAAATTAAAGAACTCTCTGAAACCATTTGTTATCTGATTTCTGATGCAAAGGTACTCAATCTATTTCAAACTACCAAATTTTTAATGAAAATATTTCAGATAAAATACAATCTCTTGATTTATGTCAAGCAAAAAGGGTATTTTGTGTCTTTTATTGTTGAATTAAGCAAAAAATAAGAATAATTGAAATGAATTGAAAAGTAGTTATATTTAGATAGAATGAAATGAAGTTTTAACAATTTCAAAAGAATATATATAATATTATATAATAACCTATGTGCGTATGTGTGTATTATAATATTTTCTTGTTTTATTTGTTTTTAGTCGTTTTAAGGCTTTGTTTTGCCTTCTGTGGATAGTTGTCAAGTCAAGGAGAAGAAAAGGCTCTGAGAGGCTTATTTGGAGGGATTTAGGGTATAATAAAAATCCGCTCTATCTATCACAGACTAAGCGGATAAAAATTTTATTAATTAAAAAAATGAATTTTTGAGCGTTCTTTGTTTATTTACACTTATATCTTTAACGCAAAACCGATTGCAATCACTAAGCAGAGCAGAGAAAAGAACATAAGGCAAAGGAGAAAACAACCTAAAACCAAAGCCCTAATATCAAATAAAGCGAAAACACCGCTTAATAAGCAAGAAGCACAAATGAGAGCGGATAAAATTTCGCAAGTTGTGTTAAATGTATTTCGTTTCATATAATTTCAAGTTAAGTTTGTTTATGTGTGCTATATAGTGCCCATGGTACTTTTATAAGTACCAAGTACCACAGACACTTTATTATGATTTACAGAGTTTCAACGAACTTTTTAAACTCTGTAATTTGTTTAAGATTACGCTCTACGATGCCAAGTCTTTCGACTTCTTTTGCAAACATATCTTGTGCCATTTGGTCACGTTTGTATTGTTTCCAAAGCGGAGAATATGATTTGTATATAGCAAAGTTGCAAAAAGCGTTGAGAGTTGCCGTTTCCTTGTATGTGAGTGCCCAAGTATTTTTAACGTATTCCAAACCACCATTGAAATTGTTATCTATACAAAACAGAGCATTTTCCAAGTCATATTTATTAAACCTCATACCATGCAGTCTAAGATAAGGCTTTAACATTGGAAAAGCCTTTGCTATATATTCTTTGAGTATTCCGAAAGCGTAAGGATATTTGCAATGTGGAGGGTAGATTTCCGCAGTAATTGAGACATATCCGCTTTCGTCTGTGATATGACAAACAATCCTTGATAATTTATTGTCATACATCACTTTTCCTTTTAATTCTTTCTTCATAGT
>Ga0326511_10002565_pt1 | contig 14701 bp, 16 predicted proteins | sample 0_2496_0518_D_FD_203701 | JGI IMG/M metagenome (GOLD analysis project Ga0326511, IMG submission 203701) | Bovine rumen microbial communities from UC Davis, California, United States - 0_2496_0518 | ecosystem: Host-associated > Mammals > Digestive system > Stomach > Rumen | place: USA... | reverse complement strand
GGTTCTTCCCTCTCTGGCGCTAAATTGCTAATAAGGAATTTTTGGCCGGGCGAGGCTGGCCTGGACGGCACCGAGGAGGTGAAACGATGGACGAAAAAGCCTATCGCGGCGCAATTGAAAAGCACACCAAGAGCCTGGGCGTCTATCGCCTGGAATTCACCCGCACCCGCTGCCGCCTGGCGCAGATCTACGTGCGCATCGAGCAGCTGAACAAGGCCTTTTCCGCGGGCGAATTTGAGACCACCTGCATCACTCAGGGAAAAAACGGGCCGATTGAAATCGTTGATCCTCACATCCAGGAGCTGGATCGTCTCAACGATCAGGCACTGGTGTACGAAAAAGCCCTGGGTCTCACCGCGGATTCTGCCCGCAAACTGCGGGAGGATATCTTCGCGCCGCCGGAAAAGGCGGATCCCTTCACCCAGGCGCTCCAGGATGCAGGAATCGTGATGCTGAATGCCTGATATTCTGTCCCCGGCGGGCGTGCCGCTCACCGAGGAGGAGCAGCAATACATCTGCCGCCGGGATCCCGTCAACGCTCAGGCCGTCATCACGCCGGACGGCCAGCGCCTGGCTGCCACCTGGCCCGCGGGCAAATACGCCAAGGACGTGCTCACCTATGCCACCGCTGTGGCCTGCGGGGAGATCGTGGCCGGAGTGGACCGCATGCTGGGCTGCATCCGCTTCCTGCGCATGCTGGAAAATGCCGATTACGACGTCCGCACCCAGGACGCCGATTTTGTCATCGGCATCATCCAAAACACTTTCCGCCACCGCCAGGGCGAGACCCTGGACGCTGTGCCGCTGCGGGGCAAGCCTTTCCTGCTGGAGCCCTGGGAAAAGCTGATCTGCTACGCCATCCTGATTTTTTATCATCATGGCAGCCGCGCCCGGGTGGTGCATGAGGCGCTGATCTTCATCCCGCGCAAAAACGGCAAAACCATCTTTGTGGCCGCCCTGGCCTATGGTATAAGCCTCTTGGAGCGCATGAGCGGGGCGAAGGTGTATGTGGTGGCCGAGACCTTAAAGCAGGCCCGGGAGACCTTTGACACCTGGAGCTACAACGTTTGCTCCGCCCTCTATGCTGACAAGAAGGCCGCGCAAAAATCCGGCTGGCGCGTGGTGGACAACAACATCGAGCACTCCATCAGCAATCCCGCCATTGCCGGGGGCAGCATGAGCCTCAACGCCCTGGCGGGCAAGGGTGACAACCTGGATTCCTTTAACTGCAACATCGGCATTGCGGATGAGATCCACGCCTACCGCGGCCCGCAAAAGTATAACCGCATCAAAGAAGCCTCCAAGCCCTACACCAACAAATTGACCATCGCCATCACCACCGCCGGGGATGACGGCACGGGCTTCTGCGCCCAGCGCGTGGAATACTGCCGCAAGGTGCTTCGGGGCATGGTCAAGGATGATCAGTATTTTATCTTTATCTGCTGCGCGGACAAGGACGAAAACGGCGACGTGGACTATCTGAATCCCATCCAGCATCAGAAAGCCAATCCCAATTACGGCGTCACCATCCGGCCCCAGGACATCATGAACGACGCCCTGCAGGCTCAGAACGACCCGCAGCAGCGCAAGGATTTTTTCACCCGGTCACTGAACGTGTTCACCAGCTCCATGCGGGCGTACTTTAACATCGATGAATTCCGCCGCAGCAACACCGCGGCGGAAAAAGCCCTGGGCATCGAGTACGCCTGGCCCCTGGAACAGAAGCTCCGCCACCTGGCACGGCTGCCGGTCAAGTGGTACGGCGGTGCGGACTTGTCCAAGCTGCACGACCTCACCGCCGCAGCGCTCCATGGCAGCTATAAGGATATCGATATCGTCATTCCGCATTGTTGGTTCCCCATCGTGGCGGCCAGTCAAAAGGCGGATGAGGACAATATCCCGCTGTTTGGCTGGCGGGATGACGGGTGGCTGGATCTGTGCAACGCACCCACCAATGATCACCAGGCCGTGGTCAGGTGGTTCCAGCGGATGAAGGCCATGGGCTTTAATATCGTCCAGGTGGGCCATGACCGCAAATTCTGCCGGGAATACTATATCGGCATGAAGCTGGCCGGGTTCGCCGTGGTGGATCAGCCCCAGTATTTTTACAAAAAGTCCGAGGGCTTCCGCCATATCGAAAACAAGGCCAAAAATGACAAGCTCTATTACCTGGGCGCGGAGCCCTACGAATACTGCGTCAGCAACGTCCGGGCTATCGAAAAGACCGACGATATGATCCAGTACGAGAAGATCCAGCCCGAGCGCCGCATCGACGTCTTTGACGCCGATGTTTTTGCGTGCGTCCGCATGCTTGAGGACATCGAGCGCCAGAAGAAAACCGAAGGATGGTGGGATTAAATGAGCAAAAGACACCGGCGGCAGCCCGCCATGCGCAACGCCGCCAACAACACCGTGGCGCTCTGGATGAAGGATGGGGAAATCTGCTGCGCCGGGTACACCCGCCTCAGCGATTGCCCGGAGATCCAGACCGCGTGCCTGCGCATTGCGGAGCTGATCGCCAGCATGACCATTTATCTGATGTCCAACACCGACGCGGGCGACATCCGGATCCAGAACGAGCTCTCCCGCATGATCGACATCCACCCCAACCGCAACATGACCCGCAGCCAATGGATGACCGCAATTGTCATGAACCTGCTGCTCTACGGCAGCGGAAACAGCGTGGTGGTGCCCCATACCTACATGGGCAACCTGCAAAGCCTGGAGCCCATCGCGGCCAGCCGGGTGCAGCTCAACCCCGTGGGCGCCAGCTACCGGGATTATCAGATCCTCATTGACGGCATCCCCCGGGATCCCGAGGACGTGCTGCACTTTGTCTACAATCCCGATCCGCTGTATTTGTGGCGGGGCCGCGGCGTCACCGTCACCCTGCGGGACATTGCCAACAATCTCAAGCAGGCGCAAAAAACCACCAACGCCTTCATGGCCTCGGAGTTTAAGCCGTCCCTCATCGTCAAGGTGGACGCCCTGGATGAGAATTTCAAAAGCGCGGCAGGCCGCCAGAAGCTGATGCAGGAATATGTCAGCCCCGCCGTGCCCGGCGCGCCCTGGATCATTCCCGCCGAGGCCTTCCAGGTGGAGCAGATCAAGCCGCTGTCCCTCAATGACCTGGCCATCAAGGACACGGTGGAGCTGGACAAGCGCACCGTGGCCGCGGTGATCGGCGTGCCCGCGTTTCTGCTGGGCGTGGGCAGCTACAATAAGGACGAATGGAATAATTTCATTTCCACCCGGATCCGCACCATCACCCAGGGCATCCAGCAGGAGCTCACCCGCGGGCTGATCCTCAGCGACAAGTGGTATCTGTCCATGAACTACTGGTCGTTGCAGGATTACGACCTCAAGTCCACCAGCGATATCCTGCTGGCCGGTTCGGATCGCGGCTACGTCAACGGCGACGAATGGCGCGACCGCATGCACATGGCCCCGGCTGGGCTCAAGGAGTACCGGATCCTGGAGAATTACATCCCGTCCGATATGGCCGGGGCGCAGAAGAAGCTGGTGCAGGAATGAAGCTGACCCTATTCTGCCCCCATGCCGAATACCGCGCCAACATGATCATCTTTTGCAAAAAGCAAGACGCGCCATGCGGGCACGTCTTTTTTAAAACCTGCAAAGGCTGGTGGGCCCTGTCGTCCACCGCCGATAACTGCCCGCTGAGGAAGGAGACGAAAACCAATGATCAACGCTGAACACCGCCAGGTGCGCTGTGTGCCCACCCAATTCTCCACCCGGGAGGACGGGGACGGCAGCATGCACATCGTTGGCTACTTTGCCGTCTTTAACTCCATCTATGAAATCGCGCCCGGCATGACGGAATCCGTCGCGCCCGGCGCTTTTTCGCGGTCGCTGGCCGCCAATGACGTCCGCGCCCTGATCAATCACGACACCACGCTGGTCACCGGCAGAACCAAGGCCGGTACCCTCACCCTGCGGGAGGACGAGCACGGGCTGTGGGGCGACATCCTGATCAATCCGAAAGACCAGGACGCCGTCAACGCCTACGAGCGCGTCAAGCGCGGCGACGTGGATCAGTGCTCCTTTGGCTTTGATCCCGTCCTGGAGGAAACCGAAAGCCGCCCGGATGGGGCCGTCCACTGGACGCTGCGGGATGTGGAGCTGTACGAGGTCAGCATCTGCACCTTCCCGGCCTACGCCGAGACCAACATCCAGGCCCGAAGCGCCCAGCGCGAAGATCTGCGCGCCCGGAAGCTCGACGCCTGGAAAGCCAAGATGAAGGAGGAACTGAAAAACCATGGCTCTTAAAGCGCTGATGCTTCGCAAGAAGATCGACCTCAAAACCAAAGAGCTGGAAAAGCTGCGCGCCTCCATGAAGGACGTGGAGAAGCGCGAGCAGGAGCTGGTGATCGCCATCGAGGAGGTCACTGACGAAACCGAACAGGCCGCCGTCCAGGAATCCGTGGACGCCCTGATCGACGAAAAAGAAAAGCTCCAGGAATCCGTGGACGAGCTGGATCGGGTCATCAAAGACCTGGAGGGCGAGCTCAAAGCGGAGGAGGAAGCCCAGAACACCGAGCCGCCCGCCAATCCCGCGCCCGGCGGCGATAACAACGAGAGGAGCAAAAAGCCCATGAACAAGAACACCCGCGAAGCCGTCGGCTTCACCCTGCGCGACCGCCTGGCCAATATCGTCACCCGTGATGATGTCAAGGCCTACCTGGGCGAAGTCCGCACCGCCATCAAGGAAAAGCGCGCCCTGACCAACGTGGGTCTCACCATCCCCGAGGTCATGCTGGGCCTGATCCGCGAGAACATCGAGCGCTATTCCAAGCTCTACCGCCACGTCACCGTGCGCAACATCCGCGGCACCGGCCGCCAGCTGATCATGGGCACCGTGCCCGAGGCCATCTGGACGGACTGCTGCGCCAATCTCAACGAGCTGACCCTGGGCTTCAACGACCTGGAGATGGACTGCTACAAGGTGGGCGGTTTCTTTGCCGTGTGCAACGCCAACCTGGAGGACAGCGACCTGGATCTGGCCGCTGAGCTCATGACCGCCCTGGGCCAGGCCATCGGCCTGGCGCTGGACAAGGCCATCCTCTATGGCCGCAACGCCGCCACCACCCAGAAGATGCCTCAGGGCATCGTCAGCCGTCTGGTGCAGACCGAAGCGCCCACCGGCTATCCCGCCACCGCCCGCCCCTGGGCTGATCTGCACACCACCAACATCATCAGCATTGCCGCTGGCACAACCGGCGCGGCGCTGATCAGCGCCATCGTCACCGCCTCCGGCGCGGCCAAGGGCAAGTATGCCCGCGGCGAAAAGGTGTGGGTGATGAATGAGACCACCTACACCGCCCTCATGGCTGCCACCGTGTCCGTGGACGCCGCTGGCCGCATTGTCACCGGCGTGGCCGATGTGATGCCCGTGGTGGGCGGCATCATCGAGGTGCTGTCCTTCATCCCCGATAACGTCATCATCGGCGGCTACTTCGACCTGTATATCCTGGCGGAGCGCGCGGGCCAGCAGTTTGCCAGCTCCGAGCACGTCCGCTTCCTGCAGGATCAGACCGTGTTCAAGGGCACGGCCCGCTATGACGGCGCGCCCGCCATTGCTGAGGGCTTTGTGGCCATCGGCCTGGGCGGCACTACGCCCAATGCCACCATGGCCTTTGCCACCGACACCGCCAACGCCTGACGATGTACACCGCGCTGATCACCTTCGTAGACCCGGATGATGCCCGCGTCTATCATCCAGGCGACGCCTACCCAGGCCCCGGCTACACGCCGGGGCCTGATCGCGTGGCGCAGCTGGCAGCGGACGGCTGGATCCGGCCTAACCTGACCCAGCCCGCGCCAGAAAATCGAGAAAAAGGAGGGCCGCGCCGTGGCCGTCAACCAAGAAACCGCCCTGAGCCTGGTCAAGGCCCGACTGAACCGGCTGGACGCTAACCTGGACGTCTACCTGACCCAGCGCGTGGCTGCCGCCGTGGAGGAACTGACCCGCATCGGCATCCAGCTCAACGATTCGGCGGATGACCTGATGCTGGTGGTAGATTACACCGTGTGGCAATACCAAAACCGCGACACCCCAGGCGCCATGCCCGAGTGGCTGCGCCTGCGCCGCCGGGAGCGGTGGATCCACATCGACGAGGAGGCGGGCACATGATCCTGGACAAGGGCATCTGCACCGTATTCCGCGTGGAGGACAACAGCTCCGCGGGCGATATGCCCCGGGGCGTTTACTCCGTGCTGCATACGTCCTGGTACGGTGAGCTGAGTTTTGAGACCAGCCCCGTCCGGCCCACCGAGGGCCGCCGGGAGAACCGCACCGACGCCCGCGTCCGCGTGCTGCAATGCCGGGATATCCGGCAGAACGACGTGGCCGTGCTGCGCCAGGTCGCCGATTGGGGCATGGTCACGGCGGAGGATACCGTCTACCGCATCACCCGCGCTTACCACGGCCTGGATGATGACGGCCCAACGCCTGTCACGGATCTCAGCCTGGAGGTGATGCAGCCGTGACCCTGACCGAAATCAAGGAGCTGCTGGTGGCCGTGGATCCCCATATCCGGCACTACTACAGCATGGAGGAGCGCCAGGACTACACCTACTGGGAGGAGACCGACCGTTTGCCCTTTACGGCGGACGGCCTGCACGTGGAGGGCTGGACGTTTTACGTCCACCGCTTCACCCGGAATCCCCAGGACGCCGTGGCCGCCGCGCTTTTCGCCACCCTGGACGCAGATCCCCGCACCGCCCTGAGCTACACGGTGGATTACGAGCCGGAATCCGAATACATCCATCACATCTACCGCTGCGAGGCCCTGTGAGGTGATTCTATGGCACAGATCGACACCACCGGATTGCAGGACGTGATCGACGACCTGCGCAAGCTGGGCGAGGCCGCAGAGCCCGTGGCTCAGGTGATGACCGCCGCTGCCGCCGAAGAGATCACCGCCGCCTGGAAACAGACCGCCGAGGAATACGGTTTCCGGGATACCGGGGCCATGATCGAATCCGTGGGCTATCCAGACGGCGTGCAGAACATGGGCGGCCTGTTTGTTGCCGACATCTACCCACAGGGCAAGGACGCCCGCGGCACCCGCAATGCCGAAAAGGCCTTTATCCTGCATTACGGCAGCAGCCGCATCAAGCCATCCTATTGGACGGACGAGGCGGACAAGCGCGCCGGGGAGCCGGTGCAGCAGCGCCTGGAGGGAATCTGGGGCGACTTCCTGGAGACCGGCCAGGTGCCCGCCGTGCCGCTGCAATCTATCAAGTACAAGCGCAAGGGCACCAAGAAAACCAAAGTATAACTTTTCAAATTCGGATCAAATCCGAATTTGCCCCGGCCATTGCGCCGGGGTCTACTTTATCAGGAGGTAAACGACATGGCAGGAGTTGGCATGCTCCATCCCGTGGTGGCCACCGTGGCCACCTACACGGACGGCCAGGAGCCCACCTACAACGCCGGTATGGTCATCGGCCATGCCATCCAGGGCGATCTGGCCCTGACCCGCAACAATAACCCCCTTTACGGTGACGATGTCATCGTGGAGGATGACAACGGCGTCACCAGCGCCACCCTGACCCTGGGCGTGGACGACATCGTGGAAGCCGTGCAGGCCTACATGCTCAACATCGAGGCCAAAACCACCGGCGAGGGCGCCACCGCCCAGACCGACTACTATCTGCACGGCGACAGCGCGCCCCAGGTGGGCGTGGGCTTCTGCCGCGTGCTGCGGCGCAACGGCGTCACGGTGTATAACCCCGTATGGCTGTACCGCGCCGTGTTTGGCCGCGATAACGAGAACGCCGCCACCAAGACCGAATCCGTTACCTGGCAGACGCCCACCCTCACGGGCCGCTGCATGGGAACCTACATCGACGCCTCGGGCAAGGCCTACTTCTACCGCGCCCGGGTGTATCCCGCCTCCACGGCGGGCGCGGCTGAGGCCGCCCTGGACTGGCTGGACGGGATGGCCAATATCACTTAACCCACATGCGGGGACGGTCCATCCGTCCCCGCTTTTTTGAGAAAGGAACAAAACATGCAGACCGTTACCGTCAAGATCCGCAAGCGCACCTTCCCTTTGGCCTTCACCCTGGACGCCATGGCGGAGCTGCAGGATCTGATTCCAGATTTCAACCTGGCCGAGGTATACAAGTATCCCAAAACGCCCCGCGGCCTGGCGGACATGCTGTTTGTGCTGGCAAAACACGGGGAGGCCCTGGAGGGCCGCAAGCTGGACGTGGATCGCGCCTGGTTCGGCACTCTCAGCCCCGCGCCCGCCCGCTGCGCCGCCTATCAGGTGGCCGTCTTTGAAGCCCTCAACGCCGCCTTTGATATGGAAAACGATCAGGACGGCGGCGAGGAGGACGAGGTAGACCTGGTGCTGGAAGATCTCAAAAAAAAAGAAAGTCCGGACGCATCACCCACCGCCGCCTCCTGAGCTACGGCCTGGTGGCCGGGGTGCCCTTTGACCGTTTGGGATCCATGACCCCCGGCATGGTCATGGATCTGTACATCTACCGCCGCGGCTACGATGACCAGCAGCACGGCATCCGCAGAAAAAAAGAACAGCCGTTGAAGCTATAAGGAGGCCCGCCCATGGCGACTACGCACAAAATAAGCACGCTTTTTGAACTGAAAGGCGAAGCCCAATTCCGCAACGCCATGAAGGAAGCGGCAAATGCCACCAAGGTGCTGGACAGCGAGATGAAGCTGGCCAAGGCCCAGTTTGAGCAGACCGGCGACGCCCAGGCCTATGCCGCCGAGCAGGCCCGCATCCTCAAAGACAAGATTGAGGAACAGAAATATGCCGTCAAGGCTGCAGAACTGGCCATCAAGGAACTTAAAGATCACGGCATCAAAGAAAATGACAAAGTGATGCAAGGCTGGGTGACCAAACTTAACAATGCGCAAACAACGCTTGTAAAACTGGAGACCCAGTTGGGCGAAACGGAAACTGGTTTTGAGAATGTCAATACCGCCGCCGACAACACCGACAGCAAGCTGGACAGCATCGACAAGGAGCTGCGCTTTCAGAATACTTTAAAAATCCTGGAGAATGTACGGGACCGCTTTAACCAGATCATCCGCGGCGCTGCCCGGGCGGGCAAGGCTGTATGGGACATGGAGACCGACGCGGGCAAGTGGGCGGACGATCTGGCCACCGCCGCCAGCCAGGCGGGCATGGACGTGGAAACTTATCAAAGCTGGCAGTATGCCAGCCGGTTTATCGACACCAGCGTGGGCGACATCAGCAAGTCTGTCCGCAAAATGGAAGCCGACCTCAAGGCCAGCACCGACGACGTGCTCAAGACCTTTAACCAGCTGGGCGTAGCCACCCGCAACGCCGACGGCAGCGTGCGCGACGCCACCGACGTGTTTTTTGACACCATCGACGCCCTGGGCCGGGTGGAGGACGCCACCCAGCGCGGCATCTACGCCCAGACCCTGCTGGGCAGCCACTACAACACGCTCAACCCGCTGATCGAGGCAGGCAGCGAAGCCTACAAGGCCATGGCGGAAGAGGGCATGCGCGTGGCCGTGGTGGATGAGGAGCAGGTCAAAAAGCTGGGCGAGCTGAACGACGCCCAGGAAAAGATGGACGCCGTGCTCACCAAGACCAAGGAGACCCTGCTGGGCGAGATCGCGCCCGCCTTTACCACCATTACGGATGGCATCACCACCGCCGCCGAAGCCTTCAACGAATTTTTGAAAAGCGAGGAAGGCCGCGCCGCCATGGCAGAGCTCAACGAAGCCCTGAGCGGCGTCATCGATTCCTTCCTGGGCGAGGACAACGGCAAGGGCACCTTCCAGGCCATTGTGGAGGGCGCCACCGGCGCGGTAAACGCCTTTACCAAGGCAATGGAATGGATCAAGGACAACGGCGACATCGTAAAAACCGCCCTGGTCGGTATCGGGGCCGTATGGGCCGGGCTCAACGTGGCCCCGCCTGTGCTGGAAGCATTGCACCTAATCCAGAAGATCAATTGGGGCAACGTCAGCAAGGGAACAGTGGACGCCACCAAAGCTGCCGCCAATGCGGCATCCGCGGCGAATCCTGGCACCAGTGCCGCTGCTGCCGGGTTTGGTGTTTCCACCGGGAGTCTGCTGCAAGGCGCTGCTGCTGCTTATGGTCTGTATAAAGCCGATGAATATTATTCCAGTTTAGAGGGTGGCAGATCAGCCATCAAGGACATTGGGTACAACCTGGGCTTATACAATTACACGCCCCACAGCGAAAGCGGCCAGCAGATCTATGAAAGCATCCGCCAGGCTGTTGCAGACGGACTGGATGCTGCCGAGTTTACCAAACAGAAATACGGCTCAGAGAGCCTGGGCACGTATTACACCCAGAAAAACGAGACCTTTGCCAGATGGGAATCGGAGGGGCGGCGCTTTAACAAGGAGCAAAATCTTGAAAATGCTTACGCCCAGCTGGAAAAGATGGCGGACGAAGCCGCCGCAAAGCTGGATGAAACCGCCCAAACAGCCACGGAGAAAGGCCAGGAAGCTGCCCAGAACCTGGCGGACGCCTTTACCGAAGGCGCACCCCAAGCCGTGGACGCCGTGACCGAAACCACCGAAGAGGTGGAAAACGCCACCGAGCAGGGCCTGACCGACATGGAGACCCTGGGCTATAACGCCGCCATTGGCCTGGCCAACGGCATTGAGAGTGGATCCTCCGCGGCGGAGGCCGCGGCCAGCCGCATGGCGGGCCGGGTGCAGAACATCGTCACCAGCGTGCTGCAGATCCACAGCCCCAGCCGGGTGCTGATGCGCATGGGCGAGTTTACCGCGGAGGGCTTCGCGGAGGGCATCGAGGACGGCATGGCCCGGGTGGAGGCCGCCACCGCCCGCATGGGCCGGGCCGCCATGGCAGAGCCCACCTACCGCAGCGGCGGCAGCTGGGGCGCGGATCCCGCCGCCGGTCAAGGCAGCCAGCAGGGCAGCGGCGGCAGTATGAACGCCACCATCCTGATGGACAAGACCGTGGTGGGCCGCCTGGTGGCTCCCATCGTCAACGAGGCCATCGGGGCCCAGGTGGCCGCATCCCGCAGATAAGGAGAGCATATGGCAAGACATCTATCGGCCTTTGTGAACGGCGTGTCCCTGACCGCCGCCGTGCCCAACGCCATCATTCGGGAGATCCATTTTGACGCCGCCGAGAGCGACCTGACCACCGGCGACCGCCCCGGCATGTACGGCCAGCGGGTGCTGGGCCTGCACCGCAAAAGCCTGCACGTGGGCGTGGAATTTGTGGTGCGGGAGCTGTTCGACCTGGCGGCCCGCTCCCGCGCCCTGGAGGCCGCGGCGGCCTGGGCCCAGGACGGACGCCTGGAGGCGAGCAACAAGCCCGGACGCTATCTGCAGATGGTGTGCACGGGCCGCCCGGCCCTGCTGGCCGCCCGGGATTACACCCAGGTGCTCCGGGCGGACTTCACCGCCCTGGCCGTGCCTTACTGGCAGGATCTGTCCACGGTGGCCGTCACCCTGACCGGCACGGAGAGCACCGGTACCATTCGGCCTCTGGGCACCTATGGGCCCCTGCGCCTGGCCGTCACCGTGACGCCCTCGGCGGATACCCTCACCGCCCTGACCCTCACGGCGGGGGATACGCAGATGGCCTTTTCCGGCCTGAGCGTCACCGCCGCCGCGCCGCTGATCCTGAGCTATGACGTCCATGACCTGCTGACCATCACCTCCGGAGGTGTGGGCCAATTGAGCCACAGAACGGGCAGCGACGATCTGCTGGCCATGCCCAGGACGGACAACGCCGTGGGCTTTACCGCCGACGTGGCCTGCTCCGTCAAGTTTGAAGCGAGGGGGCTATATCTATGATCACTGTACCGCAGCCCCGGGTGCTGGACGGCAATCTCCAGGAGGTGCGCCGCCTGCGGCCCCTGGCGGCGTCCATCACCCTCACGGCCCAGGGCACCGGCGAGGCCACGCTCACCCTGGCCGCAGCGGATCCCCGGCCCGCCATGCATCAATGGGTGGAGCTTTTCACCCAGCACGGCAGCGCGGGCCTGTACCGGGTGACGGGCATCAGCAACTCCTACACCGGGGAAACGCAGATCACCCTGCGCCACGGCATCGACACCCTGAGCGACAGCGTGTATCCCGTCCAGGCCGAGGAAGCCACCCTCACCGTGCAGCAGCTGCTGGTCAACATCCTGAGCTACCAGACGGCCCGGGTGGCCGGGGGCATGCCCTGGCAGCTGGGCACCTGCGAGGATACCACCAGCGTCAAGCGGGCCTTTAATTATGACAACCTGGCGTCCCTGCTCCAGGGCCTGGAGGAGGAAAAGCAAAACTTTTATTTTACTTACGACTTCACAACCACGCCCTGGACGCTGAACTTTATGCGCAAACCCCAGGACGTGCGCTGCGAATTCCGCCTGACCCGCAACATCGAGGGCGTCACCGTCACCCTGGATGACAGCGAGCTGTGCACGCAGCTCCTGCTCAGCGTCAATGTGATGACCACCACCACGCCCACCAGCACCGTGGATCCGGACGTGGACTGGCCCACCATCACCGCCAACGACAGCGCCGTGCGTACCTATGACAACGCCGCCGCCCAGGCGGAATGGGGCATCGTACAAAAGACCGCCAGCATCGACACCCAGGACGATATCATCGGCCAGGAATTCCCGAATGCGGACGCCTGGGCCGCCCGGTTTATGGCGGATCACAGCCAGCCCACGCTGCAGATCCAGATCACCGGCGAGGATCTGTCCGAGCTCACCGGCGACACCTTTGACGAGCTGGCACTGGCGGCCCTGTGCCGGGTGGCCCTGCCGGATCACGACGCCCTGTTTTCTGAGCGTGTGGTGACTGTCACCTATCCGGACGTCTACGGCGCGCCCACCAGCGTGACCGTCAGCCTGGCCAACCGGCTGCCCAAATTCTCCAGCAGCATCGCCCAAGCCCAGAAAGAAGCCGCCCGGGCGGAGAGCACCGCCAAGACGGCCCGACGCAGCGCGGGCGGCGGCGGAGGCGGAACGGCAAAGGAGCTGGAATCCTGGGCCATGATCGTCAAAAAAACAAAGGAGAGCGCGGACGTCACCGGCCTGACGGAATTATCCGAGACCGGGATCATCCTGGACGCGGAGACCGGGGCAAAAATTTACAGCCTGACCCAGGGCTTTGTAAGCCAGTACGCAGAGCTCAATGTGCAAAGCGGCCAGATCAGCTCCCTGGTGCAGACCACGGATGGCCTCAGCTCGCAGATCACCCAGCAAGCGGATCAGATCGCACTCAAGGTATCCAAGGGCGACGTGGCGACGCAGCTCTCCGTTGAGCTGGGCAACGTGACCATTTCCAACGGCAACCTGGTGGTGGAGGGGTATGTGAGCGCCGCTGCTTTTGAAGCAGAACAGGCCAAGCTGAACAACCTGATGACAGGCCAAGCCCAGGCGAGCACAATCTCCACACAGACGCTAAGGGCTGGCAACGCTTACGCCGCGAACCTGTTTTTAAATAACGAGGAATTCGCCAAGCACAATATTTATATGGGCGGCACGACGGTCAGCGGCTTTTATCTGGGAGACGCTAACCTCAACCTCGCCCACTACCACGCCATTACCGCTACCGAAAATAACGGCGTGATCACCATCACCCAGGGCGCGGCCCAGGACACAGCGGGCAGCGCGTCTTTTGATATTGCCGACACACAATTTTATAAGGACGCGGTGGCGTCGGCTACGGCGGCGGGAAAGGCCGCCATGGGCGTCCTGATCGACCAGGCCAACCAGTCCGTCGTCGCGGCGGAAAGCGCCACCAAGAGCGCCCTCATCGCCAGCATGGTGAGCCTGATCTACAACACCAGCAACCACAAATACACCGCCACCACCGCCGCCACGGCCAACGGTACCACCATGCACACCAATTCGGCAGTGAGCGGCAGCGAGGCATACGACGCGGGCGAAAGCGACGGTTACACATCCGGTTACAGCGACGGCGTCAATGACGGCTACGCCACGGGCGCGGCCAGCGTCACGGTGGACAGCGTGCTCAAATATCAGGCGGACGACTACGACAGCACCACACACAATTACACCGTGTACGTGCGCGGCACGGCCAGCAACGGCAAGACGCTGGACAACAGCCTGACGGTGAGCGGTGCCAGCGCGTACAACGCGGGCAACTCCGACGGGTATCAGACCGGGTATAACTACGGCTATTCACGCGGCGAGAGCGACGGGGCCGCCACGGAGGCCGCACGGTATATCAACTGCGGCTCCCGCTATTGGGGATATTCCAATAATGGCGGTGCAACGTGGAATTGGTACTATTCCGGAACAATGTACACACGCAGAAGCTCATAAGGAGGATATTATGGACATCAAAGCATCTTTGGAGGGCTGCATCGTAGCTCTGGGCGGAATGCAATTGCGCGTGGATCAGGCGCAGCAGTGCGAAATCGTCAAGGCCGTCATCCGTACCCTGGACGCGGTGCGGGGCGAAATCGCAAAGCAGGAAAAGGAGGCCCCGGCGGATGGTGACAATCAAAACCAGTAAGCGGCACACCTACACGGCGGACTATTGCGGCGTGGGGTACATGGGGCGTCTCAAAATGCAGATCCACGACAGCCGGGCGCTGGACGTAGTGGCCCGGGAGTTTTCCGGCCTGACCTCCGTGACGGCCACGCCGGAGGACGGCGAGGCCGCGACATACGAAAATTATACCCTGCTTCGGCG
>Ga0326511_10002563_pt1 | contig 14703 bp, 22 predicted proteins | sample 0_2496_0518_D_FD_203701 | JGI IMG/M metagenome (GOLD analysis project Ga0326511, IMG submission 203701) | Bovine rumen microbial communities from UC Davis, California, United States - 0_2496_0518 | ecosystem: Host-associated > Mammals > Digestive system > Stomach > Rumen | place: USA... | reverse complement strand
GCGCTCAGAACTGCGAACACTTCTGCGACTACGAAGCCGAAGAAAAGCTGATGGAGATCGCCCGCAGCTACATGAGCAAGTTCTTCCCGAAGAACCTCGGCTACCACGGCGACATCGAGCGCAAGCACTGGGCGAACCTCGACACCGGATGCACCTACCCCGCCGAACTGGTGATCTACCGCGAGATCAAGGGCGAGTGGTACGAAGAACAGCGCATCACGCTGGCACAGTAGAAAGCGGCCTAAAGAACAACGCAGCGCCGGGGCTTACGCCCCGGCAGCCCGACAGATTGAAAGGAGAATAACAATGGAATGGAGTTACTTCGACAAGCCGGAATTTCAGATGGTGAACGGTAAGTACCTTCCCGATATGGGCGAGGGCGACAACATGGCAACGCAGATCGTGACCGCCGTGAACAAGCTGGTGTACAAGTGGTACAACGACGGCGATGTGTACGACAACACCCGGTATATGACCGGCTGGTGCAACGACCTGAGCAGCTACGCAAACTGGCTGCACAAGCACGTCCCCGGCGCGACGGCGCTGCTCGAAAGTGTCTGGGACTGCCACACCGATGACGAATACGAAGACCTGCTGGCTGGGCTGGCGGACATGCTGCTTGACGATGAAGATTTGGAGCATGCGGCGCGGCGGCCGAAGGTGGACAGCATATACGACTGTGACGGGCCTTTCGAGTTCAACGAAATGGAGGATGACGACGATGAAGATTGGTGAACGCTACTGGTGGAAGAAAGGCTGGCGCTGGCTCTGGTACATCGGGCAGGATGAAGCCGGTCGGCACGTTTTCGAAGATGCCGGTGACAGGGTGATGAAGCTGACCGACCGTGATGTTGAACTGCTGGACCTGACAGGATGGAGGGATGAGAAGTGACCACGAAAGACAAGCTGGCCCTGATGAAGGAGATCACCCGCAGGAACGACGAAGCAATCAAGGCATGGAAGGACAGGGCGGCGTAATGCCGCCCGGAAGGGAGGACAACATGAACGTTCGTGAATTGCTTTCTGACCCCGCCTATGGGGTACGGCCATACCCGCCATACAATGAAGCTCATGTTGAAATCAGAGAGACGAAAGGCAAAAAGGACGAAAAGGTGGGTTTTATCCTGACCGAAGCAGAAGCTGTCAAGCAGTTTGGTGACCGCCACGTTTGGCTGGCGTTCCACGATGAAGGAACATTCAATGACCCGATTCACGGCGAGCACGTTTATGCCATCTGCATTGACTGAAAGGAGGCTATTATGAACATCATCAGAAGGGGTTCGGGATATTTGCCCGACGGAACGGCAATCTACATTGAGGACTGGACACCTGATAAAATACAGTATCATCCGTATGTTGTCGCAGCGTTCCCAGTATCGAAAGTCACGTTGCCGGGTACATGGTCGCCCGATGCTGGAAGGAAATTCCGCTATGGTATGACCTTTGAAACCTTCCGTGAAGCTGCCGAATGTGCTGACAAGCTAATGCGCGGCGAGACGAAGCTGGGCGATTACGCTGACAACTTGGAACGTGCGGAATATGCACAATGCGTTTGAAGGAGGAATGAGAATGTTCTACGTTTACTGCCGGCACATGGCATCCGGACGCGAAGATTTCTGCGGCATGTACGAAACCGCGCGGGAAGCTATTGAGCGCATCACCGGCTTGTACAACATGGACAGGAACTTGAAGCAGCTCGGAGAATACTACTACTTTATGAAGCAGCACTAAGGAGGGAAATAACATGAAGGTATACCGCTACTACTGCCAGTTCAGGCCCCCGATGCCGGGAGCCATCCCCCGCGACGGGCTGGTGAACATCGGCGACTACGACTACCCGCAATCGTTCAACGGTATCAGCGCATGGGGCTTCGCTGAGTACAGCCGGGAGCTGACCGAGAAGGAAGTCCACGACTAAGAGCTGGCAGCGTCGCCCAACAACCCGCTTGAATACTGAAAGGAGTGCTGATATGATCGTCAACATTCATGCCACGGACGATATAACAGTGGCAGGCAACACCACCGCGCTACACGTCGGGGACGTGGTAAAGATTACATTTTCGCTGGGCTTGTGCAATGCTCCGGGCTATACCGTAACGGATGAACACGGTGCCGTAAAGCTGTTTGAGATCATCGAACAAGACGGCAAGACGGGTATATTGTACCCAGGACGCGATGAAGCCGGAGACTGGCATGAGCAGCAATTCACGGCCCTTGACAAGTTCGCATGGACAGTTGACTTTGAAACGCTGTAGGACGCGCAGAAACGGCCCTCTAAGCCGTTTTAACGCGCAGGGCGTAGGAGTTTATAAAGCAAGCCCAAACGCGCTATAAACCGCCATAGAAGCGCAAATAAAAACACCCGCCAAGGCCGAAGCCAAGGCGGGTTTGTCATAGGTATCGAAACAGCTTTTCCTGCAGCTTGTACACGATGCGCTTGATCTGACGGTCGGACATGTCGAATTCCTCCGCCAGCGGCTCAAAGCAACATCCGTCGATCAGACGGCGTTTCAAGATGCGCCGGTCACGCTCATTATGGATATGCTCGTCGATCAAGGCTACGATCTGGGAGTTGGTGTAGTCCTTCATGGTTCCTCCCAAAGAAATACCCCGGCGTAATGCCGGGGCTTTATTTACGGGATCTGCGTCTCAGCGTCCCCTTGGACGAGCGGTTCTTCTTGATTCGCGCTCGCGTTCGCTTGACCGTAATCTTCGCCATTGTAGATAGTACCATCCTTGCCAATGTAGTTGGCAACGCCGGTCTGTCCATCAACGGTCACGGTTTCGTTGCTGACGTAATCGTACTGTTCGAGGAATGCCAGCCACTTCTTGTTCTCGACATGACGCAGAACAGTCTCGACAACCGACAGCGCCGCGAAAAACACGATTACGGCGCACAGAATGATAATCGTGCGCCTGTGAGCAACGGATTGGTGCATGAGCGCCGTTTCGTAATCATACCGTGATACGACGCTGGGCTTCTCGGCGGTGCTTTCGGTTTTCATTTGTATTTCCTCCTGTGTGTTGATGGTTATATTATACCATCATTCTGTCGCTGTATCAAGCTCAGATTCGGGCGGCTTGACTTCCTGCGGCAGAGGCACGTTGTACGTCAACGTCGGATTATTGATGTACTCAGACACGGCAGCCTCGATCTCCGTAATGTTAATGTCATAGCCGTGCTGTTGCAGGAAATCCTTGACATACTCCATCTTCATACGGCCCATGCCATCTGTCTGATAAATCTGCTCGGCGGCGTAAACGCCAGCCTTGACCAGCGCCCGGATGTACGCTTGCTGTTCGTTGGTGGTCTTGGCCTTAATCCACGGGATGAGGCGGTATGTCACCAGCGCAGCCAGCAGAGCGATGATGGCGTTGATAATGGTGGTCAGGTCAATGTTCATTGTCTATCCTCCTATTTGTCGATCAGGAATTGCTGGATTTCCTCGTAACTGGCCTGTAGTTTGTCGTTCGAGTTGCCGTTGAGTTCATGGGACATGAGCGCCATCATGGCCCGCATCATGATCCGGTTGGATTCCTCGAGGTTGTTCAGGCGCTCATGGTCCTTTTCCAGCTTGGCCTCATGCTGCTGTACAGTCTGTTCGAGTGTGTTCACTGGCTGCTCCTTCCGCGTCTTTTCCTCACGGTGCGTCTTGATTGCACCCATGATCTTTGTGTATATCTCCACAAAGAGGAAAATAACGGCGATTGCGAGCAGCACGTCGTTGAAGGTCAGCGTTTGTATCTGCATTGGTATCACCTCATAGACCCTATCACCCACAGGATCAGGGCGATGGGTATAATGTGCCAGCTCAAAACGCACCCCTCCCATCATCGTACCAGATCACCCAGCAGATGATCAGGAACAGGCAGATTATGCCGATCATGCCTCAACCCTCCCGTATTTGCCTGACACCCAGCCGGTCTGGCCCTCGAACTCTACAAGGTGCCAGCCGTTGTCCGGGAAGTCGAAGCCGAAATAGTGCAGCTTGTCGCCCTTGTGAACAACGCCGATGGAGCCGTAGTCCGTGGACGGACCCTTGCGAACGAACACGCTGTTGCCGGTGATCGCCACAAACGGCGGCTGAACCTCCGGCTTGTCGGGCTTTTCCTCCGGCTGCTTTGCGGGTGTCTGTGGCGGGTTCCAGTAGTCCAATACTTTCTTCCCGCAGGTGATGTTACAGGCGGCGTGATGGTTCTCGTAGAGCAGTATGTCGCCCGGCAGGAGGTAATCGGGAGAGGTCAGGTACTTGGACTGCGAGAGCGCCACGAAGCCGGCAGAGGTTAACTGCGCAAGCATGTTGCGGCTCGTGCAGATGGGCAGGTCCTCAAGGGACGCGATGCCGCACATGTGACCGGCGGCCTTGACATTGGCGCTGACGCCTGCTGTGCAGTCCTCTTCACAGGGCGTGGTGATCTTCGACGGGTCGTAATCGGCAGCCTTTAGGGCCTTCCAGTAGGTCGTGCGCTCGCCCTGATCGTAGCCGACATTGGGATTGAGGCACATTGCGATGCTCAGCTTCGCGATGGTCAGGGCGACGGTCTGGTCGGGGTGGCGGAGTATGACCGTCCACGGGCGGTTGTACCACTTGCGCAGCTCCGCCTCGTGCCCCGTCTGGTCACCAGCTTTGCCGCCCCTGGTGCCGCTGTTCTCGTCCTTGCCGCTGTTGGCGATGTAGTGGGTGCCGGTGCTGTACAGATACTTGTCAAAGTCGATCATGTTTTCACCTCTTTTCGGGGAATCGGCGAAATCCCAAGCGCATGCGCCGTCGCCGCGTCCATCTCTTCGTAGAACTTGCGGGTGCGGCTGTAGATCGGCCTGCCGTCCTCGTAGCTGCCGATGCGGCTCACGCCGACCTCGCACAGCCACTCGCCCCATGTGGGATAGCGCGGCTCCGGGTTGTCCTTCGCCCATTCCAGCACACGCTTCTCCACGGCCTCCGGGTCGGTTTTCATGGCCTCCCACTGTTCTGCGGCCAGCGCCTCGGGCATGCGGTTGATGGTCTTGATAATCTCGCCGAAATTCGTCATTGTTTTGTCCTCCTATAGTGTCGATTGTGATTTAAAGTCCTATTTAAGTTATTCTTGTCCCTCAGCAATGGCAATATTATAAATTGCTTTGCTTTTCCAAATTTGTCCAACCGTTACAGTACCATAAGTTGTTCCCTTGCCACACACACCATAATATATTTTATTTGCCTTATTAACCGTAGCATTCAAGAAATTGTATCTGCTGTCTGGATAATATGGATATTCAAGCACTTCCATTTTTGCATTTACACCACTTATAATACCATAAATTCCAGTCATTTTAGCTTCGTCCGGAAATTCGCCTGTAAATGCACCACCGACAGAACAATCAACATCATCAAAATTTACGTCATTATAAAAATGGTCTGTGATTTGTATGTCGGACGTTGTATCATTACCTCTAATCATAGGTAACATTGCCATGTATGATGATGTCATTTGAGTGTCAGTATTAAACAGCCAGCGAATGCTTTGATATAGCGTCACACATTCTTTCGTAAATACCCATTCTCTGCCATGAATGCCTACAAGCGTTTCGTGGTCATTAGGGTCGTACATATTGCTGTTATTTTTGACGCGAATTTCGCCAAAATTAGTTAAATTAGTGAAGCTGGTTATGTCCACTTTTTTGCCGTCAACAAAGTATTCGCAATCCGTTTCCCACTCATCACCATGCTCATATCCACCAATGAAATCGTCACTGTTTTTGATTTTAACAGCCATTTCCCACTCGCCAGCACGTGTGACCTCAAATCTTTTTTCGAGATTATCATTCACGGCATAAAGTACACACATTCTTGTTACATCAAATCCACCTTCTGATTGTGTCCTTTTAGCACATCTGCCTACGTTATAATTAACATATCCTACTGTTGTTGGTATATATATTGACAATACATGAGTAGCACCATCAGTATAATAAATGTTGTTGTCAAGGTTTGGATTACCTTCTTCGTGCTGTACGGCACGATACTTAAACGCACATCTTTTTGTGTTGGCTAATGGCAGCAATAAATCGCCAACTGTTTTTGCATCTGCTGGTATACCGCTTTCAGTAAGATTATTGCTAGTCTTAATTTTTAAGCCTGATATGTAATTGAAGTTAAAATTTCTGCCTGACAATGAATATGATATAACCACACTTACAATATGCCCTTGTGTAACTGTAAGCTTATTTTCTTGTGTTGGAATGTCATCAACCGATGACCGCCTGAATGCAACACTTGTACCAAAAAGTTCGTCAGAAAATACGTTGAGTTCGATAAAATTTGCACCTATTGCTTGTAACCATACATCTTGTGTGGATGGCATTGTAAAATAATACATTACATATGCCGTGTTGGGTGTAAACACACCCTTAGCATTATAATAACCACGTGTTTCATATAATATAACACCCTCGGATGTCTTATCGGTTGTATTAATAAGAGGGTCAGTTGCTGTGTTTGACACCACATTCAAAGCGCTCTTTAAATCACTGACTTCCCCAACACTCGCGGCGTCGATGTTGCCCCTGGCGGTGCTCTTCTGCGTATCGTTGAGACCCTGATCCGTATCGGTGCGCACGCCGGACGCGGCAGCAGCAGTCGCGTTGGCGGCGGCGGTATTGGCAGCCTGCGCGGCCTGATTGGCGGCGGCGACGGAATCACCGACGTTGGTCAGCCGGAGCCACTTGAAATCATCCGTCGGCAGCGCCGTGTTGTTGTCCACGCGGGACACATAGCTGTCGCCGGTCGTACCGTATGACACGACGTCCAGCTTGTTATAGGCACCCTGTGCCCATTCTCCGCGCAGCACAAAGGCCACGCGGCCCAGGTTCAGCTTTGCCATGGAATGGTTACCTCCATTTCTGCATTCGCATTGATGTCGAAGGAGATGTTTTGAAGCGCGTTCGCCGCGCTGTTGGCATTGTCAGCGGCGGTGTTTGCGGCACTCGCTGCCGTCTGTGCAGTCTGCTTCGCCTCGTTGCCGGCCTGCTGTGCCTTTGAGATGGCCTCTGTGGCGGCCTGCTCGGCGGTGCTGACTGCCTGTGCGGCTGCGCTGTTCGCCGTCCCTGCGGCGTCTGTGGCGGCCTGTGTGGCGGCCTGTGCGGCCTCTACGGCGGCGCTCATGTCATCCGCAACGTCGTCCAGACTGACGATCATCTGCCAGTATTCGGCGTTGGTGACGGGCACGCCCGTACAGGGCACGCGGCACACATATGAGCCGTTGCCGGAGTACACCACATCCAGCCTGACATATGGCGTCACCGGGTCGTATTCACCGCGTAGGACCAGCCCCACGCGGCCTATGGGCGTCTTGACAGCCATCAGATGTTCACCTCCAGCATGCCGTCCTCGCTGAGCGCAAATTCGATGTCGGGGAAGTTCTCGGGCGAGTTGAGCACCAGCTCCATGTCGTCCTCCACCTCAAACGTGCCATAGGCGATGTTGGACTTCGGGATGTGCAGCGCGAAGCTCGTGCCGTCCTCCCGCATGTCCACGTCCGCCGTGGGTTCCGCCGTGGGTTCCAGCATCTCGACGGTCATGTCGATGGTCGAAATGCGCTTCGCGGCGGCGTTGGCGTTCTCCGTCGCTTCGTCGGCGTCCCTGATGGATTTCTTAAGGTTGCCCGCAAGCTGCCGGATCTCTTCCGCCTTCGCGTTGAGCTCGACGATGACCTCGGCGATGATGTCCTGTTCCTCCGGGGTCGGCTCCACATTGGCAGGCCGCGCACGGTTCAGGATCGGGATGGTCACCTTGTAGATCGTCGTGCCCTCGGAGGGCTCGCCGTACACATGCGCCCACGCGAGTATCGCCGCGCCGGACTGGAAGAAGCTGTCCGGTATCAGCACGCCCTCGGCGGTCGCCAAATGCGGTTCGGCCTCCGTCGTGCCGCCCTCGTTGGCAAAGTACACCTCATAGAAGTCCGGCAGACCGTTGGGCGTCTTGATGATGAGCCGCTGGCCCGTGTCATAGCGGTAGCGTGGGCGCACGGTCGTCTTGCGCTGTGCGCCGAAGGCCGCAATGATGATGTTCTCGTTCATGATTAAGCCTCCAATCCGGAATATGTGACGGTCTCGCCGGTAATCAAATCGGTATCTGACACCAGCATGCAATCCATTTCGATGGTCTGGTCGCGAGCTGCGGCCACTTCTATGCCGTTAAACTCATAAGTGTACAGGTGCGCATTCGTCAACACCTGTTTTTGTCCTGAATCAATGCTCACCATATGGCCGATGGGATAATGCGCACTTTCCGTGCATACCGTATTTCCGTCGCACACCCATTTCAGCGTCACGAGTGCACCATCGACCAGGGTCGCCGGGTAGATGCTGATTCTTGAGCGCGATTGGAGCCCGAACGAAAAATCAACTGACTGGACATATCCGGTTGCGATGTGCGCATCGTCATCATCTATGGGAATTGTAATCAGATCACCCGGCCAGATGCGGCCATTATTGATAATATCAGCCTCCACGATATCCACAAGTGTGTGGTAGTAGTAGCTGAGATTGCCTTTAATGCTTTGCATCGATGTGTAATCAACGAACATATTTCCGCCGATGATGATTTCGTTGCCCGAGCCATAGGACGTCCAGCCGTATTGATCTTCCTTCACGTAATACGTATTCCCGTTGGAATCCTGCACAGTGCTCGTATACGTCGCGGGCTCATAGTCCGTGACGGTATAGTATTTCAGCGCGAAATGGCTGGCATTATCCCCCTTTTCTATCACGGGGCGGACAAACACCTCGTTTGCCTGAAGGATGCTGCCATAGCCTCTATCCGAACTGTCCATAATCGGCGCGAACTGTATGTGTGGTTCTGCGGTTCCCCAGTCCTGCCAGTACGCGCCAGCCGCAAAGAGTATGGATTGAAGCCTTTCCCTCGCCGACTGTTCCGGACAAAAGCCGCTTATGAGGACATTCCGCAATTGGCTATCGATTACAATGCTTTGCGTCGCGGATGATGGGCTGATTGCCGCCATGCATTCACTTATAAGATTGTAAGCGGATACCCCCTCGCTATAGCGTGCACGCATCGTCGTTCGCTCAAAGAATATCAGAATACTTTCAGCCAATACGGATAACAGTTTGGGCGTTTTTCGCTCTGATTTTGTAATCCAGTAGCACGCCCAATCGTGCGCGTCTGACGATAGGTACATGAATTGCCCGGCTTTTATATCCTGTTCCGTCTCGATGTCTACCGTAAACCGGTTGATGGGCAACGATTGCGCACTCATATCAACTTCCGGCGCAAATGAGATATTGCGTATTTTGGTGAAATACGTTATTCTTCCATCCGTGCCAGCTATGCCGACTTTCACATCGCCACCCCCCTCAGTAAATCCGCATGGCGGTGATTCTGGTGTTGAGCAGGCTGTTTTCGCTTGAGCCGATTTGCACATAATTCAGAGGCGCAGCAATACCTGGGCTAAACCATGCGGCCCCGTCAACATAGATAATCCACGTCGAGCCGTTCAGCTTTACCCTTACGGTGTGCCCTTCCAGGGTTTCGCTTTTTCTGCTAGCTACACTTGTCGAAGAGCCCTTGAATGCCCATCGGTTGGTGGTCGCATTATAATATAGTCCCTCGCCATTTGCGCCGGTGATAATGAATCTTTGATTGTCCGTGCCTTCCAGGCTCATGCTTTCCACATCTATTTCAATGTTCATGCCGGCGTATACCATCGGCGAGCCCTGAAAGCGCACATAGCCATTGGATTGATCGAACAGAATGCCGTTTTCGTCCTTTGTGACATTACTGCGGACAGGCAGAAAATTGCGGATAATGCCATTCACCGATTGCCGGAAATCCCATTTTTCAATCAGATTATCCGCCGGGTCGTCGCTGCCCTGTGGGACATTTACAGTTACGGAGTTGAAGCCGTCCACACCTGTGTCAGGCGTATAAGTGCCGTTGGCGGTGACTGTAAGGGCCTCAAGCACCGCCTCGCGGCTGCCGTCGATGGTCGGCACGATGGGCCGCCCCCGGGAGATGGCCTGATTCAGGCTGTAGTAGCGGCTGGGATGGATGGCCGTCACTGTGAAGCTGATCTGCCGCCAGTGGTTCGCGTCCCCCGGCATGCGCACCCATGAATCGCTGACGTTCTCCACCCGGCCCGTAATGGTGATGGTCGAGGCGTTGTAGGGCAGCACAAAGATGTGCGCCTCCACTGGGTCGGACAGCATGTTGTAGATGGTGTTGTAGAGCGCCGCCTTCGTGAACGGCACGGCGATGGCCACCTGATAGCTCATGTACGTGCCGATCACGTCGTTAAAATACGTCCGGTCCAACAGCATGCCGCTTATGTCGCTGGCCTGCATCTGCGATTCCCGCTGGATCTGGCAGGGCACGTCCCAGGGCGTTCCGTCTATGCTAAACATGCGTCATACCTCCTATAGCCGCGCGTTCGAGAACGACATGCCCACGCGCTGGGATTCTTCCCGGTTCAGCTCATACACCACATGCCCGAATTCCCGACGGTCCATGTCGAAATGCACGTGGAGCACCGTGGGGCGGCTTTCCGATTGCCCTCCCTGGAAGCGCCACGCGCCTGAGCCCATGGGCGTAACCACGGCCTGATTGCCGCGCATCTGGATGTACTCAGGCGCATACTCGCCGACGATGGCACGCTGACCGGGCTTCAATGTGCCGCCAGTGGCAAGGCGCTGAATGCGCCCCCATGAAATCGGCTGAATATTTGGACTGATGTCATAGCCACTGCCCGGTATCACCTTTCCAGTAAAATAGTCATAAACCGGGTCCTGATGTATGGTGAGCGCTGCATTCAGTCCGTTTATGATCTTGTTTACGCCTGCCTCAACCTTGCCGATCATAGAATTAACAAGGTCTATGACAGCGTTGATAGGCTCTTTCAAGATTTCGCCAAGGGTATTAAATGGCGTGGCTACGAGGTTCACCAGCGCCTCCCATGCGCTCTGCCAGTCGCCCTTGAATACGCTGGTGATGAAGTCAAGGATTGCGGACATCTCCGTCTTTAACCCTTCCCACGCCGTTATGAAAGAATCCTTTATCCATGTCACGACGGCGTTTCCGTCGCCGTTCATGAAGTTATTCAGCGCGTCCGTCATCGGGCTAAGACCGTTGTCGATGAAGCCCTTGACAGCATCGCCAAGCTCTGTGAACTTCGGTCCCAGCGTCTCGGTGATGAATTTCTTCATGTCCTCGAAAACGGGCTTCAAAGGGTCATTCCAGAAATCCACAATGCCCTGAAACACCGTTTCGATCACCGGCGCGAGATGGTTCTTCCACCAGTCTATCAGCGTGGGTATAAGGGTCTCAACGACGTAGCTGTAAATGCCCTCAAAGGCTGGCTTCAACGTGTCCGTCCAGAATCCTACAATAGCCGTGAACACACGCTCGATGGCAGGCTGCAAGTCGTACTCCCACGCCACGATCAGCGTCGGGATGAGATCCCTATATACATAGTCATACAGCGCCGTCAGGGCAGGCTGCAGCGTGTCTGTCCAGAATCCGGCGATGGCTGTGAACACGCTTTCGATGGCGGGCTGCAGCGTGTCCTCCCACGCGCTCTTGATGTCCGGGATCAGGGTGTTCACCGTAAAGTCCCAGAGGGTGTCGAGCACGGGTTTCAATGTGTTCGTCCAGAAGCCCTCTATGGCATTAAAGGCGTTTTCGATAGCGGGGACAGCATCCTCTTCAACCCACTTCTTAATGTCCGGGATGATCTTGCCGACATAATCCCATATAGCGTACAGCGCTGGATAGAGCGTCCTGTCCCAAAAGCCCTTGATGGCGTCAAACGCGCCTTTGATCTTCGGCGCGACGGCGTTCCAGATGGGTTTGAATGCGTCGATCAGCTTACCGACGGTCGGTATGATCTTCTGCGCGAACAGTTCAAGGATATTGCTGCCGATGGGGGCGATGTAGTTCATCCACACATCCGAAAGCGTGCTCCCGATGCCCTCCAACACGGTTATTGCGCCGCCAAACGCGGCTTTCAGAATTTTCTCGATGTTGAAGCCGTCCCGGGCGAAGTTGCCGCCGAATGCGTCTGAAAGCACCCTGCCCATCACACGCGGCAGTCTGCGGGTGAGGTAGGACTTCACCTTGCCCCACACATTCGGCAGTTCCTTGATAACCTGAGGCGCAAGCTGGCCCACAAACTTTACCATGCCGCTGATGCTGCGCTTCACGACGGGCAGGAGGTTCTTGAGGTAGTTCCTTACCGCCGTAACCAGCGCCTCAACGGAACCCTCCATGCTCTCGTTCATCTCACCGCTGCCGATAGTCAGCAGCATATTCTCCCACGCGCCTTTGAGGGTGTTCAGGGAGCCTTCGATGGTCTCCGTGCCCTCCTTGGCAGTGGTGCCGGTGATGCCCATCTCCGTCTGAATGGCGTGGATGGCCTCAACAATGTCAGCATAGCTTGAAACGTCGTACTTCTTGCCAGTCAACTTTTCGGCGTCCTTCAACAGGCGTTCCATCTCGGACTTTGTTCCGCCGTAGCCCAGTTTCAGGTTGTCCAGCATCGTATAATTCTGCTTGCTGAATCCCTGATAGGCCGTCTGGATGGACGCCATATCAGTGCCCATCTTATTGGCGTTGTCCGCCATGTCGATGACCGCCATGTCCGCCAGCTCGGCAGCACGCTTGCGGCTGGCGTCCGTCTGTTTGCTGGTGTTGTTCAGCTTCTCGACTTCCTCAACGGCTTTCTTGTTGTTGGCCTTGATGACTTCGAGCTGATCTTCCTGCGAACGCTTCAATGATTTTAGCTCCGCGTCGCGCTGTGCCTGCAAGGACGCTTTCTTGCTAGAATCCTTGGTCGTGCGGATGCGGTCGTCCCAGTGCCTTTTGACGGCGTCGTACTGGTCGTCAAGGCTGCGCTTGGTGGCTTTGAGCTGTTCCGCCTGCTGGGCCTTTAACGCCTCGGTGTCCCGCTGAGCGCCCCGACCTGTGGATTGAAGCAGCGCGGCGGAGAAGGACGTCACCGTCTCCATGTACTGGTTGGCACTCAGGCCTGCCGTCTTGTACGCCTGCGAGGCGTTCTCCATCACGGCATTGGACGCGCCCTTGAACAGCGTCTCAACGCCGCCGGCGAGCTGCTCATACTGACCGAAGCTGTCCACAGCGCCCTTGATGGCGTTGGTAGCAGCGTCACCCAGCTTCTTGAAGCCGCTGACGCATACCTCGATGCCCTTTGTGACGATGTTCGCTTTCAGAACATCCGAAAATACACTGGACTTCTTTTCGGCGTTGTCAAGCCCACGGTCATATTCACTGGTGTCAATCGTCAGGTTCGCCGCCAGAGAAAACAAATCCATCCGTTTCACCACCTTTGGGTTTCAGTCCCGCGTTTCTGACCACATCCTGGGCGATTTCCTCAGGCGTGCGCGGGTCCTGCTTTTTGTAGCCGTCCACCCATCTGGCAGTGAATGAACTGCCTCCAAGGGATCGAGCAACGTTATTGACCAATGTCATCAGCGCGTCGGTCACATAGGCGCGATACCGGCGCTCATCGAACGTGCGCTCAAGCTCTTCCATGCAGTGCTCGATCACGTACCCGCGCCCGTACAGGTCGAGCATGTCAAGCCTTATGCTTTGGCAACAGCGGAAGTATTCATGCTCCCCAGCTTCGCCAATGAAATAAAAAAATCGAGGACCTCACGGCTGTTCAGTATCTCGGACACAGCGCCGAAGAACTCCGTCATGCTGTGGTTGTCCAGATCCTCCGGCTCCACGAAGCAGATTAGCCCCAGCAGCTCGGCGGTTTCCTCCGGGTGCTCATCCAGAATGGCATCCAGCATGGCGTTGGCATTGTCCTGTATCTGCTGGGTGATGGCTGCGCGGCGCTCTTCCTCCGTGGCGTTCTCAGCATACTTGGGCTGTGCCTTGCGGATCTCGAGTACCTTCGTCAGCGACAGCCAGTTGGACACGGCCTTGCGGATTTTGTTGGTCTGCACCAGAAACTCACGCGGGCTGCAGTTTGCGAGCGTTTTCATAAATACCTCCTAAAACACGTAGAATGGGCCTGTAAGGCGCTTAATCTTCGGTTTAGGGTTTCCCCGTTCGAAGCGTCAGAGCGTCCTACAGGCCGTTTTGCGGGCTTCTATCAGTCAGTGCCGGCTTTGACGTAAATCTCATACGGCACAGTGTCGATGTCCTCCAGATCGTAGTGACCGTGGAAGTCGAACGCGAACTGGCCCTTGCCGTCCTTGGTGGACGTCCACTGGAAACCGGCGGTATTCAGGGCGTTCATGATGTGGATAGCCACAAAGCCCGCCTTTGCAGCGCCCTCGTTCTTGCTGGAATAGTCGCCGATGATCCACACGTCCTGAAAGTCGGCCTCGACGAGCGTGTGGCTGGGCGTGATCTTGTTGCCATCCAGAGCGCCGCCGCCGGAAAGGCGCTTGGCAAGCGCACCGGTCAGCGCCACGAAGTTGCCGGAGGCGGCAGGATCGTAGCTGCGGCAGCGCTTCATCTGCCATGTGTTGGGCGGCATGTTGTCGATGTCCTCGCCGAAGTCCTCATACTCAGGATTGCTGGCGAACTGAAAGCCGCCCGTGGTCGCGGCGAGGATATTGCCGATGGTGCCGGTGGACGGTTCGAACGTGTCCACCATGATACCGGCGTTCATCTGGATTTCGTCCATGGTCGTCGCCTTGACCTTGGTAAACTCACTCATCGTTTTCACCTCATTATGTCG
>Ga0326511_10002562_pt1 | contig 14705 bp, 27 predicted proteins | sample 0_2496_0518_D_FD_203701 | JGI IMG/M metagenome (GOLD analysis project Ga0326511, IMG submission 203701) | Bovine rumen microbial communities from UC Davis, California, United States - 0_2496_0518 | ecosystem: Host-associated > Mammals > Digestive system > Stomach > Rumen | place: USA... | reverse complement strand
GTGCGTAACATCTTACTAACAATTTGTAACAGGGGGGCTATATTATGACTCTTCCGTAATTATCAATCTTATATCTCCGTTGTTGTCTGTCATGAACTTCGGCATGGTGTTCCCTACATAGACATTGCAAGTTATTCCAGTTCAAAGTAATGTCTGGATTGTTAATATTAGCTGGTGTCAGATGGATCTTGTGGTGTACTATTTCGCTCGGAGTAATCCTCCCACTCTGCAAGCATCGTTCGCATAATCCGCCCTGGCTTTTGGTGTACGCGCTCCGGCAGTCTCTCCAGGCTTGGGAACTGTAGAACGCTCTAGCAAAATCTTTCATAGCTTATTGCATAATAAAAGGGCCGCTTATATGCGACCCATAGGTAGAAAGGAGGAGTATGAAAAACGATGGCTTTAGCGTCTTGGCAGCTTGTCCACTATCACAATATCACTGAACAAACATGAAATACAATGAAGTAAATTATATTTTTAGAATATATTTTGCAAAGTATTGCAGGGCTTCACCGTGTATCATGTAGACGTATCGGACAGAGACATTCAGATCTACAGCTATTTGCTCCCAGCGTTCACAGAGAACATATCTTCTGAACAGGACAGCTTTCTGTTTTTCATTCTGGACAGACTCAATCTGTCGGCTGATTTTGTCTTTCAAGCTGATTAGCTGGTTAAGTTCTGCGATGATATCCCGCTCAATACTGTCAACCTTAGCAATCAGCCTTAGCATGGTATCACCCTCGACTGATGTTTGCACCCTGTCGGCGTTGTAGTCTGTCGTTGACTTGACGGAGTACAGGTCGGCCCGGATCGCCTCGCGCTTGGCCTCCAGTCGTTTTATTTTTCTGTCCAAATAATATATCTGCTGTAGATACTCCTTAGCTGTCATCATTTATCCCCTCTATGATGTACGGTTTTCCTTCTGCCGTAAGTAGTGGCACAGCTGCCGTGCCGGGCCTGATCAGATAGCAAACACCTGTCTGCCGGTGGCGCAGGATGACATACTGCGTCCGTGTGCCCAGGCCGTTGTCGACCATCTCCATCCAGTGTTCTCCGTCCTCGATGTTCTGCTGGTGCTCACACCCGGCAAGCATGGCGGCAATCAGGATCGCGACCAGTAGCTTTTTCATTGTGCTCCTTCCCTTCTGTTCCACGCTTCGATTGCCTTACGCTTTGTCGCATCGTTGAAACCTTCCTGATCGTTTTCTTCTAGTTTCACACTTATCTTACAAGCGTTGCAAAAAACGACCGCGCTATCATCAAGGTATCCGTGTTCAAACGTAATATATGGATATGGTGCACCGCAAAACGGACACGGCTTCAATTCGTTCATTCCTGCGCTCCTTTCTTATCCTGCGTTTTCAGCAATTGTATTCCTTTGCGTATGCAGTCAGGGCAATAGGAATACATTGTATAGCTGATTTCGTCCATCGTATCCCACGAATAGTCATATGTCTGTTTGCATCTTAGACATTCCAGACCGCAGGTCTTACGTCCTTTTGCTTTTTCCACCGCAAGCGGTATCATAGTTTTGAAATGGTTTGCGCTAACTGCGATTTCTGGCAACTCATAAAACCTATAGAACTCGGACAGGTGGAGCGGATCGTCAACATCTGGATCATTGCCATATCCTTTTATGACCTCTGCCAGTTCAATAACGAATTTATCATGTATTTTTGCCATCATGTTCACCTCTCATATCTGCGCTGACCTTATCATAAAGCCGTTCAAGAAACTCAATTTCTGTAGCCGTGTCTTCATCATACCGCCAATGCTGAGCTGACCGCTTTGACAAAAGACTTAATGAAATTCCGTGAGCGAATACCCTTAGTTCTTCCTCGGTGTATCGCTGTTCCGGCTGTGCGGATGGCACCCGCTTCAGATATTTCCAGACGGTCAGCCAGTCAGGGTACATTTTGTAACCAACTCGATCAGGATCGTTTTCTGGCAGGTGTGCTTCTATTTCTTCGCATCGGTCAAAAATTCGCTCAAGCGCATCAATCGCCGCTTCTCTGCTGATGCAATCGTTGCTGAGGACATTTGTGCCCTTACCTTCAAGTGCTTCGTGTAATGCATAAATGATCTCGTTCGCATAATACAATATCAACCCTGTATCGGCTTCTTGGAACGAATCATCATCTGTAATTCCATCGAAAACCAATTTGCAATCATGATATGCGGCTTCTAAGCTAAACTCATCGTTTCCGAGTGTATATCTTCTCAAATCGCACGAGTGCGTTTCCGTGCGTTCTTGCGTGCGTTTCGGCTGTGCGGCGGGTAAACTTTCAATCCACGCTTTCCACAGCAAGCCCACATTCGGATGCTCCTTGATGTATGGCACATCGTCCACGTGAGATATTGCCATCTGTCGGCTTATCGAATCCTGCCCCTCCGCTGATACCTTTTTGCTGTCATCGGCAAAATGGTTAAGTGCTTCGATTGCCATCTGCAAGGCTTCATAGTGTCGGTCGTCCCACGGCAGTGACATCCCTGTGACTTCTTTAACCGCTGTGATTGCTTCGTCTTTTGTCATTGGTGTCCTCCCTTAATCACGGCTGTTTCCTTGCGGACATTTAACGCATAGCGCACCGTGATTTACCTATCGAATTAGTGGTTAATACTGTATGTGTAAATTGCCGTTTTCATTCAACCAGTCAATTACCTCTTTGTAGTTCAGCCCACCTTCGCTCTTCGGACGCATTATGTAATCGTACTGCTTCGGATGCGTTTCCTTCATCTTTTCAAACCGCCCTTCTCCGGGCTTTTCAAGATGGCATCCGTATCCGCAGAACATACATCCTGTGCGGTTGACTCCTGTTGTTTTTAACAATGGCCTTTCGCTGTCAAACAACTCCCAGTCTCCGCCAAGATCGCGGAATGACATCTGACCCTCGACATCTCCCTGACCCGCGTAGTCAACTACTACATCACCGTAAACAGATGCTATCGGGATTTTGTTCTGCCAGATATACTGTAAAACATCTTGCTCCATCCAGAATGACATCGGGTTGCTTGTTGGGATTTTCAGGTCAAACCCATTACATCCATGTCTCAACCACTGTTGTGTTCTGAGTCTGGATTCGCTTGCTGTCTGGGCTGTAATCGGATTTCTTCCTGTCTTTTGATGATATGTATGTGCAGGGCTTTTCTTCATCACGTTACAACATTTATTGCTTATCATCCAAGGGCACGCAGATACCCAACGCCATTTAGTAAAATCAAACGCAGTTCTTTTCCTGTCTGACGCTTCCCCGAATAACTCCTTGATTTTGTACGTCCCACTGTTGTGCTCGTTTATGAATGCCCTTAATACGTTGTCAGGGAAACCCTCCTTCTTCGCATTCTTCCGTTCTTCGCTTTCCCTTTTGAAAAATAATTCTATTATGCCGTAGTCGGTCGGTCGGTCGGTCAAGGTTACCCTGTGTCTTATACCATGTCAAGTATTTCTGTGCGTAATAAATTCGCTCGCTGACTTCCTTGCTGATGAAAGGGTATCCATAATCCTCTATCACCTGCTTGAATGTCTTTTTCGGTTTTAGCCAATCCACGTTGTCGAAAGTCCGCACAAAGTTCCGAATTTCTGGATACTCTAACCCGGTATCAACGAATGCCGCCTTGATTGACGGAAATAGTTCCCTTGCCAAGTGCAGTAAAACCGTGCTGTCCTTGCCGCCGCTAAACGACACATACACCCCGTCAAGCCCGTACTCGTTCACCCACTCCCGGATGCGAAGTTGGGTCTTTTTGATTTTTACGGACAACGGCAAGGCTTGAAGTTGTTGTAATTCCCTGATGTCACGCTTTGCCATTCTCTCCCTCCAACTCTGCCAGAAAAGCCAAATTACACTCCAAGTGCCATCTATGCGGTAACCCGCTTTCCTTGTCAACGCTTGCCGGGTCATTGATGTACGCCAGAAAATGCCTGTAAGCGGCATCCCGGTATCTCTGCGGTTCGACCTTGCGCCAGTTATCTTTTCCCCCTTCGGGGTACTTGTTGCATCCGTACTCCCTCACGGCGGCTATGTCATAAATTATCTGAGTTGGTACAAGCGTCAACTGAGGTTTCCCTGCGTCAGCTTTGGCGGTCTGGTCGGGGGCGGCAACGCCGCTATCCCCGAATACCAGACAGTACAGTCTTTTTGTTTCGTACTCGTTCAACTCCCGGAAAAGCTGACGTTCGCAGTTCTCGTCATACAGCTTGCATGTGTCAGGGTGACACTCTGTCTGACTGCAATACTCGCTCAGCTTCTCGTTCATTTCCTTTATGGTCATTTCCCATCGTCCTCCAGTAACTCCACCTTGTTGATACAGTCGCAAGCTATCATTAACGCTTCTCTGATTTTCTGCCTGAGAAGAATTTCACCCTCAAGAGGATCTTCAAAGCGCGCCCTGATTTCATGTTGTGCTCTGTCGTAGCTGTCTGGGTTCAACAGCCTCAGGGCCTCTAATCTGGTCATTTTCACCCCTCCCGCTCATCAGACAAGAAATCTTTCAACTTGATCTGCTTCAAATCTTCTTTTGACCGTCTCGGTCTGTAATTCCGCCTGGTTATGATGTCATCGGACAGCTCGAAATTCGGACATTTATTAACTCTCTTTATCTGCTCTTCCGTCCAATGCGGTTCCTTGCCCTTTGGATGGTTGGAGCATCTGTAATCGTCCGCCTCAAAGCAATGCACGCAGTATCTGCAGTATTGTCTCATTTACTCGTCCTCATTTTCTGTATCAAATACAATATCAGCTTTTTTAATAATCTGCGGGTATTGTGTCGCATGGATAAATTTCTGTGTTTTCGGGTCAATCTGCACAAAGATCAACGGGCCATAGTACAGAGTGTCGCCCACCTGGCAATTCAGATCCTTTCCCTCGTTCTGCGCGACCGGGTTGTAAATAACTGCCAGCCCTTCATTCATGCCGTCCAGCTCATCAATAACAACATACTTGCCGACAATCTCCGCAAAGCCATCATAGCCGTTCTTGATGATAGTGTAGGCACCCCGGTGATCAGGCCGTTTAACAACCGCCTTAATCTCTTTCAACACTCCGGCTTTGATCTCACAAGCCTTAATAATTCCCTGCGGGTCTGTCAGGATGCCGTAAGGATCGCGCCCGAACCAATCTGCTTCTCTGACCACTGTCTTAAGAGCATTAACAAGACTTTCGGCTCCGTCCTCGTAAATGGCAGACGCTAAAGCCATAGCCGCCGACTCGGACTTAATTTCGACCTTACCCAGCGGGTCAACCGTCCACAGATTCCCGCCATCAATGCCGGTCACGATCACAATAGCCGTATTTTTTTCTGCAATGCTGTTCCTGGTCTCGATCACCTCTCTTTTTTTGATCGTTTCAAACTCGTTCAGCTGCTGCATAAAGCTGTTCACGTTGCCTCTGTAAATCGCTGCTGACTTCTTTGTCTTGGCAAAAGCAAACTTAATCAAATATTCGTGCAGCTTCTCAGCAATCCCAGCGAACATTGAAACGTTCAGTTCGTCTAAGTTCAGATCGGAGACCTTACCGCCCCAGAAATAACCAGTGCCGCCAACAGTGCCGATTTTGATTTTTTCATGTGTCAAGTTGCATTCCTTGATATAGTTTTCAAGTGTCATTCTGTCTTGTCCTTTCTTACCTCTTTGAAATTCTGTCCAACTCCCACATTGCTGCCGCTGCTAACTCTTGGGCAAATCTGCTGTTGTTATGCTCTTTTGCAAACTTCCGCGCATCCTCAACAACGCTCTTGGCCCATTCGTCCGTATCGGCAGCAGGTAGGTGCTTCTTCATGTACTTCCACAGGTCACCAATTATTCTGTAATATGTCTGTTTCTCATCCATGGCTTAAAAAGGTATTTCTGCAAACTCATCTTCTGTAACCGGATTGAAGGTATCAGCGTCTTTAAGCTCCAATAGCGTTTCAATAGGCTTGCCCTCCTCATAGATACGCATTGACTTAGGTTCATACTCGACCGGTATTCCATCCCAATTAAGCTTGCCGGTGGTGCGGTTTTTCGTGATTTTAATAAGTGATTTTCTGTCATCCTCCGGCTTCTTAGACTTTCGCTGATACCTGATTACTGTGTTTGCTCTGTTGGTAATGTCCCCGCTTCCGGAAATGCTGTCGTTATCGTCTGAGTCGCCCTTTTTCGGGTGGGCTACCAACATAATCACGACATTGAACCCCTTTGCGTATTTGGTCAGCTTGGTAACAAAATTGGACTGCTGCCGGAACAAATCTTCTGAACCCTTCAGCTCCATAGCTGTCATAAGGTTGTCAATCAAAATGAACTTGCACCCCAGGAACTTGATTGCCTGGGCCATGAGGTTGAATATTTCTTCTGACTCATCCACCACAGAACTATTGTCATAGATATAGCATTTCTTGTCATAAAAGGCCGACGCTGCATTTCTCGCGGCTTCTGTAACAGCACCCTCACAGATCTGTTTATCAATCCATGCCTTGAAAGTGTGGGCAGGGAGCTCTCCGGAGTAACAGAAGCATTTCAAGCCGTTCTTTATCATCTTTGCGACAATCTGACTTGCAAGTGTAGATTTGCCCTCTCCGCACTTGCCCGTTAAGATGACCAGCTCACCGTCATGGAAGCCGTGCCCGATCGCGTCATCCAGAGACTCAATGCCGGTTGCATAATACGGAATTCTGTCAATATCAATATTCTCTACCTCTGCTAAGTTCTTTATTCGAAGATTGACTTGTACTTCTGCATCATCAATGGCTTTTCTGACCGCCTCCGCCCCGCATTTCTGTAGAAGCTCGTTAGCATCCTTGCATCCCTGATAGCTGGACGGCTTCACGATCCTGACCTTCTTAGGGAAAAACTGACTGATTTCTTTTGAGAGTGTGATTTCGTCCCCTTCCTTGTCTCCGAAAACAACTATCTCGTTGAACTTAACCAACCAATTCCAGACATTGGGCTTCCAGGTAAAGCCATTCTTTCCGGTCGGGACTGATACCGCATTATCAACGCCGGCAGCTGCAACGCTGAGAGAGTCTATCTGTCCTTCTGTAATAACCAAGGTTTCGAAGTTCTTACATTGAAACATCCCGAACAGAATTTTTTTGAAATTGCCTTTGTCCGTCCATTCCTTGTTGCCTTTGGTCTCGCCCTGGATGAACTTAGTGTTTCTGTACTTCACAAAAACTACTTCGCCGTTCTCATCTCTGAAAGGAAAAACCAAGATGTTGTCATTGTCGGGCTTTGTGGTAATTTCATACCGCTTTGTTATTTCTTCCGGAATGCCACGGCCCTTGAGATACTCAACAGCCGGATCGCGAACAGTAACGGCTTTGTGCGCGTCTCTGTACTTCAGAAATTTGTCCTTCTGTCCTCCGATGTTGTAATAGATATCAACGTCTTTCGGCAGCGTAAACCCTCTGTCCCGGAAGTCCTTAGCAAGGGTTATGATATTTCCCCTAGCCCCGCAGGATGAACGCTTACATTCAAACTGTCCCGTTTTCATGTTGATAGAAAAAGTATCTCTGTCCCTGTTTGCCCCTCCTACACAATAAGGACAGACCTTAAATATCATTTCGTCTCCGTTTGTTCTGGTCTTGGCTCCCAGAGCACTCTTGAACCGATAAGCATCCTCAGTTCTGAACTGGTAATACTCATTCATATTCATCGTCCTCGTTATTTATTTCTTCCCAAATATTATTTATATTATTTATTTTGTCTTGAGAGTCGACGCCTACCAAAGGCGGCGAACTCGAAAGACCGCTCTTTTGGTTTTCTTTTGAGGGGGTCGTGGGTGACACCACCTTTTGGCACTTTTTGACACCACCTCTGGTGTTACTGGTGACACCACCCTTTAACCTCAAAATGTTAGTGCATTTATCTTTTCTTCTTACAGAAACCCACCCTTTTTTCTCCAGAGACTGAACCACTTTCATGACGTTGTTCCTGTCTATCCCGGTCGCTTCTGCTATTTGGCTGTACGGTATCTTGTCAGACTCTTTATGAAACCCTATCAGCTTCCGGATGAGATACAGAAGAACTTTCAGCTCCCGCCCTGTCAGGTCGTTTCTGTAGAGTTTCGCAAGCATCCAATTTGGAACTTGCGTATAATTATCAGCCATACTCTCCCCGCTCCAGTCTTTCCCTGAGTTCTCTATACAGTATTTCTGATATCAGCCGCCCGGAGGACTCTCGTTTACAGAATATAGGTTTTAAGTCATACCTTGCGACCCAGGCCGTGACGCTGGCAGTAAAAGCATTCTTGTTGAACCTGGTCTTGTAATGTCCATTCATGAGAGCTTCCCATGAAGCATTTTCCACTAACAGATATACAGAAGCCCCGTCAGCTCTGGCCCGGTCGAACTCTCTTTTAAACCTGTCTCTTTCGCGGGTCAGACAGTTTGAAAGTTCTTCAAGGTTCATTTTGCGCTCCACAGCGGCCCTTATTTGGATTTCCTCACCGTTTAAAGTGAACGCTGCGGAGTAGTCCCCATAGTCTAATTTTTGTCTCCTATAGGGCCTGTTAAACGTCTGGTAACGCTTTTCAGCCCTATCGGAAGCCTGCTCTCTGGTATCGACCAGAATAACCATGCTGTTAAGGCACTCTTCGATCTTCCAGCCGTCCATGATCAGAACGGCAATTCGGGGTCACCTTCCGGGACTTCCATCCAGTCCCCAGAGGGCGCGGCTTTTTTGTCTCCATAGCCGTTTTTAGATTTGAATTTGGCTTTCGGAGCTTTGCCATCTTTCACCAGAGCAACAGCGCAGGGGAACCGGGCTTCTGTGTACAGAACATCTTTTCCGTTAATCACCGTTCCGGTCGTGCCGAACACGATCCCGATCAGCTTGTTTTTCCATTTGCTTTCGTCCCAGTCCCAGATGTAGCCATCGTTGGATTCTTCGAAACTGTCTGTCCATTTGGCAAAAGCGTTCTTAGTCCACGTGTCCTTTTCCGATCCGTCATCTTTCGGAACATATACAGAAACCCGGCCTTTCCACTTTTTGTCATCATTAGCATTGTTCTGATACTGAGTCTTGAAAAAGTCCTTCTGTTCCCCTTCTGTGATGTCAAACATCATTTCTATCTGGTCGCTCCATTCGGGGTTTTCTGCGGTCTTATACTCAACCTTCAGAATTTTACAGATATATGCCCCCTCCGGCAGTCTCCCGCCCGATTTGGCTGCTGCCTTTGCCTGTTCGTAGTTGTTAAATGGTTTCATTTATGCCTCCCGTATTCGTGATAATAACTGTTCTTTTATCCATCTGTCAGATACTGAACCTGTGCGCTGCTGCATCTTGTCAGCAAACCACATTTCTTTTCTAAGGTTTTCGTTCGCAAATTTAATTAATAAGTCTTTCCCTTGTGCGTGTGCATAACCGATCTCTGCAAGCGTTCCGAAACAATCTTCACAGTCGATATAAGCAAACACAATGTCTGCTCTATCAATTTGCCTTTTGCAAATACTAAGCACGTCGTCTCTGGAAAAGTAATTTCCCATACAACCGCCCCATTCTTCATCAGAGTAAATTGAACTCACTGCGCCGACTCCATGGCTCCCGTCTCCGTGATAACATCCATGGTCGCAACTAATGAAAAACGGGCCCGTGACCGTTAGCTTGTTGCTTACGTTTTCACATCGTTCTGCTAATTCGTTAGGCGGCATTTGCTCGTAAAAACCGCAATAATAAAAACTCTCCCGCCAGCCGTGTTCCTGTATCTTCCCAGCAAGATAAGCAGAATGATGCTCGACTCTCGCAATCGGATTAACTTCTTTTTTCTGCTTCTCAATCTCGCCGTGACACTTCTTGCACAGAGTAACTAAGTCCCTGTAAGCATCCTCATGCCCAAATCTTGTATAAGTGATATGGTGAACTTCTAACGCTCGTGTAAAACCACATCGTGCGCATCTGTAGTTGTCGATTTTAAGACGCTCGTTCCGCTTTGCCGCCCATTCTGGAGACTTATAATATTCTTCTAATGATTTCCATTTATCAGACATTAGAAATCCTCCAATGCTTTGATAACAATCATGATGTCATTGTCGATTTCATCCACAGAAAACGCATTCATGGGAACCTTGCACGTTGAACCGTCAGCTGACAGAACGAATTTATATTTCCCATCCTGTCGCACGGCCCAGATGACCGTTGTCATTTTGGACTCCAGAACAAGCTTTTCCAGTTTGCGACCGTTGGTCTTTATCCTGGTGCGGACAATGCCGTTTTCGTCTGAAATAGTCTCAGAATGACACAGAATAATAACCGTCAGGTCGTCCCGCATCTCCAGAGCCTGGTTAATGATGCTCCAACCGTTCTGTGCTAAGTCACTCCATGCAGAGCGTTTGTCTCCGGACTGCATAGCCAAAATCCGCATTTCCTCAGCAACCATTAAGCCGTTAAGCGTGTCGATCACGACATATTTGATATTTTTGAAATTTTCCTGTTCATTGATTTTTCTCAGAATGCCGGAGACTACAGAAAAACTATCTGATACCCAATAGTTTGGCGGTGAGGTCTTGTCAGAATACTGGTTTTTCCAGCCTTTCCAATTCAGCCCCTTCTTGTCGCAGTCCAAGTAAAAAGTTTCTTCTGGTGGCAGATTCCGCATTGCGGTTGTCTTTCCGCTGCCGGACTCCCCCATCACGCCGATGCACTTAGCCATAGTCCTTATTCCTCCATTAAATCCTCAACATCAACAGCCTGCTCTCTGAGCCATTCTTCTGCGCAGTCCCAACACATGATGTCACCGTTTATTTCATAGGCGTATTCGTCTGTAATATGGTTCTTGCATTCACAACAGATAGGCCGTTTCTGTTCCCAAAGTTCCTGTTCTCGCTCATGCTGTTCCCAAAGGTCATAGTTGTCGGGAATGTAGCTCATGCTCCGATCACCGCCCTGATCAGCTTAATATCCAGCGTAGGATATTCGCTGTTTTTTTCTTCCATCTCACAGAGTCTCCGGAGGGCTTCGACCTGGGCCGCCGCCTTGATGTATCTCTCAGGGATTTCAATCTGTTCGTTGTTAGCGATGACAGAATATTCTTTTGTTGTCTGCTGTTTATTGTTTTCTGGTGTTTCAATTCTGTGATACGTTGCCATAGTCCTTACCTCCTTGTTTTGCCCATAATGTAAACTTCGAGTTCGTCATTCTTCCCGGTCTTTTCCCATCTGGCCTTATGCTTCCGGGGCTCTGTTGCGAAAACAAACAGACAGAACGCGAAAAACCCCGCCATAAAGGCCACGAAGACCATGTTGAAGAATTCCATTGTCGTGCACTCTATCAGGACATAGAATGCAATCATTGTGACATTTGCCGCCGTCAGAAAACTTGCATACTCCCTCATTTTCTTAGTCCTCCTTCTTGCCTTTTGTGTCCATGAAATACTCCATAGGCACATCGAAATAAATAGCCAGCTTGTACAGTTTTTCAACTCCCGGCTTGCTTCTGCCGTTCTTCCAGTCGGTAAATGTAGACTGGTTGACACCAGAACCATTAGCAACCTGATAGTCATTCAATCCTCTTGCGTCCCTCAGGTCACAATATTTTTGATACATTCGAACCCTCCTTTCATAAGTTTGTTATTGAAAGTGCTTCTGAAATCAGATATAATGAGATTTACCACAATCTTGCATTGACAAATTTCTGTTTTCAGAAGCCTCACACCTCATATATTATTCTGATTTCATAAGTTTGTCAATGTTTATTTCTTATGGTTTCAGAATTTTTTTATGGGGGTTGCTATGTATGACGTATATTGTAAATTGCGGGACTCAAAGGGTGTGAAAGATGCGACAGTTGCCAAAGCGACCGGAATAAATCAGTCAACCTTCACAGACTGGAAGACAGGGCGGAGTGTGCCGAAAAAAGAGAAATTACAGAAAATCGCGGACTATTTCGGGGTGACGCTCGACTATTTAATGACCGGCGATGATCAGAACATGCCTTATTACCTCAACGACAAGACTCGCGACCTTGCGCAGTTTTTATTCGAGAATCCGAATTATAAGGTCATGTTCGATGCGGTCCGGAAGGTCAAGCCGGAAGATTTGGCTTTTATCAAAGAACTGATAGATAGAACGTCAAGATGATGGTGAGATTTTTTACCACGTCAGGCAGTACCCTTATGTCATAAGGGGGCAATGAAATGGATACTAATGTAATACTTACAAATTTACCGTGTGGAGTGCATGGCTTTACCAAGATTACAGCTGAACCGGAAGGTGATTTTGTAACGACAATCTTAAACGCAAGATTAACACATGAAATGAATGTTGACACTTATAAACACGAGATAGGCCACTTACAGAATGACGATATTGACAAAACAGATATAGACTCTGTGGAAACAATAAGACACCAATAAAAAACCGCCCGACTGTTACCAGCAGCCGGACGGCAGACCTTGGGAAAGGTATTAATAAGGACTCGACACCATTATTATAACCTTCCTGAGATTGTTTGACAACTTATGGAGGGAAAAGAATGGCAACCGCTAGAAAGCTTCCATCGGGCTCGTATCGCGTCAAAGTGTTCAAGGGGTATAAATATATCAATGGACAGAAAAAACGCGAATATGAGTCATTTACGGCCTCCACAAAGGCAGAAGCTGAAGCACTCGCGGCAGCTTGGAAATTAGAACGGAACGAACGCCCGGAGGATGTGACAGTTCATGATGCTATACTTAAGTATATTGATGTAAAAGAGCCTGTTCTGTCGCCGTCCACGATCCGGAGCTATAACGCCATGAAAAGCCGCTTTGCCCCTCTGGACGCTCTGAAGCTCAGGGAACTGAATAACATGAACGTTCAAACGTGGATATCTTCGATGTCGCGGACTCTGAAATATAAGTCGGTCAAGAACACTTATGGCCTTTTGACTGCTGCATTATCCCTTTATGGAGTCGATAAACAGTTCAACGTACAACTACCGACCAAGATAAAAAAAGAATACCGACTACCAACCGACCAAGAAATGAAGAAAATTCTGTCTGCCTGTGAGGGGACAGAACTTTGGATCGCGGTCATGCTGGCCCGGTATTACTCTCTTAGGCGTTCTGAAATATGCGCTCTGGATAGTGACGATCTGAAACGAAACGTCTTGACGATACGAAAAGCAATGATTTTCACCAAGGATTGCGAATGGATAATTAAGCCGTTTCCCAAAACAGCCGACTCTTACAGAAAATTAGCCATTGCAGACCCTCTATTAGCCGTTTTAAAGGCCAAAACAGGGCGGTACGTAGAACTTAACCCTAATAACCTAACAAGCCGATTTACGGCCCTTTTAAAGCAAATAGGACTGCCACATTATAACTTCCATTTGCTCCGGCACTCATTTGCATCGAATGCGGCTTTGCTGGGTGTCCCTGACTTCTATACTGCCAAAATCGGCGGCTGGTCGCAGAACAGTTCTGTACTCAAGGAAGTTTACCAGAACGTTAACCAACAAGAGCTATTCCGTCAGATGGACATTCTGAACAATTCCATGCACCACGATTTGCGCCACGAGCAATTCTCCAATTCTCCTATACCGCATAAATACAGGAAAAATTGTTATGCCGGCGGTGGGACTCGAACCCTTGAGGATGAAGCGGATGATGAAGATATGCCGTAAATTCAACATTTGTGACGGCTCTGATATGCAGAAAATAGGCGTTTTTGGAGCTATGCACCACGAAATGCACCACAAAAAAAAGAGGCAGTCAAACGACCGCCCCGATGATTATTTTATTAGCAGTTGCCATGTTTTAGCCGAGACCGTCCCGAACCAGATACCCGTCATGCCCGCGTCTCTCTGTAAGCGTTCAATAGCAAATTTGGTATTGTCACCTAGCTCCCCGTCAACCTCCAGCGTCTTGCCGTCAGCTCCTTTGTACCCCTTGAGGTTAAGCAAGGCTTGCACGGCCTTGACAGCGGGGCCATAGTTGCCCGGTATCAGCTCCGGAAGAACGGCAAAGCACGAACCTGTGTAACACTCTTTGTCAACGCTCTGGGGCCCTTCGTATCTCAGCACACAGTCCCAAGGATAGTTATAGTATTTCGTGACTGCAATCTCGCTCCCCTGGTCTCCGGATGCGCTTGATCCGTAACGCTGCCCCCTTGCGTGGACGATCTTACCTCCCCCGGCATACATCGCCGTGTGATGGATCTGATTGAGAAGCACGTCCGCAGGGAGTAGTCCGTCCCCATTCTGTAGGTTGATGGTCTTGGTCACATCACTAAAGCCATTTCTGAGAAAAACAGCTTTCATGTTGCCAGTATAGGTCGCTCCGTCTGTCTTGACGGGGATACCGGCAGTCTGATAGGCAGTGATAACAGCAGAACTGCAATCGTAATTCGGACCCCAGCGGCTCTGTTGGCTGTAGCCGTGCGTCTGATCGGCGGCGAGTTCAAGCATCCAGTTCAAAGCATTCTCTCTGACTGTCATTTCTGCCCACCCGCAGAGTTATACTGCGCTGTGGAGATCCCTAGAACAGCCCCAAGAAAAGCGTCAACGGCTGTTATTGTGCCCACGATCTGTTCCCCGTACGGAAGCCCCCAGATGGATGCTAAAGCAAAGTACAGAGTCCCGATAGCAGGAAGGACAATCTGAGCGATAAATTTGAGAATATCGTAGGTTTTGTTACTGAACATAAAATCACCCCTTTACGCTAATTTATGCTCTTTTGAAAGACGTTCGTATTCATCACGAATTATTTTTGCAGAGGCTTTTGTTCTGCCATTGGAAAAGTCAGGATGAG
>Ga0326511_10002561_pt1 | contig 14710 bp, 20 predicted proteins | sample 0_2496_0518_D_FD_203701 | JGI IMG/M metagenome (GOLD analysis project Ga0326511, IMG submission 203701) | Bovine rumen microbial communities from UC Davis, California, United States - 0_2496_0518 | ecosystem: Host-associated > Mammals > Digestive system > Stomach > Rumen | place: USA... | reverse complement strand
TGGGCATATATTTCGCAGATAATAATTATCGTCAACTAACAGGAGACAAAAATGTTATATGGAATCGATTTTTTGAGGACCAAGCTGGATAATAAACGGTCAAGAGTCAAGACGAGATACAGCTATTATGAGATGAAGCACGTGGCTCTGGACTTCCAGATCAGCACACCTCCGAAGCTCCGCTACTGGATGAACGTGCTGGGATGGTGCGCGAAGGCAGTGGACTCGATGGCTGACAGACTGGTATTCCGTGAGTTCGCAAATGACGACTTCAATATGAATGAGATCTTCAGGATGAACAACGCGGATGTACTGTTTCCGAGTGCGGTCCTGGGAGCATTGATATCATCATGCGACTTCATCTACATCATGCCAGAGACGGACGACCTTCCGAAGCTTCAGGTGATAGATGGAGCGAATGCGACCGGCATCATCGACCCGATGACAGGAATGCTGAAGGAAGGCTATGCGGTCCTTGACAGAGACAAGGAAGGCAAGACCATCCTGGAAGCATACTTCACGTCGGACTATACGGAATTCCATTATGCCAATGGCTTTGTGGAGGTGGTCGCGAATCCTGCACCGTATCCGCTTCTGGTGCCTATCATCAACAGGCCTGATGCTATACGGCCATTCGGTCATTCGCATATCAGCAGGGCTTGCATGAGCATCGTGGATTCAGCTATGAGGACTGTGAAGCGTTCGGAGATCTCCGCAGAGTTCTACAGCGTTCCGCAGAAGTATGTGCTCGGAACAGATCCGGACGGCGAGCCGCTCGATAAGTGGTCAAGCGCAATGAGCATGATGCTCGAGATCACAAAGGACGCGGACGGCGACACTCCAACGATTGGACAGTTCCAGCAGCAGGCGATGACTCCGCATCTGGAACAGCTCCGGATGTTTGCGAGCTTGTTTGCCGGCGAGACGGGACTGACACTTGACGACCTCGGATTTGCATCGGGCAATCCGGCAAGCTCCGAGGCAATCAAAGCAAGTCACGAGAATCTTCGCCTCAGAGCGAGAGCGGCACAGAGGTCCTTCGGCAGTGGATTCCTCAATGCCGGATACCTTGCAGCGTGTGTGCGTGACGAAACCGAGTACAGACGGAATCAGATATATCAGACCGTGCCAAAATGGGAGCCGATCTTCGAGCCTGATGCAGCTGCACTCAGTGGAATCGGTGACGCGAGCATCAAGCTGTCGCAGTCATTCCCGGACTACTTCGATGAGGAAAAGCTGAAAGACCTGACTGGCATCTGATTCGGAGGTGCTTATGAACGAGAAGGAACTGCAGAGACTGACGAAGGCATTGCAGAGCGATCCGAAGATGATCAAGGCGGTCAAGAGGCTGGACAGAGGCGTGGGCACATATAAGGATGTCAATGATATGGCCATCTTCCTGGGCAAACGCATAGCTGAGGAGATGGGCGTGTCATTCTCTGCAGAGGCTTTGACCAACTATCTGAATGCAGGGCACGAGCTCGTAGCGATGTCTGCACAGTCCGCACAGACGAATCTGAACAGGGCAGCGGGTAACAAGCTGAAGCCGAAGGTCACGAAGACACCCAACTACAAGATCGGGCAGGTGGTCAGCACGGTAGCAAAGGCTGAACCGGAAGCGGTAGCAGCTGCGTGCGAGCAGGCCGTGCCGACGCTGATGCTCGAGATGGTGGATGATATCGTGAAATACAATGCAGACTTCCAGCGCAATGCGGGACTGCATCCGATAATCAGACGGGTGTGGTCAGGACAGTATGGAAGCAATGACACCAGGCACACAGACAACTGTGAAGACCTTGCGGGCGAATGGGAATATGGAGATGAGCCGATCGAGACCTACTGGAGGCACGAAGGGTGCCGGTGCACAGTGGAATATCTTCCAAACAGGAATGCGGAAGGCGAGATCGCGGCTCTATCCAAGTACGAGGTCGCGCGCAATGGCGAGCTTGGAGCAAAAGAAGAGACTCTTGAACGGAGGCTCAAGGATGCGGAGCGGCGAAGAGATCTCGACCGCAAGTACCGCAAAAGATAGGCATTAACGGCGGGCAATAAGGCTCGCTGTTTTGCATAAATAGGGAGGGAAGTATGGCTGAGCCAAGATTTGGACGCCAAACTCCCACCAGTTCCGTTGTTATCCCTTACGAGTCCACACTTGGAGACCGTGCCATCAGCTTATATGAGCAGACGGGACGCACTCCGCAAGAGTGGCAGGAGGCATTAGTCTATGACATAAGGGCAACAGACACGGAAGGCTTATTCATTCATTCCAAATTCGGATATGAAGTACCAAGAAGAAACGGCAAGGGCGAGATAATCACTATTATCGAGCTCGATGACCTTTTCGCCGGGAGAAGGACGCTCCACACGGCGCACAGGACGACAACATCATCCTCTGCATCGCTGAGGCTTGCGACGCTTCTCAAAGATATGGGATATCAGGAGATCCAACGCATCAGTCGCGACGAGACTTACGACAAGGCGTACACCTATTCGAAGCAATTCGGATTGGAGCGCATCCGACTCCTGGACACAGGTGGCTCGGTAGACTTCCGAACGAGGACATCAAAGGGCGGTCTTGGTGAGGGCTTTGACACTCTCATCATTGACGAGGCGCAGGAATATACGGATGATCAGCAGTCATCACTTCAGTACGTGGTGACAGACTCGATGAATCCGCAGACGATCCTGTGTGGAACGCCTCCGACGATGGTCTCGTCAGGAACCATCTTCCAGAAGCTCCGAGAGCAATGTCTCGCAGGGCAGACGGAGGATACCGGCTGGGCTGAATGGTCCACGGAGTACCTCGCAGACTGCAATGATGTGGATCTCTGGTACGAGTGCAATCCGGCAATGGGTTATCAGCTGAACGAGCGGAAGATCAGGGCAGAGGACAAGAGCGATGAGCTGGACTTCAACATCCAGCGACTCGGTTTTTGGTCGAAGCACAATCTGAAGTCAGACATCACAGCGACCGAATGGGAGAACATCAGGATCAAGGAGATCCCGAAGATATCCGAGCGGTTGTTTGTGGGCATCAAGTTCAGCAGCACGAATGCATCGCTGTCAGTCGCGACAAAGACGGCAGACGGCAAAGTGTTCTTCGAGGCGATAGACTGCAGACCGATACGGAACGGCAATTACTGGATGGTGGACACGCTTCTGAAAATGAAGCCGGAAGTCATCGTGATTGACGGCCGGGGAGCTCAGGACATACTCAAAGCCGAATTGGAAGAGCAAAAGGTCAAAGGCATACTGCTTCCGACTGTGAAGGAAGTGGTCATTGCCAATGCCAAATTCGAGCAGATGCTTTACGCCGGAGAGATATGCCACAACAATCAGCCGTCACTGACACAGGTGGCAACCAATTGCGAGAAGCGGGCAATCGGCTCCGGTGGAGGCTTCGGCTACAAAGCACAGTTCGAAACGATGGAGATAGGCCTTCTTGAATCGGCGATACTTGCCATATGGCAATGCTCCGAAAGCAAGGAAAAGAAAAGACAACGAATCAGCTATTAAGAGTGCGGGCAATAAGGTCCGCATTTTTAGTACATCAAACTACGTGACCACAACGGAAAGAGTGGGGAGGTAAAAAATGGCAGAAGAAAAAATGTTTACGCAGGAAGAAGTCAACAAGCTGGTCGGACAGGCAAGGCTTGAGGGCAAGGACGCAGGACGCAAGGAATATGAAGGGTGGATATCACCTGACGACCTTGCAAAGCAGAAGGACGAATTGTCCAAGCAGGTCGAGGGTCTGAACGAGCAGATCAAGACACTGACTGATGAACAGAATTCTCTGAAGACACAGCTGACTGAGAAGGATGACACCATTGCGAAGTACGAGATCGACTCGGTAAAAACGAGAATCGCAAGAGAGTGCGGACTTTCTTATGAGGCAATCGGATTCCTTCAGGGCGAGGATGAAGAGGCAATCATGAAGAGTGCTGAATCACTCCGGAACCTTGTGGGGACAAAGGCCGCAGCCCCTCAGTTCAATTCTGAGATGCCACCTGCAGAGGATGGCGTGATGGCGGCATTCAAGAAAATGAATCCAAATATCAAATTATAAGGAGAACAACAATGGCTCAGGACACAAACAAAATGGAAAGCTATTCAAAGATTGTTGATGCGAAGCTCAGAGCTAACTCTGTATTCGCGGGACTCTTCAATCAGAGACATGACGGATCTGCAGCAGCTGGTGCTGTTAAGATCCCGGTAAGGACCGAAGCTACTGCAGGTGCTTACGTAACAGCAACAGGTCTTGCTATCAGCAACCCAACAACCACATATCAGGCAATGGTCTGCGATAACGACTATGCAGTAAACGAGCTGATTGACGGCTTCATGGCTGCTGCAGTTCCTGATGGAATGGTTGCAGAGAGACTCGACTCCGCTGGCTTCGCTCTGGCGAACGTAGTGGACTCCACTCTCGCAGGTGCTCTCATCGCTGGCGGTACAGCTTCAAGCGACACTACAGCACTCACAAAGTCAAACGTTTATGAGAAGATCGTGAACGACATCGCTACAGTTAAGAAGGCAAAGGTTGACCCGAGCAAGATCTGGCTCGCAGTTACATCCGACACAGCTGCAAAGCTGATCCAGAGCCCTGAATTCATCGCGGCTGTTGCTAACCTCGAGGAGTTCGGAGCTGGCTTCATCGGCAAGCTCGCCGGCGTTCCTGTATATGAATCAATCAACCTGAACGGCAGAACAACAGGTTCCGGCTCAAGCCAGAAGACTGTTGACTACGTAGTCGGCAACGCTGACTTCTGCCACTTCGTAGATGCTTGGAACGTTCCTGTAGGCGTTTATGACCTCGCTGACGGCGCACACATCGGATGCTCCGCAGTTCAGGGCCGTAAGGCATTCGGCTACAAGATCACTCAGCAGACCTCTGTCGTTTACCACAACGCTTAGGAGGTGACTCCGCATGGCAACAGCATTCGCAACGTTAGCTGATGTCATAGCGGTCTCAGGTTCTACCTATACGCAGGACGAGCAGGAGCGGATATCAACGCTCCTGCCACTCCTGTCAGATGCGCTCCGCTATGAAGCACAGAAGGTGGGCAAAGACCTGGACGCTATGGCTGAAGATGCTACATACGCAAACACAGTCAAACTGGTCACTTGCGACATCGTGATAAGAGCCATGCGGCAGACCTCATCGGGTGAGCCGATGGCACAGGAGTCACAGTCTGCGCTCGGCTATTCGTGGAGCGGTACATACGCCATCCCAGGCGGTGGAATCGCCCAGGCGATCATGAAGAACGACCTGAAGAGGCTCGGACTCAGAAGGCAGCGGATGGGGGTGATTGACTTATGGCCGGAATCAACGGAATAACAGTCACACTCTACGAGCGCACCTCTGACGGAGTGGACGCATTCAACAGAGAAGTCTTCCGGGAAACTCCCGTGGACATCGCTGATGTGGTGGTCGCTCCGGTTTCGAGCACAGAGATCCTCGAAACGTTCAATCTGACAGGACGCAAGGCTGTTTATCAGCTCGGCATCCCGAAGACGGACGGGCACGAATGGGAAGCAGGGCAAAAGGTCAGCTTCTTCGGTGAAGACTGGAGAATCATCTCGATTGTCCAGGAAGGCATCGAGGACATGATCCCGCTCCGCTGGAACAGGAAAGTGCAGGTCGAGCGATATGAGTGACAAGTTCAAATTTAAGCTGAATTATGCAGGAGTCGGGCAGCTGCTCAAGAGTTATGAAATGCAGAATGTTCTGAAGTCATACGCTGATGACATAAGCGCAAGGGCCGGAGACGGATACGATGTATTCGTTGGACGTTCCAGGGCGAATGTGTCAGTGGTGACAGATCAGGCAGCACAGGAGAATCTGGACGGAAACATATTACTGAAGGCGGTGAGAGGATGATTGAAAAAATAATGCTTGATTATTTGAATGACGCTCTGACTGCTCCGGTGTATATGGAAAGACCGGTGAACCCGCCTCGCGAGTATGTGATCATACAGAAGACGGGCTCATCAAAACGGAATCAGATATGCTCCTCAACACTCGCGTTTCAGTCATACTCATCATCGCTGTACGAAGCCGCCTTATTGAACGAGGTGGTCAAGAACGCGGTGGAGAACGCTGTCACGCTCCCGGAGATCAGCAGCGCAAAACTTAATTCGGATTACAACTTTACGAACACGGCCGCGAAGCAATACCGCTATCAGGCCGTGTTTGATATTACACATTACCAGGAGGCTAACTAATGGCAAATACAGTAGCAAATGTAAGTGCTGGAAAGCCTGCAGTGGGAGGCGCGATCTATGTAGCACCACACGGAACTACACTTCCGACTGATGCAACGACCGCACTCGCTACGGCGTTCAAGTCGCTCGGATACGTTTCCGAGGACGGTCTTACAAACTCCAACAGCGCAAGCTCGGCTGATGTAAAGGCATGGGGCGGCGATATCGTCATGACGCTTCAGGAAGAAAAGCCGGACACATTCAAGTTCACGCTCATCGAGGCACTGAACACGGATGTGCTCAAGGCGATCTATGGAGCTGGCAACGTTACCGGAACGCTCGCAGACGGACTTACGGTCAACGCGACAGGCGCAGAGCCATCGCTGGGCGTATGGGTTGTTGACATGGTGATGACAGGGAACACCAAGAAGAGAATCGTTATTCCTAACGGCAAGATCTCCGAGCTCGGCGATGTAACCTACGTGGATAACGAGGCAGTGGGCTATGAGATCACACTCTCAGCCCTTCCGACTTCAGAAGGCAAGACCCACATCGAGTACATCAAGACTGTCAGCTAAGAAGGCACGGAGGTGAAACGTGAAAGTACAACTCAAGGACGGCTTTGAGGTCAATATCGAGGAGAAGCACCTCAATGACTGGAAGCTGTTGAAGCTTATACGAGGCATTGACAAAGGGGACGCGAGCCTCACTGTCGATGTTATGGAGATACTTCTCGGCGGCGAAGAGGAACTGGAGAAGCTCGAGAACCATCTCGAGGATGCTGATGGATTCGTCTCGATCGATGCGATGGGCATCGCCCTGCGTGAGATCGTAGAAGCCGCCTCAGAGTTAAAAAACTCGTGACCCTCGCCAGCATGATAGAGTTCGATGAGGACGCATTGATTTGCGACCTTGCCGAAACGTATCAGATTTATGATTATAGGTCGCTTCCGGTCAAGCTGGTGGCGACCTTATCTGCTGGTTTGAGGGATGATTCAAGAATCAAAATGGCTGCAGCCGGAGCAACGGCACAGCAGAACACATTACTACTTGCCACGATAGCAGACAGGGTGGAGGCATTCAGATACGGCTTTTCTGAAGATGCGGAGAAGGGCATCAATCCACCTGCGTCACTTGTTGATGTTCTGCTCGGCAGGGAACCAAAAGAGAAAACAAGCAAGGCGGGCGTGGTCGGCTTCAAGACCGTAGAGGAATTTGAGAAGGCCCTGGCCGCATTTGAAACAGGAGAATAAAACATGGCAGGAACAAATCTCGGAACTGCATATGTACAGATAGTCCCATCAGCTCAGGGCATATCGGGATCCATCTCAAACGCGATGCAGCCTGAGGCATCCGCAGCGGGAACAAAAGCGGGTGGAGTATTCAGCAAGATGTTCAGCTCACCGGTCGCAAAAGGCATGGCTGTCGCAGGTGCGGCGGTCGCTGCAGGAGTGGGCATCGGTACGGCAGCACTGAAAAAGGGCATCACTGAAACGGCTGCATACGGCGACCGAGTGGACAAGATGTCGCAGAAGATAGGCTTCACATCGGATGAGTTCCAGAAGTGGGACTATGTCCTGCAGAGAGCCGGCACTGATATCGGCAAGATGGCTCCGGTTATGAAGACGCTGTCGAATCAGGCCTCGAGCAACTCGGCGGCATTCCAGGAGCTCGGCATCAGCCAGGAAGACCTGCAGAAGATGTCGCCAGGCGAACTGTTCTCGGAGACGGTCAAGAAGCTGTCAGCGATGGAGAACCAGACAGAGAGGACGGCACTGGCATCGAAGCTTCTCGGAAGAGGTGCGACTGAACTCGGTCCACTGTTCAATGGTGGCACAGCAGCCATCGAAGAACAGATGGAAATGGCTGAGAAGTACGGAATGATAATGCCGGAAGAATCGGTCAAGGCATCAGCTGCCTTCGAGGATTCGGTCACCACAATGCAGATGACAATGACCGGTCTCAAGAACCGAATGATGGCAGAATTCCTTCCGGCTGCGACACAGATCACAGACGGACTCGGCAAGATGTTTGCCGGTGATATGTCCGGAGCGACCGATGTGGCAAACGGCATCAAGGGCATAGCGGCAAAGATAGTCCAGGCGGCACCTGTCATCCTCAACGCGGCAAAGCAGATAGGTGGTCAGCTGATAACAGGTCTGATGTCCAACACCGGCAACATAGGCGAGAAGGCCGCAACGATAATCGGCAAGCTTGCGACAGGGCTCATAACGCATATGCCACAGATATTGACCGCAGGGCTTAAGCTTATTGTCGGCTTCGCTAAAGGCTTGATCAAGGCGATCCCGCAGGTCGCTGTGGCGGTCACAAAGATAACCAACAAGCTCGTGCGCGGTCTCGGTGTGGCTATCTGGGGCAAGATCACGGCAGCGGCGAACGGAATCAAAGAAAGATTCCTTCGTCCAATCAATGCGTTAAGGGATAAGGTGAGCGGCATTATCGAGAAGATAAAGAGCTTCTTCTCGTTCAGTGTTGGAACGCCTCATATTCCGCTGCCTAAATTCAGCATCAGCCCTGCAGGATGGAAGATAGGCGACTTGCTCAAGGGCAAGATCCCGCACCTGTCAGTCACGTGGGCAGCGAAGGGTGGTATCGTGGACGGTGCCACACTGATCGGAGCCGGCGAGAAGGGCGCAGAGGCTATCGTTCCATTGGATCCATTCTGGAAGCGACTCGATAAGCTTGCAGAGATGTCATCGAGTCCGGTAGTCATCAATGTCTATGCAAGTGATGGAATGGATGTCAATCAGCTTGCTGCAGCTGTCGAGAAGAGACTGATCCAGTCACAGAAAAGGAGGACACTCGCATGGGTATAGCAAACACGTTCACGTTCGGCGGGGTCAACACAACTGACTATGGTCTCATAGTGGAAGGCTCCGGAGACTACTCCGCACCGAAGAGGGCGGTGGAGACCATCGAGATCCCCGGGAGGAATGGGGCATATCAGCTCGATAAAGGTTACTACGAGAACATCGAAGTCGAATACAGTGTGGTGGTAAAAGACGCGACACAGGCCGATTTCCGTGAGAGCATCGATGCATTCAGGAACGCCATCGTGTCACAGACAGGCTACCAGCGACTTGAAGATACATATCATCCTGGCGAATACCGTATGGCAATGTATGCAGGTGGACTCGATGAGGATGCATCCTTCCACGGCAATGGAGCGATATTCAAAATCAAGTTCGACTGTAGACCGCAGCGTTATCTGACCGAGGGCGAAGAGGAGATCGCTGTGGAGAGCGGCGACCTCATAGTGAATCCGACTCTCTTCGAAGCGTATCCGATGATCGATGCAAAAGGCTACGGGCGCATATCGTTCAACGGCTACAGCATCAATCTTCGCAACTCAACTATGGGCACTGTTCAGATACTGAACGATGTTGCTCCGAACTATGACTCTTACGACCCATCGGGCCCGATTACAGCTGTGTATAAGACCGACACCATCCCTGTGACAGCATATGCGAACACAGGCGACCCATTCACTGCATCGGTCGCTATCGACCTGCAGATGCACATCCTTTTCGCGAAGTCGACATCAGCCGCATCGATTACAACAGCTCCGGCCATTGGGACCGCAGGACTTTCGAGGAGTGGTACCTACTTGAACTTAAGTCTTCAAGGTTTATCTCTGGAAGGCACATTCGGAACGGATGCAAGCGTGTCTGATTCCTGCGTTGTATCGGCGACATACAAGCACGTTGTGGGAGACAGAACGGTTACAGACACAACCACTGTGTCGGTGACCATAAGTTATGCTGCATCGACAAACGTGATAACTGTCACTGTATCTACAACGAATGTCGGCTTTGACTGGGACACATCAAGCATCAAGGAATATGTATCACTTACAGCGAACTCCTCGATTTCGATTCTCGGCGACCCGACACATATCGACTGTGACCTGGGCGAGGCATACAAAATCGTGAACGGCACATTCGTATCGCTGAACGGAAGCATCGACCTCGGGTCAAAGCTTCCTTCGCTCGGTGTGGATGTTACAGAGATAACATTTGACAACACAATAACTGAACTCAAAGTCATTCCGAGGTGGTGGAAGATATGATTCCAATCTTATACGAAAAGGATGAGATCGCATTCGTGAGCAATGGACTCGGACGGCTTCGTGACTGCATAACGTGTGAAGTCACTGAAGAGCGCAACGGCATTTATGAGTGCGACTTTGAATATCCGACTAATGGAGCTCACTACAGCGACATACAGATCGGACGCATCATCGGCGTAACACACGATGACACAGGCGACATCCAGCCTTTTGATATCGTCAGCTACGAGAAGCCTATCGATGGCATCGTGAAGTTCCACTGCACTCATATCAGCTATAGACAGAGCTACTACACGGTCAGCGGAAAGCCGACATCATATCACGGTGCCACACTACTTGAATGGGTCTTCACCAAGCTGAAGAACGATACACAGCCTGCAGGGAATCCATTCAATTATTCCCATAATGCGGCGGAAGGCTCGTCATATTCGGCACACTTCTCATGCTTTGACGGTCTGCCGCATACGGTGCGGTCTATCCTCGGAGGGATGGAGGGCTCCGTTCTTGATGTAGTCGGAGGCGAGTACGAATGGGACAAGTGGGATGTCATCCTGCACTCCAGCAGGGGACAGCTCCGCGACTTCACCATCCGCTACGGCGTGAACATGCTCGACTACAACGAGGAGTACAACTCGGAGGGCGCATATTCAGCTTGCATCCCTTACTGGACGGATGGCACCCAGATGATAATCGGCGACAGACAGACAGGCTCAGCCACTACCGTCACAGGAAGAGGGGAGACTGTTCCGCTCGATGTTTCGGACAAGTTCGAGGGTAAACCTACAAAGGCACAGGTCAATGCAGAGGGCAAGTCACAGCTGAACAAGCTCAAGAGCGCACTGCCTGCCCAGTCCATCAAGGTGGAATTCGTGAGGCTCCAGGACACTATGCCGGAGCTGGCGGGCCTTATGACCTGCAGACTGTGCGACACCATCAGGGTCGTGTTCCCTGACTACAACTCGAGCGGCACATTCAAGATCGCGAAGATAGTCTGGGATGTGCTCGCTGACAGATACGAGGAGATGGAGCTCGGCGAGCTTTCGACCACGCTTGCGGAGGCACTGGGCGTGTCTGGTGGGGGTAGCGGAGGAAGTTCCTCTGCATCTTCAGCTTCACCGGACGAGGTCGAATGCACCATAGCGAGCGGATGGACAAATTACACCGAAGACGTGAATCCAGTAGTCACCCGAAGCGGTGGCGTTGCTATGCTGTCGTGGGCGTGCAAGCCGACAACGGCTATAAATCCGCTCAATACCACGCAGCACACGGTTTGCACGATTCCCGAGGGGTACCGACCGGCGCACACGCAATACTATTTACAGCAAGGCTCAACGACGACTATGTTCTTGGTCACGCTGTCGTCGAATGGTGATGTGCAGGTGTCGAGGCTGCGTAATATGGCGAGCGCGAACGGCTCGTATGTTAACGCCGCGACGAATTCGTGGTTCCCGATTCACGCGACTTATGTGATAGGAGGATAGATATATGACTAAAGATTTTTGGAAAGCGTTAGGAATCCGCTGTATAAGGACATTCCTCACGACCATCCTCGGCGTGTGGACGGCAGGGACGCTCATCACGGATATAGACTGGAAGACCACACTGCTGTCAGCATTCAGTGCGACAGTGTACATCGTGCTTCTGTCCATCGTGAGCGGTCTGCCTGAAGTACAGCTTGCGGACACGCTCTATGAGCTGGACAATGCGGGTGAAATGGATCCTGATTATGTAGTGGATGAAGAGGAGGAAGAGTGATGGCTCTGTTGACACGCGAGAAAAGACAGGAGTATTTCAAGTTCCTCGGCCTTGGCGAGTATGACAACGAGAGCATCCACAAGTTCCAGAAGAAGGCATTTCCGGGAAGGAAAGACCTGTGGGACTCGCAGTACGGCACCCAGACGGACATCGCTCTGAGGCACTTCAGGAACGTTAAGAAGTACGCTCCGAGCTTCAAGCCCGAAGAGTTCAAATGCACCTGTGGGCACTGCAACGGCTATCCTACCTGGATGAGACGCAACGAGCTCGTTCTGATCCAGAGCATCAGAGACCACTGGAACAGGCCTGTCACGGTCACCTGCGGACTCAGGTGCAAGTGGTACAATAGCAGGATCGCAGGAAGTATCCCAGACAGCAAACACTGCTTCGGGTTGGCCATAGACTTCTATCAGCGAGGCGTGACCGATACGTTAGCCAACCGCAAGAAGGCTCTCAAGTGGATAAAGAAGCAGCCTAACTTCACATACGGCTACGGAAACGGAATCAACTCATACGGCTACGGGGTCAATGCTCCGTATATGGGCAATGCGATGCATGTGGACACCAAGGCAGCAGTCACGAAGGCACAGCCGAAGACTCTACAGGAGAAGGCGGTCAAATGGGCGAAGGATATCGCAAAGGATGATTCCTGGCATTATGTACGCTTCTCGGAAGGTCCGAAGGCTCACGAGTGCCCGATCTGCCACGACCATCCAAAGGGGAAGTACCACGGATGGAACTGCATAGGCTTCTGCTATGCTGCATGGCGGCACGGCTCAGGGCTCAAGAACCATTGCTCTAATCACGTTGTGGACAATGCCACGGCAGAGCGCATCCTGAAGGCATCCTCAGCTGAGGCTCTTGCTGTCGCAAGGAAGCACATCGGTCTGACTGACATCAAGGTCATCAGGAACGCAGGGAAGACCATCCCACAGAAGAAGCTGAAGGCCGGCGACATCTGTATGTACTACAAGGGCAACACATACATCCACACGTTCCTATACATCGGAGACGGCAAGATGGTGGACTGCACCTCTGCCGGATCTGATGCAAATAATATAAAGACAAGGACGGCACTGGCTCCAAAAGTAGCCATCCGCTATGTCGGAAAGTGAGGCGGTTACATTGGATATGACTACAACAATTATAGTGGCGATACTGGCGAGTAACGGCCTGTTCGCCATGATCCAGTATCTCATCACACGACACGACACAAGGAAGGGCATAGGCGGGACGCTTCTCAAACTGGAGAAGGACGGGCTCCGCACCCAGCTGCTTCTGATGATCCTGATGAAACCCGAAGAGAAGAAAGAGATCCTCACGCTTGCACAGCACTACTTTGTTGACCTGAAAGGCAACTGGTATATGACGGATGTCTTCGACTCTTGGTGCGAGGACCACTGCAAGACTCGCCCTGAATGGTTTCAGAAATAGCTATCAATTATCTCTAATGTACATGGAGGATCAATAATCATGATTATTTACTACAAGAACGAAGAATACGGCTTCAACAGCAACGGCGAGCTGCCGAAGGGGTCAAGGATGATTGAGATGTCATGCCTTTCGAGCGACACGAAACCGACGCAGAACCTCGTGCAGGGCTCGCTCGCTCTCGAAGCAGACACGGGCACGGTGTATGTCTTTGATGGCTCGGCTTGGAATGAGATCTAAGGAGGTGGTCCAATGAATCTTTATGAACTCGCGATAGCGAAGAAGCTCTCCGGCGGCGGAGGCGGAGGCGGCGGAGGCTCCGACAAAATCGAAACGGGCATATGGGAGCCATCAGCCCGGGATGTTAAGCGTGAATTTATACCTTTTGCAAATTCGCATTCAAAGCTTCCGGCGATTATTATTCTCACTGTGGCACAAGATTCGGCTGATACTTGGAGCAGCTCCTACGTCACAAAATTCCAATATACCGATTTCTATCAGCTTTACGGCAAAGGATTCAATATCAGCAATAGCACAACAGCTGGGTTCGGGTATTCCTTAGTAGAAGCCCTTACGTGGAGCAACAACGATACTACTGTATATAAAATAATGACACCGCATAATTCGACAGAAGCGGGGGACGCGGACAAAACATATCCGCGTTATTTTGTAAATGAAAGCGGATTCTATGCAACTGCTGATTTTGTAATGACAGCCGGAAAATTTCCGAAACCCTTAGCTTCCAAATGGCACTGGGTTGCAATCTGGGTATAACACTGTCCGCTCAGGCGGGGTTTCACCTCCACTTATTCAACATAGCAAGAGACCGAGGGCAATGATGCTCTCGGTCTTTTTGCGTGGATTGGAGTGCCCCATTGGTGCCCTTTTTGCACGATTTTTACATCTGCTGTGATTCAGTAATTGCAAGGCTCACAGCCTCAAAGCGTTGAAATTCCAACGTTTCACACACAAGAGCCAACAAGGGCAAACAACAGCAGATAAGGGATTTTTTGGGTTCGAGTCCCATGTCCTCCGCCAATGGAACCGTTGGAATCACTGCATTTCAGCGGTTTTTTCATTGTCCTCGGTGCCCTTTTGGAGCCCCTTTTCCATAAAATCAGCGATTCGCCTTGCAGAATTCGCCTGACTATCGAACAGATGCGTGTAGATGTTCAGCGTGGTCCCTATGTTGGAATGACCAAGCGCAGCCGAGATCTCCGCGATGTCAAA
>Ga0326511_10002560_pt1 | contig 14712 bp, 14 predicted proteins | sample 0_2496_0518_D_FD_203701 | JGI IMG/M metagenome (GOLD analysis project Ga0326511, IMG submission 203701) | Bovine rumen microbial communities from UC Davis, California, United States - 0_2496_0518 | ecosystem: Host-associated > Mammals > Digestive system > Stomach > Rumen | place: USA... | reverse complement strand
TGAAGAATCATATATGGATGAAAATAATAGAATTCAATATATTCTTAATGTTGAACAAAATAATGATGATTTATATATATATGTTGATAATATCAAATTACATGGGTTTGATGAACGAACATTAGATAATTATATTGATGGCCCAGAAATATGTGGTTGTAATCCATATCAATTAACTTCAGATACAATTGATATAGATGGAGAATCATATTATATATGGGTAAATATAGCAGAAAGTATGTATATTGAATATGAAATTGAATATTCCACTGGTGTACATTATCTATTAACAACAACAAATGATCGTGAAACATTAGTAAACACATCAGTTGAATCAAGTAAATATAATTTAGCTGTTAAACCAAATAATTGCATATTTGCATTTATGAGTGAAGATAATGAAATATATGATGAGAAATCTTCCAAAGATGTAATAGTTAAAGTAGAATAATGGAAAACAACATAACAGTTATAAAAAAAATAAGAATAGGATCCACTGCATTTTTTAATTCCTTTAGTGATTTCAAATCAAAAGACATTGATGAATTATGTATAATATCAAGTCCAATTAATAATAAAAAAACTGGATATTGTTTAAAAGCACATAAGAAAGACATAATATTATATCCGGAGTTAACAAAAGAAGAGTTTATTGATGCTGATTTGAAAGTAAATGACGCTTTGAAAATTGGTAAATATCTTGTACCTGAATTTATTGAATATATTGGATTAACTATTGATGATTTACATAAATTAAAACCTTTGGTTGATAAATTAGATACAAAGCATATTTATGAAAAATCAATATATGATGATTACATAAATAATGGTAGTTTTAGTTTAACTGATGAACAACTAAAAATTGCATATAACATATATAAAAACAATAAAAAGAAATAATTATGTTTAAAACCATAGAAGCACTTCATGACAATGTAACTAATACAGGATTTTATCCATTAACTCATGAACAAGCAGTAATAGGCAATGATGAAGTTGATTTGGAGACAAAACTTAAAAAGATAAATAATGATATCTCAAAAAGTCTTATAGATTATAGTAAAGAATATTTAACAACAGAAGCTTTAGAAGATGGCACAATTTCATTTATTATTAATGAGGTAACTAATACTAATTTGTTAACATCTATAAGTTATTCTATTGATAATGGCACCACATGGACAACTATAAATAATGAAAATGATAAAAAGGATAAAATTCATATAGATGTTGATGTAAATAAAGGTGATAAAGTATTATGGAAAGGTAATGCTTTAGCTTTAGGTGATGATAGTGACAATATTTCAAGTTTTATTTCAGATATACAAATTAATGTATATGGAAATATAATGTCATTATTATATGGAGATAACTTTATAAATCAATCATCTTTACCTGATGTAGGATTTAATTTTTCCGGATTATTTGGAGCTTATATGGTTAATTGTGGTGTTGCAAATATAGTAAATGCATCTAATTTAATATTACCAGCAACTACATTAGTACACGATTGTTATCAAGGTATGTTCAGTGATTGTACATCATTAACAACAGCACCTGAACTACCTGCAACTACATTAGCAGATGGTTGTTATAATAGTATATTTGTTAATTGTACATCATTGACAACTACTCCTGCATTACCTGCAACTACATTAGCAGAATATTGTTATGCTAATATGTTCGTCGGTTGTACCTCATTGACAAGTGCCCCAGAATTACCAGCAACTACATTAACACAACGTTGTTATTCTGGTATGTTTGAAGACTGTACAGCTTTGACAATGGCGCCGGAATTACCTGCAACTACATTAGTAAAGAGCTGCTATGAAGATATGTTTAATGGGTGTACATCATTAAATTATATTAAATGCTTAGCAACTAATGCACTCACAATTAAGGCTACATACCATTGGGTTATTGATGTTTCATCTATTGGTACATTTATAAAAGTTGATAATATGGCATCTTGGGCTCAAGGAGATTCTGATATACCTTCAGGATGGACAGTTTATACAGAATCAGAGTATGAACTTGTAAGGAGACATGAGCTTAGTGATTTAGAAACTCGTATATTAAAATTAGAGCAAGCTCTGTCTAATGCAAATATACCTATTCCGGAGTAATAATTGCCTATTATTTCAGTAATGTTAAGTTCAGGTAATTCTTTGTTGGAAACTCCTTGAAATTATATATTATTGAAATAATAGGTAGATTTTCATTTTTAATAGAAGTATTAAAAACACAATGTTTAGAAAATTTTATAAACAATTTAGCAACAGATATTTAACCTTAACTTTTAATATCTCAATACTATGATATATAAAGGTGGTAAATTAATACTAGAAGTCGACCAGAATGTAAGAGAAATGGTCGAGCAAGTTGAGCAACTAACTCAAAAAAGTATAGGAGCTATATACAAAGGTTCTCAATTAGTATGGCGCACTGTTTATAAAGCTATTAAAAGCTGTTATAGTAGTGGGACATGGTTAGGAGATAAACTTTGGACACCAGATGATACTTGGAAAAATATCTAATAAACTAAGAAATGGCAAAAAGAGAAAACTTAGCACATCCAATTGAAAGTTTTAATGAAATTTGGGACCAACATACAGGACAAGAAGTTGAAACTTTCATTACGGATAAATTAGAAAAGGCAGAAGGAGAAAAGATTATAGGTATGTCTTACGTGGATTAGCAACTAGTTCTTCATAAAGCTAATAATACTACCGTTTCAGCAGAAGTATCGGTTATTACACCTACTTACTACTATGGTATAAAGCTTTATGGAATTAGAGTAGATAGTGATAACAATAAAATTTATACTGCCGCAAACAATGATGTCACTGTCCAATATACTCCTCAACGAAAAGTCGAAGTAGGCGTAATATTGTATGCTATTTCTAGAACTACTACTGATACTGATCAATTAGGCCCCTTTGACGTTAAGTTCTAGTTAGGAAATCAAAGAAATATATTTAGGGTAAATAACGTTCCTTACGCTGATTGTATTATCGACAACGGCGTACTTGTTGGAGTGAATTATCCTGACCCAGAGAATCATATTACTTGGGTAGATATTACTTCTTTATTTGCTACTTCACAAACTGACGCAAAGTTATCTGCTATAGTTCAAGCAGATACCACAGCTAATAATGAATTAGCTCTTAAAGTTACTGTTCAAAAGATTAGTCTTTCTTACTCTAGTTCAACTTCTGTATTAGTCCATAATAATATGGCGCAGTTTACTTTAGTAGGAGGTAGCACTAATGATTACAAACTAGAAGGATTTAATAACGGTGTTAATTTCACAACTGATAATGGTAGTTTAATTGTTTCTAATTTAACTCCCGGACTTAATCAATTAGTTGTTAGAGCTAAACATAATTTAATCGCAGATATTTATACTGATTGGGTAAATATTGATTTAATTTATACTGAAGGATTAGAAGATACTACAATAGCTATTAATAAAGTTAACAAAACTATTCCAAACAATGGTGTTGCTACTCTTTATGAATTAACTATTTATAGTCCTAACTTAGACGCTGCAAATCTTACAACTTACTTAGAAGGTTCAGAACCACAGGATGAAAATCCAACTAATGTTGTAAAATATGAAGTTATTGGTGCCGCTTCTTATGACAAAGATAATACTTATAAGACATCTTATAAGAAATATATGGAAATCAACGGAACAAGTAATGAAAGATACTTAATGGTTAACACCGGAGATTCTTTCTATCAGTTCTATGAAGCATTTACTAATCCTGTTACAGGAGATGTTTCTGCTCCTTCATATCCATATAAGTCAATGGTTATTGAAGCAATTGATAATACTTTAACATATTATCAAGATATTAATCCTTCATTAAATTATGACCAATCTACTGGTCGTTCAAATAACGTACTTGTAACTGCCGACTATGCTGTTGGAGGTTTACAAGCTAATGTGAATCCAAATCTTGAAGTATCTGATGGATGGAGAGAAGAGGGAGATAGAACATTATTTAGAGCTTCTGCTCAAGCTAATCCTATTTTAAGTACTCCTCTTCCATTAAACTTAGGAACTCAATTTACTATTGAGATGGGTTTCAAAACATACAATGTTTCTGATAGAAGTCAACCTATCTTATCAATAGGTAACTTCCAATTAAGACCTGCTCAATTCTGTTGGAATACTAATGACGAAGTATTATTCAATGCTCGTAATGCTCAATTCCAAGTTGGCAAAGAAACCCATGTTATAATGACTGTTCAAGGTGGTTACACTATAAATAAGAACGATGCTTATTATCCTGATTATCTTGGAGAGTTTCAAAGCAGTTTTGATTCAGCAATGACTAATACTTCTTTCAACTTAGTTCGTATCTATGTAAATGGAACTATTGATAGAGAAATTATAATTAATGATGCAGAACTTTCTACTTTCCGTAATGCTGACCTTAGAATCGCCCCTACTGCTGCTGATATCGACTTATACTTATTTAGAGTATATAACACCACTGCACTTAGCATGGATGCATGCTTACAAAACTACATTTCTTTCTTACCTACTAAGGAAGAAAAAATTAAAGTATATGAAGCTAATGATTTATTAAATGCTAATGGTGAAATTTCATTTGATAAATGCTTTGAAAAATATAATACTATTGTTTATGTTCTTCCTGAAGGTTGCCGATTCCCTAATAGAGGTTGGGGTAAAGCTGATGGCGAAGCTAAAAAAGATATGGCAGAATTTCCAATAACATTGTTTGTTAATTATGCTAATCCTGAAACTAATAAACAGCATGGTGGTAAATTAACTGATATTACTCTTACTGCCCAAGGTTCTTCTGCTATGCGTTATCTTATCTGGAACTGTCAAACTGCTTTAGGTAAGTTTAAGGATAAGAGAGTTAATGATGAGGGACAATATTTAGACAAGAATGGTGAGCCTTTAACAGGTGATGACGCTGCTAAAAAAGCACAAGTATTAAAGAGAAAGAGTTCCTTTATTGCTTATAGCGATAATAACTTTGACAAAGAAACTAAAACATTTAAAGAGGAAGCTACTACTACATGGAATAACTATTACATTATGCCTCCTTACGATGGAATGCAATTTGATGATAGATCTAAGGTAAAGAAATTAGTAGGTAAAGTAAACTTTGCATCTTCACAACAATCTCATAAGATTGGAATCATGAAACTTTACGATGATGCCTATAAGAAAGCTAATGGTATTCTTTTAACAGGCGGTCGTAAAGGTGCTCGTGAGGAACCATTCTTATACTTCTATTGGGAATCTAATAAAGCTCCTAATAAAGCAGGTAAGATGACCAAAGAACAAAATAGTAATAAAGATTTATGGAAGACTTGGGGTGAGGATTCTGTACAAAGAGCAGAACTTGCAGAATTATTCAATAATCCTGATGTTCATTTCATGGGATTTCAAACTTGGGGTTCTGCTAAAGCAGATGATGCTACTTATGGTTACAACGAAGATATTACTCCTGAATATCTACTAATAGAAGGTGGTGAAAATACTGACCCAGCTGTAAACTTTAGAGTACCTTGGCACGCTCTTCAAAGAGCTGTTGGAGAAGGTTCCGCTAAACAATTAGGTGATGAACCTATACCAACTTATCAAGAATCATTAGCTGCCCCTTGGGAAAAATTACTTATAAGTGACGAATCTATAGTATATTAGACTCGTGGTGCTCTTGATGTTGATTATGGTGTGGCTGAACTAATAGATGGATCTGATAAGAAATACTTTGAAATTGCTGAAGAAGCATATGATACACTAAAGTTTTACAGAACTTTCCATGATTATGTGTATACTCACGATTACACATTCAAAGTAACTACTGGTCCTGCTACTGGTCAAGAATGGGCAACATACTTAGGTGACTTAGATACTACATTTAAGTATTGTGTAAGCAGATCAATGTCATTCCAATCTGGTGACACAGTATATCAATTACAAAAAGGTGATCTTATTAGATACGAAGAGTATTCTAAGAAGTGGGTTCCTGCTGGCGTATCTTACGATACTGCTAATCATCAATGGAATAGCCTTAATGTATATACTATTACAGGATTAGCTACTAACATATCATTCGAGAATGTTAGAGATACTATGAAAGCTATGTTTAGAGAAGGTATACAATCATCTGCAACAGAAAATGGTATCGGTGAATTCATTGACGTTGCTGATATAGCTTTCCACCAAGCTCTAATTAAACTCGTGTCTGGTACTGATAACAGAGCTAAAAATACATACTTCCAAGTATTAGGAAAGATTATGAAGGAAGTTCCTAATCCTGAATATGATGCTGAAAATAACAATGGAGTTCCTCAAACTATTTGGGTACAAGATGAAGATAAGAATGGTTATAAGATTAGATTAATGCAAGATGACGTTGATACAGTTCTTTTAACTGATAACTCGGGTCTTCAAACTAAACCTTATAACTTACTTGAAACATCATATAGAGAAGAAGATAAGAAACATTGGGGTGATTCAAATAACATATTCTTCTATATGTTTGACCAATGTTTCGAACCAGAAATTAAGACTCAATTAAAACAAATTATAGATTTTGCATTTGCTAACGGTAATAAGATGGATAATAAAGATAATTATTTTTATAAAGTATACTTTAGTGTGACTGATATGTTTCCAGCAGTAGCATATAATCATACATCCAAAATATATTACGAGAATGCGCAATTTGTAAAAAACAGTAATGCTATAAGAGATCTTTATACTAACAATAATATTGCTCCTATTGAACAAGCTCACGGTTCTTCTATATCTTCAGAAAAAGATTTTATGTCAAGACGTCTAGCTTTCTTAGGCTCTTACGTAGGTTCTTCTGCTGCTATGGGAGTAACATCATTGATTACTGCTTCTTCCGGTGGTAATGGTGATAAAATGAGATTGCTTATGACATTTGAACCTTATCAAGATTTCTATCCTCGTTACAAGTGGGAAGAAAACAATTTCCCATCAGTATTCCCAGAGGTAGCAGGTTCATTCGATGCTATAAAATATTTAGCTAGAGAAGGCCAAGAATACTCAGTACAAATAGCTCCTTCTGGTACAGCTATTAACCAAGGTGTTTTCAATACTGATTTATATAAGAAACTTGATATTACTGGTCTTTATTATTCTAACTTTGGTGCCGATTTAAGTCACGCTGTAGATTTCACAGTTGATAATAACAACCTGTATGACATAGACGGACAAGGCAATAAGACCGTTAAACTTTTCTTCGGCTAGCTACCTAACGGCTCTGATTATCCAGAGTTTGAAATTGCAGCATTTAATGCTACAATGCCAGTTATTGAGAATATGACTCTTAATAATATTAAGTTACCTACTGGCTTAGATTTATCAGGATTTACAAAGTTAAAGAAGCTTGATTTAACTAATGCTCAAACTGAAGATATTACATTCCCAGAATCCGGAAGATTACAAACGATTATACTTCCAAATACTATAAAGACTTTAAAACTTTATAATAACTCTGGATTACAATCTATTACCTTCCAAGGTATTAGTAACTTAGAAACTGTTTATTTAAATTGTGCTGCTGTAGGACAATTCGATATAAATGCTTTCTTAGAAGAATTAGTAAATTGTGTAGGATTACAATCAGTAACCTTAACAAATGCTAATATCTATATAACTGAACAAGCTTTAGTTAAATTATGTAATATTAATACTTTCAGAGTACAAGGTACTATTAACGTAGTTACTTCTTCTGGAAGTACTTCAAACTTAAAGGCTATTAGCTTAGATACTAAGAGACTTTTAGTTGCAAACTTCGGAGATTTCACAGCAGCTGACTCCAAAGTAAAGATTAACTATACTAGTGCTACCGTTAATGCTAGTGACGTTTCTGTTGCTACTAACGTTTCACTTTATAGTGATACTTATCCTGCAACTAAACCTAACATTTTCAATGTTTAGGTTGCTAATGGTAATAATGTTGCAATAACGTTAGATAATAATGGTAAACCAGTGTTAGATATTCAATATACTTTATCTGGTATAAGTGCAAGTATAGCTGAAATCGATAAATATACTGGTGTAGTAACACTTAAACAATCTACTACAAACACTGCTACAGCTAATATCACAATTAAGCTTATTGGTGGTACTACTATTTCTAAGTCAAGTACTGTGAGCTTCATTTGGTCTCCTCCTGCAATTGGTGATTTCGCTTACATCGATGGAACTTTCTCAGCAGGATACGATCCTAATAAGACAGTTGTTGGTATGGTATATGCACGTGATGGTGGACCTACTGATACATCAGGAACAGTTTATATCATTGGTAAAGAATATTCTAACTCTGTAGCTCATTACGGAGGCTTTACTGATGATGGTAACACATCAAGTACTGATGATAAGATTAAGAACTTAGCTTATGTTGGCAATATCTTAGCTGGATATAATTTAACTAATTATAATATTGTTAGCGACTTAGCTACATCTTCTATAACTCATGATATATCTATTAACAATAAACCTTCTGAGAGTAACGTAATCTTTAAAGGTGATTCTGATACCTTAAAGTATGTAAATCATGTAGGCCAATTCCTACAAAAGATTGCAAATGATTCTCAATTAGGTAGATATATTAAGTCTGAAAATATTGTAGTAGATGGTAATACTCAAACCGTATATCGTATAGATAGTATTGCTAACTTAAACTCTTTAGCTGCTGCTTTAGTTAAATTAAATGTAGCAGGTATGAGTTCTGACACTGATATAGTTAGCTGTGCTCTTTATCCTTACTTCTATTCTGCTTATCTATATGAGCCAGTTGCCGAACACGGAGAAGTAATTGATGAGCAATACTTAAAGAATAAATGGTATGCTCCTTCTTACGGAGAAATGTCAAGAATTGCCTTCTATAGAGGTTATTCAAGTACAGGTAATACCTTTATTAACAGTAATGACGTTAGATCTGCTATATCAACATCTATAACTAACGGTGGAACATTATGGACTACTCCTGTGTTCTCACTTGCTAGTAAAGGAATGGGTAATGCCTTCCCAACAGTTTGGGGAAATATCTTCGGATCTGGTAATTCAGGTACAACAGCTAACATTGTAACAACTGTTGCTAACGGAGAGCAAAACTACTCATATCAGGCTGTTGGAACATATAGTGGTAATACTACTTCTTATACTACACAGTGGATACCAGGACAAAGTCGTGATACTTGGTATGGTACTGCTGAATATACTAATGGTTGGAGATTAACTAAACACCAAGGTATTCCTTTCACAAAATATAATTATAGTAAATCATGATACAATTTACTTATGATGGTATTACCTATAATGTAGCTAATCATGCTACAATCGCTGACCGCCTAAAACAGAGGGAGCTCTTTGAGCTTCCTCTTGAAGGGTGGAAAGAGCTTTTCACATTAGTTAACGGTGTAGCAGATATAGAATCTCTACGTACAGTGTTAAGAGCTAAAATTAATAAGATGGAAGATTCAAAAGAATTTATTTATAAAGGAAATACTCTATGGTGGGATAAAGCTACTAGAGCAGGATTAATAAATTTAGCAAATAGTTCATTTGAGGATATTCAAATTCTTATTGGAAGTGAATTTGTTGATTTTAATCCTACTGTTCTTAAGAATCTTTTAACTAAGCTTGAAGTATATTCTTCTAAATGTTTTGTTGCAACACATCAACATTTAATTAATATAGAAAAGCTTAATACTATTGAAGATATTATAAATTATAATTATACTTTAGGGTATCCTGAAAAAGTTGTAATAGAATAATGCAATCCCTTCTTACTACAGTAAGCACAGGTTTCCATCACGACGAAAAGCCTGTAATTACCGAAGAGTATATTGAAGAGGATAATGGCTCTATTAAAAAAACAGTTAAGACTGGATATGAAACTGATGAAGTAGTAACACATTAGAAAGATATTCCTAGTGTAGACGTTTCCGAAATTACATTTGAAGAATCTGTAAAAGGAACAATGGATACTGGATTTGGTGAGGGTACTTTACATAAAGAGTGCCCTCAACCAGAACTAGTTCAATACTTACGAAAAGATAAATACTTATCTGAGTTTCAAACAGCAACTGATAAAGAGCTAGCTCGTCAAAATCTAGGCGTCTATAGTAGTACTAAGGTTGATCAATTATTAAAAGAAATTACAAACAGCGTAGGAAGTATATATATGACAAAGGTTGAGGTAACGGCTGCATTAGCTAATCTTGACTTTGTTAATTCTACCTTAAAAGCTTATGCTCCTTATGAGGTACCAAATAACTTATTTAGACTATGAATTATACTCAAATAAAACGACTGTTTTAGAATTAGACGGAATTCGTACCTATTACACTTGCCGAAGCTGTAGTTGTTAATACTTCTAGTATACCTGGTTTAGTAAATCTTGGTATTACAACTCTAGACAAAGTACTAAAGAATACTCTAGGTTACATAGGTACAAACATTCAAAATATTGATACGCTTGGAACTAATCTTGAAACATTAACTGGAGTAGTTCAAAGTATCAATAATGAATTATAGAACAAACAAGATATTTTAACTCCAGGTATAGGTATTAGTATTCAACATGATGATAGTACCGGTGTAACTACAATTAGTGCTACACATAGCTTGGAAATTTATAGAATAGTTACTGCGGAACAATGGCAAACTATTAAACTTAACCCTAGTTAGGAATATGAAAATGTAATATATTTGGTTCCTCAACCTCAAAACACTTCTGTTGCTAATAATATATTTAAAGAATTTCTTTGTGTATTTAAAGACGATGTCTTTCAATGGGAAGAATTTGGAACCATTTAGACAGATGTTGATTTATCTGGATATGTTACTACTCAAGAATTCCAAACATTAACAAATAATGTTAATAACTTAAGAGTAACAGGTGTATTTGCAACAGCTGTTGAAACTTCTACAGGAAATCCTGTAGTTGTTAAATACACTATTCCTAATGACCTTTATGATACAGCAGTAGAATCAATAGAGATAGACGAAATTGTAACACCTGAATAGAATTCAGGAGAAAACCCTAATGAAGGATGAATTTACCATTAAAGTTTCTTAGTTAGAATTCTGAACCCTTTGTTCCAGTAACTACTGCGGAAGCTGTAATGGTATTACACCCAACAGGTGTCAAACGACTTGATCAAGTTTTAAATTTTAAAATAGAAGAAATCGTGACTCCTGCGGGTTCAGGATTAACTTCTTATAGATAGAACAATGGAGCTGTTTTAGTCGCTCATTCCAATAATATAACCCCAAGTACTGAAGAATTTAAGCCTAAACTAATAAAGTATGATAATAGGGGACATATAGTTGATACCCAAGATGTTGGATAGTTAAAAGTTGTAATAAATGATACAGCTTATCAACAATATGACGGTTCTCAAGAGAAATTCATTAGTTTTGGTGCTGATTTTATGAATGACGATGGGGATATTTAGATAAGATGGTATGATTTACAATAAATAAAATATAATTATGGCTAATACTAATTATGCTTTTTTTAATTATTCTCCTACCTACTCTGGCACTAATGGTATAAGTGGTTTTCTTTCGTCTACCGCTCATAGTAAAGATTGGTTAAGAATATTTATAAGTCCTGATGCAGCAGGTGGTGGACACTTTATAACTCACGGTATAGATTTCGGAAGAACATATGATGGAGCAAGAGGTTTAGTTCCTGCTCTTCCAACCGGAGCAACTGCCTCTAAAAACTTCTTAAGAGGTGATGGATGGACAGCCCTCTGGAGTCAAGCTGCCGAAACTGCTGCATCCAATGCAACTGCATATTTACAAAGTACACTAGTAAGTGCTTATGACATTAAGCAATGGATTAATAATTCATTCTCTGCTAATGATGCAATGAGATTTAAAGGTACTATTACTGTAAATAGTTCTAATGCAATTAGTACTACAACTGTTGCTGGAACTAGTTCAGGTTTCCCAACAAGTTGTGAAGTTGGTGATACTTATAAAGTAACTGGTACTGAAAATAAGACGTTAGCTGGACAAAATGTTAATACAGGTGATATGCTTATCTGTATTGCAGATGGCTCAGGTAATAATCTTAATTCTGCAACATATTGGACAGTCGTTCAATCTAATGTTGAACGTTTAACTGAATATAAAATAAACGGTTCATCATATTATATATACACACAAAGTGCATCAGGCGCTACAGTATTTGCTCCAACAACGGTTGGTACTGCTAATCAAGTATTAATATCTAGTGGCAGTGGTGCTCCTACTTGGGTAAATCAAAGTACTTTAGTTGTTGGTGAAGCTGCTAAGGTTAAATATGCTTTAAGCAAAGGTACAGGTATAGTATTTACTCATAGTGGTAGTAGTGTTAGTGATTATGATGGTTCTCAAACAGTTGTTGTATCTTTAGCAAGTGCTACTACATCTCAATTAGGTGGTGTAAAAATTGATTTAGGTACACATTCATCATTATATGATTCTACTAATGCCCCTTCGACTTATTATCCAACTGTTTCTGTAAGTAATGGTGAAATTTACTTAACAGCAGATAATATTAAGAACGCTTTGGGTTATGTTCCTGGTAGTTTAACAGGACAAGTAGTTGGTATAAAAGTTGCTGCAAGTGCTACTGCTACCTCTAACGCTTCTTCTGCTACATCTAACCCTTATGTTAATGTTATTGATAGTACTGAAGTATTAGGTAGCTTCCAAATCTCTGGTTCTGGTAAAATTTCAGTGAAATCAGTAGCTAATAAGGCAGGTGTTGTAGTAAGTTTAGGTGCTGCTGATTCAAGCAACTACGGAGGTATTAAACTTGGTTATAGTGCAAATGGTAAGAATTATGCTGTAGCATTAGATGAAAATGGTAAAGCTTACGTAAATGTTCCTTGGATAAGTACAGTATTTACTGCTTCTGCTAACGGTCTTGCTCCTGCTGCTTCTGCGGCTAATAAGCAAACTGATAATACTGATAACGTAGCTGCTGCTGGAACATTCTTATTAGGTGCTGATGCTAAATGGTATAAATTACCTTCTTCAGCATTCCAAAGTGATAGAAGAATCGTTAAATTAAATGGTACTAATATTATAACCGCTGCTTCTGGAAATGCTCTTAATGTTGTAGCCGGTAGTCATATGACTATTACTGCTGAACAATCTTCAGGTTCATACACAGGTAAATTAACATTTGCTGCTGTTTGGAGAGACATTCAAATTCGCAAAGTCAGTGGTACAACTATTGACACCAATCCTTCAACAGTAGGTCAAAATGATCCTGTAGTATTTGATAATTCTGAATCAGTATTTATGCTCGGAGAAGAGGTAACCTCTGGTTCAACAAAAAAGACAGTTATTAAGTCTTACATGACTTGGTATAACTTAGACGATGGTTCATATGAATTAGTATGATACAATATAATCCACTTTTAAAAAGTAATGGGACGGCGAATGGGGCACTAACAAGTACCCCATCTGCTTCCCTTGTTTATGATCTTCCTGGCAGAGTAATATATGTCAAGGGTGTAAAATTTAAGGGTACTGATCATACCTATACATTTAATTCAGACAATTATATAACCTTAACTATTACACCATCTGCCGACGAAGGTAATGATGTATAGATAGGTATCAATATACAATAGCTAAAAAATGCTCTACTCTCAGATTGGCAAATAACTGTTAGTAAAGCCAGCTATTCCATTTCAAGAACATGGACAGATTCTGAAATTAACCTCACAGGCTCCCTTCAAGTAGGTATATGTGCATTATTTATAAATTACTGCGGAGTTTATTACTCCGGAACATTTACTTATGGTGGTCCATCCATAAATACTGATGATGAAATCATACTTCATCAATGTGGACAAACACAATTAGGAAGAGGCAGAATCTTCGCCAAGATTTCTCCCGTAAATGGGACCCCTAAACTGATGCTAGCTGCTGAGATAGCAGAAACAAATATTCCAACTTTTGATATAAAAATTAAACAACTGGCTAAAATATGAATATTAAAGACTCGTATATACATGGTGCAGATGGTAAAGGTGTTGTAAAATCCTTATACTTTGCAACAGGAGTTGAATCTGTTTTGAAAGCTGACGGTTCAGCAAATTATAACACTGCTGCTGCTAAAGATTTAGTATTTTAGCTAGCAGATATAAATGGAACTAAGATAGGATTACCAATTCCTACTCTTAATTAGAATACAACAGGATATGCATCTAAGGTTCTTACACAATCAAGAGCTACAAATGCATCTCATTATTTAGTTTTTGTAGATTCAAATAACTCATCAGCAACTGCAGAAAGTTTATATACAGATGCTGGAATTAGTTATAATCCTTCAACAGATACCTTAGCTCTTTCTAAAGTAACAATAAGTGCTGCTTCCGGATTTAATTATACAGGTATTGAAAATGCCACTACTGATGCTGCTAGAAATATATGGTTTGCAAATGCATCAGGAAGAGGAATACCATGTTACAATGATAACTTTAAGTTTAATCCAGCAAATAACGGTACTTTGTATGTAAATAATATATCAGGTACTAATATTAAAATAACAATAGGAAATACAGCTGTATCATTAGGAGGAACTTATACTCCTGACACTTCTATATCTTCTTCATCCACCCATAACACTATACCTAGTTCGTTAGCTGTTTATAATGCCATTCTTAATG
>Ga0326511_10002559_pt1 | contig 14714 bp, 16 predicted proteins | sample 0_2496_0518_D_FD_203701 | JGI IMG/M metagenome (GOLD analysis project Ga0326511, IMG submission 203701) | Bovine rumen microbial communities from UC Davis, California, United States - 0_2496_0518 | ecosystem: Host-associated > Mammals > Digestive system > Stomach > Rumen | place: USA... | reverse complement strand
AGAGAGCGAATAACATAATGAGTGAATGGAGTTAGAGTGAGCTAGCGACGGACAGCATGGACATAAAGGGAATGCAGGACGGAGAGGTCGCTAGGAGGGAGAGAAGGTACTTCGGCCTAAGGGATAATGTGTTACACCAGATCAGCGATAATGGGTACACAACTTGTTGATGACATTTGGTATAAACAAGTTAGCGCAGCCTTGCACTGACAAGTTAGCCCTCTGGATATGACACACTGATCCGCGTGTACATTGTAGCATGTGTTACAACCTATTGAGTAAGTCTGAATTATAGATACCATTACTCAAGTTACTAATATGGATAACAGAGGAAAAATAAGATAACCAAGCCATTATTTGATAATTTTGTCCGAATTTCGTCCACAGCAATCCTCAAGTTTTTAATAATGAATATAAAAGAGAAAATCTGAGAATTAGACAGAATTCCTCAAAATAGGAGTAATGGAAATAGCGAGAGAATAAAATATCGGACTGAAAACGTTTTCATCCTTTTTACTGTTTATAACAGGACATGTTTCTGTTATAATATATATAGAACTAAGTTTCTGTTGACTAGTTCAATTATAAAATCTATTAGATGGGGGGCTACTCCTCCTTGCCATAAGCACCTGAGGTTAATTGCCAGCCAAGGGCTCCATCGCCATATCTTCATTCTTCACAAGGGAGAGTCTCCTACGGCCATAGTCACTCTCCCGCCCCTCCAGGGGTTATGAGGATATGTTATATTATAATAGGAGGAAGAAGGAGAACGAAAATATGACAAAAGAAGAAATTAGAAAATCCGTATTAGACTTTTACGGTGCATGTTTTGCTTGGGGTGATGGTTTAGGCTTCCCAGCAGAAAAAGTAGCTGAAAAGCTTTATGACATGGGTGAAATCAGCTATAATGAAATGTTAGCATTTAGAAAAGAGGAGGAAGAAAAGCATGAATAAAGAATTAAATAAGTTTATTACAGAAACAGCAGATCTTGTTTGTAAGACAATGGAAAGAGAGGTAGAACAAAATCTGTTAACTTCTATAATTGATATATATGAAAATGATTATACTTTCAAAGAGTATACAACTAAATTATATAAATATAATAAGGAAGTGCAAACTCACAACTATAAACTTTCTATCATGGATACAGAACCAAGTATTGATCAGTATATGACTGAGATACCAGTTCTATCTTATGAGAACTTTATGTTCATTAGAAGTTTAAGGGGTGATAAGCATGAATAAGCTAGATTTAGTTAAATACTCTCCAGAGGGTAATGATGATAATAAAATAGAATATGTTAAAACTGATTCTGAGCAACTTAATGAAATATTAGGTGGTGGCTTAAGAACAGGTAATTTAATTGTAGTTGAAGCTCCATCAGGTGCTGGTAAAACTACATTTATGATGAGACTATTTATTAGGGCTTTATTAGCAAATAAACCTGTAGCCTATATATCTATAGGTGAACAGGATGAAACTGAAGTATTCGAGCGTATAGCATGCATGTATTGCAAAATAGACTATGCTACATTCATTGACACTAGAGATGAACAAGATTGTGATGCTATTACTCATTTCTTAGAGAAGTTTGGTGATTTGATTCACATTTATTACTCAGATGATCCATTTGAAATTCACGAAAATTCAGAAGGCCATCTAACAAGAGATATTAATCCTATATTAAAAGATATAGATGAAAATAAAGTTAAATTTATATTCATGGACTATCTAGGAGCTGTATTAGCAGACCAATTAGATAGCCAATACTCATATCTTACAAAGATTGCAGCTAAGTTAAAGAACAAATGTACTGATAAGAACATTATGATTATGACTGCAATGCAAACTAACAGACCTTTAAAGGCTGAATTAAGAACAGATACATTAGATGTAACATCAGTTGATGAAACATTCATGGCTGATTCAATTGGACCTGCACGTAAAGCTTCAATTTGTATAGCTTTATTTCAATGGAAAGGACAATATTACATTAATGTATTTAAAAATCGTTTAAACGGCAAATTAAAGGCTATACAGATGGAATTTAGCCCTGTTACTTATAAGTGGGTTGAGTTCTTCAATGGAAAAGAGGGATTCTAATGAAAAAGAAACCAGAAGACTTTATAACAGACATAGCACAATACTGTGCAGCTAAAGGTGGATTTATTCATCAAAATAAGCCAGATCAACACGGCCTAAAACCAGTCAAATTTGAGATTTCTAAGGATGAGGATAGGAAAACCTTCAATGAAATCTACAAAACGCTTAAAAACGCCAATTTGGGGCCTCTAGTAAGAACTCCGTCAGATGGTATTAAGCAATGTAAAGAAAATAGACGTGGTGTATGGGATTTTAGAATATCAAATGTAGGAATTACAATCACTGCTATTCTAGAAGGATATACATTCTGCTATCGTATAGGTAATGAAATAAATTCCACAGAAGAAAAGAAATCTGTATCAGGTACTACTGCATTTCTTAAATTCAAAGACCTATGTTTAAAAAATGGTATAGATTTAGATGATTATGCCATAGAAAATGGTAAGGAAGTAAAAGCTACAATCCCAGCTCCTAAGATTTCAATGAAATATATCATGGAGAAGGATGATGAAGGAATTGAAAATTGTCATCATATAGATTTCCACAATAGTTATCCTGCTGGTCTATGTAATACACATCCAGAGTTCAGACCTATTGTAGAACCTTTATATGAATCAAGAAAGACTAATCCAGAGAACAAAGCTATCTTAAATCTCACAATAGGATATATGCAAAGCAAGAATCCTAAAAGTGGCGCTAGATGGGCTCATTTATCCAAAGATGCTATAATTGATAACAACAATAGAATAGATGCATTAGCGGCTAAATTAGAGGCCTCTGGAAGAGAAATATTAGGGTACAACACAGATGGTATTTGGTACTGCGGTGAAATATACCACGGTGAAGGCGAAGGCAAGCGTTTAGGCGAATGGGAAAACGACCATGTAAATTGTTTATTCCGTTCTAAGTCTGATGGTGCCTACGAATTCATCGAAGACGGTACATACCATGCTGTTGTACGTGGAAGAACTAACTATGACCTTGTTGAAAGTAGAGAACACTGGCAATGGGGAGACATATACAAACATGGATTAACATTAATAAAATATAGATGGGACAAGAATGAAGGAGTTGTCCCTGCGGAGGTGGAAGCGTGAGACATACTAAAGAATACTTCAAAGAGAAATACAGAGAAGTAATTGAATATACAATGGATAAAGGCATAGAAAATCCATATCATAGTTTAGACCAATTTATTCAAGACTATGAATACTTACGTGAATCAGGCTCTAAGAATGTAATGAAAGATATTAAATATTATACTCAATATGAAGTATCATATGATACAGCTAGAGCAATGCTTCGTCAGGCTAGAGAGTTTGGTGGTACTGAAAAATTTAAAGATATTAAAGGAATGACTACTAGAGAATTCGCTGAAAAGTATATCGACGAATTAAGAGCCGCTCAAAAAGAAGCTAAAAGTATGTATGGAGATGCTTATTCAGCATACATAGGGGTGATGTGGTTTGGCAGTGAGTAAACCCCCTATAATGAAGAGAAATCAAAAAATAAAGAAGAAAGCACAGTTGGGACTATATCTTAGTCCCAATCATGTCTTTAGTTACCACGGAATAACTGATTTTATTTATACAGCAGTAAGAGGTATAGGTAAGTCTGTTATCTCTGTTGAAACTGCTATTATATTAAAGAGAAAATATGGATATGAAAATGTTAAATGCTTTTATTTTAGATTAACAGACATATCCGTTAAAGCTATGCTAGCAAATAAAGCTAGTAAGGCTATAGACCCATATCTTATTGATAAATATGATTTAGAAATCACATGTAAGAATAATGTGGTGTATGATCATGGGAAACCTTTAATTGAGTTCTATCCACTTGTAAGTGCTGGTAGTAAAGGTAAAGGTGTCAACTTATATGATTGTAATTTCTTCAATAAAAAAGACGAAAATGGAAAGAGAATTAAAACTTTCGTTGTTACCATTTGGGATGAGTTCCTAATGGCAGAAGGAATTGAAAAGAAATCAGTAGGTGACCCTGTATCTCAATATAAGATATATAAGGAAGCCATTTTAAGAGATGCTGAAGTTATTACAGAGTATGATGCTGTGTATAATTTCTTGCTTGCAAATAACGTCTCAGAATGCGCTTATGTTACAGGGGCCTTATATAATTACATTCCAGATCCAAAAAACTACAGAAGAGTCAAATTGACACGTAAGAGAGCTATGTTCTGGAACGTACCTATTACAGAGGCTTACCTTGAAAAGAGAAAGAAGTCATATAATGCAAATATCATGGACTACAAGAATGACCCTAACTACGCTGAAGTAGAAAGGGACTTATCACTTGTTAAGCCAAAGAAGACTCGTATTCATAGAGTCACAGCTCTTATTAAATTTGATAAGATTGACAAAGGAAAGTGGTTCTGCTTATATGATGGTAAATACATTAGGAGATATTCTAATGAATGTGTTAATAAGAATCTCGTAATACCAATGAAACGTTATCTAGATGAACTATATGATATAGACCTAGTTAATATGGTATTTGAGAGATATGACCAACGTAACTTTATGTATGCTGACATAATGTCAATGGCATTATTTCAAGGGCAACTAAAGTTAATTAAAGCTAAGTAATACCACATCTTGCTTTACCGCAAGCTCTGTGTTATTATAAAAATGACACTGGCGAGGCTTTTACTAATATTTTGCCCCCCAGTAGGTTACTGATGATTGACCGAAGAGGTACAGGCTTACTGCTACTAATCACAGCAGGTCATCTAGTATCCAGTCCACCAGTGCATTCAAATTATTATAAAGGAGAAAGAAAATATGACAGAAGAAGAAATCTTAAAACAACAACAAAGCGATTCGGGAGAAGTAGATAACACTGACTACATAACTGCCATTAAAGAGTTAAAGGAAAATAGTGTAAGCAAGGACAAGTATGACGCCCTTGCTAAGGAAAAGAAAGAGTTGCTAGATGCTCTTGTCAACGGACAGACTATCGAACAACAAAACGAAAATAAGCTAGAATCTAGAGAAGTTTATTACAAGAAGTACAAAAAGAATGAATTCTCTAATGACCTAGAATATTGGGATAACTTTCTTAAACTTAGAAAAGCAACAATGGAAGAATTTGGCTATGACCCATGTGTTACAGGTAGCTATGGTTTTACACCAGAAGGTACTAAGGCTGAGTCTTCATATGGAGAAGCAGAAACTATCGAACAACAAATGCAACTCATTGAAGACATGGTTGAAGAAGCTCATGGTAATCCAGCCGTTTTTGAAACATTATTACAGTCATCTTTACCAAGAAAATAAAAAATAAAGGAGGGCTATATTATGCCAACATTTAACGGACAATTAAAAACTAACGCCATCCAAAGTGCATTATTTAATATGATTATCTCTCAAGATATCATCGGTGGCAAAATTAAAAACAACTATAATTTAGTAGAAGAAGCAAAAGAGGAAGCTGGTTTATACGGTGATACCAAGCTATATATTGATACACCTACATTAACACCAGTTGACTGGGTACAAGACTCTGATGATGCTACAAACTTATTAGCATTAGACAGACCAGGTGCTCCAAAGACTCAAGCATTAGTTATTAATGTATTCAAACAAGTAAGATTAACTAAGGATGATTATTTATCTAAGCAAGCATTCGGTACTGAAGGTGCATTCGTTGCATATCAATCAGTTCTTGAATCTAGATTAAATAAGACTAAAGAAGTATACTTAAATAAGACTTACAACACTTTCATTGGAAATGCTGTTGGTAAGAACGCTTCAAATGCAGAAGTTAAGTTAGAAATCAACACTGCAGCTGATCAAAATTCAGCAGGTGAAAACATTGCTTATGCTATGTCTAACTTAATTGATGACATGAAAGATTACTCTACTGACTACACTAAGAATGGTTTCGAAAGAGCATTCGGTGATGAAGACATTAAGATCGTATGGAATAACAAGTATGTAAATGCTGTTAAGAAAATCGACTTACCTTCTATCTTCCATGATGACGCTTTACAAGCTTCATTCGTTGGTGAAAAGTTACCAGCAAGATATTTCGGTGCAGCTAATAACCACACTACTTCAGTAGCAGGCGATAGAGCAACTCATGACTTATATATCACTGTAGCTGGTCAATCTAAGCCTAAATATGTTGCAGCTGGTGATTTAATCCCTGCTGGTTTAACAATCACAGCTGGTGACGCTTATACTGTTAATGATAAGATTATTTGTAAGGTATTCACTAAGTTACCTCCATTACTAGAGGCATTCTCAGTTGGTACTGACTTCTTCAACGCTAAGAACTTATCAACTAACATGTATCTAACATTTGGACATTCAACTTTAGAATTATTAGATTCTGAAGCTTGCGTAACTGTATACGATACAGCTGAATAATAATCGGAGACGTGGGCTCAGGCCTGCGTCTCTTTTTTTTATAATATATAAAGGAGGTCATACAGATGGCTATTTTATGTTTTTTAAAAGACTATAATAAGTATTTTAATAGAATTATTAAAAGACCTGAAATTTACACTGATGTTATAGATAATGAAAAAGTAGTTTTTAATAACATTAATTTTATACCAAATGATGGTGTAAACACTGAACAGATAATCAACTGGAATAAAGATTGGAAGCCTGATTATATGCTAGAATTAGAATCTGTTCCACCTACACCAAAAACACCTATTATAGAAGAATGTGAATGGTTTAAATTAACAACAGAAGATGTCTTAAATATGACAAGCTACACTGAACTAGTAGAAAATAATTTTTATGATTCATCTACTAAAATATTATCATTAAACAAATTAGCTGCATGGCACAATGAAAACTATGGTAATGTAACTTTTGCAATGGAACATAATTGGACTTTAGATAATTTTGTCATGAAAATGAAAGTACCTAATGGTGTGCAGTTACATATTTGGTCAGATCAAAATGATTTGACAATAGAAGTCTATGGCGATACTGTTGTAGATAAAGAATATTTAGTTTCTCAAGGATGGGATGCTTCTGATGCAACTGGAGTATGGGGATTCACTGTTTTTGGAGGTTCTCCTGATACTTTCTCTGGAACTATTGATTTTAGAGATTACACTCAAAATATTAAAATTTTAGATAGATGGTTTGTTATAGAAGGCGATAGAACTAGAAAACAACAATACAATTTTAAACTAAGAAAAGATTTAGTATCTGATAATTATAATGGTTTAAGAAATTGCATTGCTAATATAGATAGATGTGTTGTTCCAGATGATAATCCATTAATCTTTAATAAAGAACCATTTGAATACAACCAAATTAAAACTGATGAAATTCCTATTTACGATAGAACGTTATGCCCTTGGATTATAGGATATATGGATAATGATGGAACAGTTAACTATACTGATTCAAGTAGAATTGTTTTATCAGAAGATTATGATATCGATATGTCTAATGTAGCATATGAAGATTGGACATATAAAAGTTATATTGATGAAAATATTAAAAATAATGTAAGATTAGTAGATACAGCTGTTACTATTTCTTGGAACGATGTCTGGGGTGGAGGTATCATAGGTGGTTATGCATACCAAAACTCATCAAGAAGCTGGTACAACAGTATTTCAGGACAAGTAGGAACTAACAACGAAGCTATTAGATACTCTGAGTCTAACTTCAATCAAGTTAAGAATAGTACTCAAAGACATACATGGTTCTCATGGACTACTGCTAATACTAGATTATTAGAGAATATCACAGAAAGTAATATATTAACTAATAGTGATATTTCTAACTTAAGAAGTCTTAATGGAATGAAAGTAAAATTCTCTAATGGTATTTATAAAATTTCTTTTGTTGCTAATGGTTCTGCTGATGTTTCAAAAACAAAGCAAAACAATACATTAGCTACATATGTATTAGATGCATTCCAATCACACGTATCTGGTAGTGTTAAACACAATTACTTAGATTATACATATAGATATGACAAGTATTTATTAACAGTAGAAGAGGTTACAAATACCGTTTCTTCTGGTATTGATTTTGTCATGACAACTTCAACTAATAAGCTTAAGGATGCTCCTTATAGAATGTTTGCTATACCTCTACCAAATGTAAATGGTGCACCAGGATTCTGTGTTAAATATGTTGGAACCAATAAATATTATTGTGATAAAGATATTATTTTAACTTTAGTACAACACATGATCAGAGATTTAGGAACTCATTTATATGATATTCAATTACTTCCATATTGTCCTGTAGCTTTCGATAGTTATACATATAACACATCTAACAATATTTGTTATGCAGAAATGCCTTTAGGTAACGGTGGTAATGCTAGATGGACTGAAGGCGTAGATTATGGTGAAATAAAATTATATCAAAGTGATTCATCAGAATGGAAGGGTATAGTAATTTATCCAAAAGAATCATCATTTAAATTTACTATTGATAAAACATTACACAATGGAACATATCAAAACATTTCAGGTCTATTCAGTATTTATAACAAGAAGATTCAAAATGAAACTGAATTTGTAAGATTCTGTTCTCCTAACTATTCTAGTGTATTTGAATTTAGTCCTGCTAAAAACGATGGTATTAAATCTATAAATATAGCATGTACATACAAGCCATTCAATCCATTTGTAGTAGTTGCTCCTCAATTTGAAGGATTATATGGTAAGGATTATGCTGATAATAGAGGTCTTATTTTAGCTGGTGATTATTCATTAGCACAAATTGGTGACGCATGGATTAATTTCCAAATTAACAATAAAGCATATGCTGAAAGCTTTAGAAGAGAAATTCAATCTATGGAAAAAGAATATAATATTCAAAAAGAAGAAGCTGGATGGCAAATATTTGGTGGAACAGTGTCAGGAGCTGCTTCTGGTGCACTAGCTGGTGGTATGGCTGGTGGCGGATACGGAGCTGCAGCAGGAGCTGTAGTAGGTGGAGTTACTTCTCTTATTGGAGGTATCATAGACTACAATAATTTAGATGCTCGTCAAGCTGAAGCTATGAACTATAAAAAGGATATGTTTAGATTCCAATTACAAAACATTAAAGCTCAACCTGATACACTTGAAAAGACAAGTGCTATCAATGCTAATAGTAAATATGTTCCTTTCATTGAAAAATATTCAGCAACAGACCAAGAAAAACAATTATTATCTAGCTATTTAACTTATAATGGATATTCTGCTGGATTCTGTGGTCCAATTGATATGACAGGATTTGTAAGAGCTAATATTATTAGATTTAATGATTACATTGATGAACATGAATTAGCAGAATTAAACGTTGAACTTAAGAAGGGGGTGTACATTTAATGGGAGCAATACAACAATCAATTAATAGCGCATTAAGTGCTGCTGGCCAAGCTGCTGGTGTTGCTAAAGGTATATCAGAGCTTAATAAGAAAAATGAATTAGAGGTTAACAAAGCCAAAGAAGAACATATAAATGAAGTGAATGAAATTCGAAAGGAGTACAATGAGGAAGTAGTACAACCTTTAGCTTCTACTGCCAGAGAGTTAAGGGCAGCTAAAAAGGAGCAAAAAGCTGCGTCTGCAGAATTTGCTGATGCAATGACAAGAGGAACTGAATTAGATGAATGGTTCCCTCCTAGAAAACCAGCTACTGAAGAAGAATTAGATGATTTAGCTGGTAAAGCTACTATTGCAAAAGATCACTTAAATAGTATTCAAGAATTAAGTAGAACACAAAAGAAGGCTTATAAGAAAAGACAAGCTGAGCTACAAAAAAAATTAGACTTAGTTAATGAAAGAGGTGCTTTATATGGAATTACACCTGACACACTAAAGGAAGGTAAAAATAATTCACCTTCGAATACTGGAGATATATCTAAACTACCTAATTTTAGAAAAAATAAATTTATGACACCAGGAGGTAAGAAATAATGGCTAAGAAACCCTTTTTACCAGACATTCAAACTATTGTTCAAATGGGTATCAATCCTAAAACAGGCTTACCTTATAAACTAGGGGATGCTTCATCAAAGGGAGATATCAAAAAGATATTACGTATTATTGATGAACAAGATGCGGTTAACCGATATAAATGGTATAATCTTCCATGTAATATCTCTAGCCAAGAACTAGAAAGAATGTTATATTATAGAGGACAGTTATGTTTCTTCTATTCAAAAGATTTAGATGAATTCTATTTTATGCCTTATGCATTAGATGGAAATCTAGACTTCTATGGACGTTATGTAACTATCCATCCTGTTCCTATGAATGGTTCAGGAGAACAAGAGGATAAGGCTGTAAAAGCTGTTTTAAAGGCTCAAGCAGATTATCTATCTACAATTAAATTAAAATGCACATACGGTGTATTACTAGATGAAGAATTAACTGTAGATGATTTAACAAACAGAACTGTTCTATTAAAGGATTACACAAATCAGTTAGCTCCAATGGTTATTCCAAGACAAGTAATCAATGACCCTATCTGTGATGTTGAAGCTGAATGTATTCCTTACATGAGAACTAATTTAATTGCTTCATCAGGAGTAAAAGGAATGAGAGTTAATGACGGTGACCAACAAGATGATGTGTTCACAGCAAACGAACAAATCAAGGCTGCCGCTTTAACTGGACAAATGAACGTACCTATCGTTGGTACAATTGAATTCCAAGAACTTGCATCTCAAATTGGTGCTAAGCCTGCTGAATTCATGTTAGCTATGCAATCATTAGATAACTTCCGTCTATCAACATTTGGTTTAGAGAATGGTGGTTTATTTGAAAAGAAGCAACACATTCTTGAATCAGAGAACCAAGTAAATCAACAAAATGTTGGTCTTGTTATGCAAGATGGTTTATCAATCAGACAAAATTTCTGTAATATTGTAAACAGTATTTGGGGATTAGACATCTGGTGTGAGCCTAGTGAAAACGAAACAATGGATTTGAACGGTGATGGCGTACAATATGATGTAAATGAAGGAGACAACAGCGGTGCAGACATGGGAGGTGCTTCAAATGAGTCTAATGTACAAAACTAAAACATTCTGTGATTTATATGAAACTGTAAATGATTTTATATATGATTACAACAACATTGGAATCCCTAAAATTATCAGTGTTGAAAACGCTCAAACTCTATATTATTTATTATACGCAAGATACGGAAATTCTCCTATCTCTAATTTCGACGAAAATCAGGCTAAATTTAAGCTTTTCAGCGTCATCTGGCAGTACGGACCATCCTGGGAGAAAAAACTCGAAATTCAGGCAAATTTGAGGGGTTTAAGCGATGCTGAGCTTCGAGAGGGAGCGTTAAGTATCTTCAATCACGCATTTAACCCTTCTACAGACCCTTCTACAGCGTCTGAAACAGAGCTAGATTACATCAATGAACAAAACACTACAAGACAAAAAAGAAGCAAGGTAGGAGCTTACATGGAATTATGGCAAGCACTATCTACAGATGTTACAGAAGGATTCTTAAATAGATTCGCTGTATGCTTCAAGCAATTCGTTGGACCAGAAAAAATGATAGTCTACGAAACAGACGAGGATATTGACTAATGCAACAACAAGAGTTAGGTGGATACCTAGGTTCAACTTTAACTGCTGCACTAGCTGCGGTCCAAACAAATGAAGTGTTTCAAATAATTGAGGTTATTTTAGCTTGTATTTCATTTGCCTTATCAATTGCCTATACAATTTATAAATGGTATAAAAGAGCCAAATCAGAGGATTCTGACGGTGGTTCTAAGGTTACTAAGGAAGAGGTAGATGAACTTATAGACGATTTACATGAAAATATAAAGGAAGGTGAAAAACATGGCGATAATAATTAAAGGAAAAGTTTATCGCAACTTGCAAGAACAAGTTTTAGAGAACGTTGAAGATATTACAGAATTAGATACAAGAGTTACAGCTCTTGAAGATTCACCTGGACAAACATATACTGCAGGTGCTGGTATTGAAATTGATTCTAATAATGCTATAAGTGTAGATGCTAGAGTGGTTCCATTTAAGATTGATTTAGCTACTGTAGCAACTTCAGGGTCTTATAATGATTTAACTAATAAGCCTGATTTATCAGTATACGAGTTAGCTGCAGACGCATTTAGTGGTGATTATAATGATTTAACAAATAAACCTAGTATTCCTTCTTCTACAGACTTTGTTACTATAACAGGTACTCAAACTATTACTGGTGTTAAGAAGTTTGAAAATACAGATGGTGCTGTATATGTTTATCCATCAGGATTTATTAACATTGCCAAATATTCAACAGGTAGAGGTGTAACTGTTAAACCTGATATGTTAGAATGTTCAGGTAGTTCAGGTAGTACTCCTTCTGATTTCAAGATTACTAATTACTATAGTGGTGGAAGTAGTACTTATACATTTGATAGAACTAAATCAGGAACTGTTGCTGTTACTTCTGATATTCCTACTACAGCATTAAACTTGTATCAACATAAATATAAATTTAATTATTCAGATAGTACAGATGGAGTTTATTTCAAGTTTGAAGTGGCATTCATTTCTAGTAGAAATACAGTGTATACTACTATAGCTGATATATTCACTTATCTATTGGCTCATAATAGTAATGGTGACATTGTTGGTAGAACATATGGATATGAAACTACATTACCTACGGATTGGGTTTTTGGTGGAGAGATTGAAGCAGATGTTACAACGAATGCATTACAATTCACTGTAAGAGATGATACACATCAAGCAGCAACATTTGAAGTATATAGTAACACAAGTGGTCTTTCATTGATTGCTTCATCATGTCATTTAATTAATTAGGAGGTATAACAAATGTCAAAATTTAAAGGAAAAAGAATGGTCGAAGAAGACCTTATTAAGAAATTACAAGACCTTGATCCTAGTGGTGGTACTGAGTACACAGCTGGTACAGGTATTGAAATCAGTGATGAAAATGAAATTAGTGTTGATACTGATACTATAGCAACAGTAGCAGCATTGCAAAGTTTTACACAAACATTTGGTGGTGAATTAACTGCTATCTATAATGGTACTACTCCTGTTGGTAAAGCAAGACAAGATGCATCAGGTAGAACTTTTGATGAATACTATGCTAGTAAAAGTGAATTATTCTCAGGTGATTATAATGATTTAACTAATAAACCTACAATCCCCGAAGGAGTAACAATAGTAGATATTTCTACAAGTGCTACATATACTTCAGGAGCGATAACTAACTTTATTAATAAACCAGGAAATTATTTATTTAGAGAAGTGGATAGTGCAAATGGAGATGATTATTTTAGAATAAACACTATTATGTCTGGAGCTATTATGTTAACAAAAACATTTGTTTCTTCATCTACAAGTCTTTATAGTGAAATATTTTATATTAACAGGAGTACAGGCGCTGTTACTAAATATAATTATACTATTAACGTTCCTACTGCACCTACATTAAACAAAACTACTGAAACATTAACATTCACTTATAGTGACAGTACTACAGGTACATTAACAGTTGTGACAGATGTTACATTATCTTAGGAGGTGATAGTATGGCAATTAATTTAGATAATGTCAAAGCTATCACTCACGACAATAAGGATGTTGTTAGAATAGAGGATTCTAACGGTAATATTATCTGGGAGAAAGAGTCTGATGCAATATATTATTCTAACTATAATTCATCAACAACACCAATAACTGCATTAACATACCAAATTAAGAACGATATTTGGTTCCCTCAATCTTGGAATTTTGATATGGTTAGAGGAAACGAAATATGGACAGATGGTACTGATATCTTCTGGAATGGTAGTGGTACAGGTTCTAAAGTATTAAATCAAAATACAATGGAATGGGAAGAAAAATCATGGCCTGAGTTCATAGGCACATGGAGCGGTAATCACGTATTTAAATTTAATGGTAATATCTATTATTCATCAGGAGCTGATCATAGAATATACAACAAGACATTAGGTGTTTGGGAAGATGCATCAACAATGTTTCCAGGATTACCTGCAAGCTTTGATGGTTCCTACTTCTGGAATGATGGAGATAATGATTATTATTCACAAAGTAATAATCAATACGTATTTAATAAAACAACACAACAATGGACATCAAAAAGTTGGAGTGGTCTTTCAAGCTTTGCTGCATACCAAACATGGACTGATGGAACTAATATCTACTGCCTATATCAAAGTAAGCAGTATCGTCTTAACAAGTCTACAAGTACTTGGTCACAAATAGTAACTTACGGTACCAAGAATTACAACGGTACGAGAACATTCAAATATGGCGGTGACATCTATTTACTAGAGAATGCATCACCATATGAGATGTATAAGCTTACTAGAGCAGATACAACGACTGTCTCATGGACTAAGGTTGATTTTGGCAATCATCCAACATACGGATCTTACATCAGAGGAGACTACATGTGGTCACTCAACGGTAGAGTCACAGCATCTTGTGTATCATACACAACTAAGTAACTGCGAGGGTAGGAGTAATCCTACCTTCTTTTATCCCTTAGGCCGAAGTACCTTCTCTCCCTCCTAGCGACCTCTCCGTCCTGCATTCCCTTTATGTCCATGCTGTCCGTCGCTAGCTCACTCTAACTCCATTCACTCA